>Ga0207645_10001245_pt1 | contig 20952 bp, 14 predicted proteins | sample KBSM53metaG_FD_184331 | JGI IMG/M metagenome (GOLD analysis project Ga0207645, IMG submission 184331) | Miscanthus rhizosphere microbial communities from Kellogg Biological Station, Michigan, USA - KBS M5-3 metaG (SPAdes) (version 2) | ecosystem: Host-associated > Plants > Roots > Rhizosphere >...
GTATTTAATGCATTTGTCCAGTTTTGATTCATCATCCAGATATCCCGATTGCCAAAGAAATGACCGGTTGCGTTTCCAAGCAGTGCCCAATAGGCTTGTCTCCTCAGCGTTTGCGTCGTTTCATTACGTTCATATTCATACGCACTTTCGGCCATAATGTAAGGCACATGTTTATTGCGCATCTTTTCATTGTAGATCTGTCCATATACCTGGTATTGACCGGGAATCATCGAAGGGAAATATGTATATATCGAACTCAGTGTTATCCACTTTGCATCGGGTAATCGCTCGGTAGAAGTGTAACCGGGATTGCCATGATACGTGTGCAGGTGAATAGTATCTGTCTCTGCAATGCCTTCGGCAAATGCAATTGATTCGGGTGTCTCATTGTGATCACCACCACTTGCCCAGATAATATTTTTAAAATCCCTGTACCGGTTGGCGACCCATTTGCCATAGTTTCTGCATTTCTCCGGCGTATTGGCTCCCTCCTGCAGGTACTCAAGCCATCCATCGTTGCAGCATCCCAGGTATAATGGGAAAAGCAATACTGCGATATTCATCTCATTGCACAAACGGAGTATGCTGTCAACATGAGCAAAAAAAATTTCATTGGGCTTACTTACATCTTTGTCAATGAAACAATACGCACCGTTGATATCCGGGACATTTCCCCTGTTATTGTTTCCATTATCGGGCGTTATTTCAACAATCAGCGCATTAAAGCCTTTGGACTTCCTGTCGGCCAGAAAATTTTTACTGTCTGTGTAACTAACATTGTAACCTATGCGCCACGCCGCACAGCCTTTTAAAAAGAGAGGTTTGTTATTTTGATCTACAATGTAATGCCTGTCTGCGCTTGCCTTTAATGGAAATTGAATTACCTGGCTATTGACAAATGAAGAGCAAAGAAATAATAAAACGCAGCAAAGTAACCGTGACGATTGAGGATAGAGAATCAAATTTATGTGCATACCTTATTTTTCAAAAGTTATACAGTCTCCATAAAAGGAAATGAACACAGAAAATAAAGCAATCCGCATAGCGCTGCCTATTGCAATTTCAATGTTGCGCTCAACTTTTCATCATCCGCGTTGCTACCTGCAACGATTGTATAGGTTCCCGTATACAATTTCCAGTCATGTTTTTTTTCATCCCATTTTTTCAACTCGTTAAGCGGTATCAGGAACGTCACTTCGGTCTCTGCATTTTTATTCATTGACACCCGCCTAAATGCTTTCAATTCCTTTACCGGCATACCCGCCAGCACCGGGTAATGAATATATACCTGTGCTACTTCATCTCCGCCGAAGTTTCCGGTGTTTCTAATTTTAATTGAACACACAACAGTGTCTTTTACAACAACGGGTTGTTTTAGCCAGGAATAATCAAAGCTTGTATAGCTCATCCCAAATCCAAACGGATACTGAACTTTACCGGTGAAGTAGCGATAGGTTCTCCCCTTCATCGCATAATCGCTGTAAGAAGGAAGATCATTAAACGATTGATAAAATGTTATTGGTAAATGACCGGACGGAGATACTTTACCAAACAAAATATCGGCCAATGCATTACCGCCTTCTTCGCCGGGATACCAGGCGAGAATGATGGCATCTGCATAGCTGGCAATGGCTGAAATATCAACGGCACTACCGGCATTGATAACAACGATGACCGGTGTCTTCGTTCCTTTCCGCAATGCTTTTAAATAGGCAATATGCGATGCTGGCAAACTCAAATTCTTTCTGTCGCCACCCCCATCTGCAAGAAATGCGTCACCTTCCTCTCCTTCGTATACCGGTGTCAAACCCATTACCGCAATAGTGATATTTGCATTACCCGCTGCCCATATGCCGCCAAAATGAACCGTGTCCTTATAATCACAACCCATATCATATTCAATACGGGTGCCCGGGCCAACAGCAGCAGTGATGCCCTCCACAAAATTTACCGCATGATCACTAACTCCATGATAACTGCCAATCAAAGCATCCAGTGAAGTTGCATTCGGACCTACGATCATAATAGCCAGGTATTTGTTTTTATCCAACGGCAGAATATTTTTATCGTTTTTCAACAGCACCATACTTTGCTGCGCTATCTTTCTTGATAATGAACGATGCCAGGTATTGGCGATGCTATCCTCACCATAAGCCGCATAAGGTGATTTTGTTTTATCATCATAAAAACCAAGTTTCATCTCTGTCTTTAATACGGGCAATAGCGAATTGTTTATGTCCTGTTCTGTTAATAATTTTTGTTCAACCGCTTTCAACGCATCCCGCTGCAATAAATTACTGCAATCCATATTTATCCCGGCCTTGATCGCCGCCGCGGCAACCGCAACTTTACTTGGCAATGTTTTGTGTCTTTCAAAAATATCATCGAGTGCTCCGCAATCCGTCACAACATGACCGTTAAATTTCCATTCATTGCGCAAGATGGTTTGCAACAATGTATTTCCCGTGCAACAAGGTTCATCGTTTACCCTGTTGTAAGCACACATAACCGATTCTACGCCGGCATCAACCAATTTCTTAAATGCATACAGGTAGGTCTCCCGCAGATCTTTTTCGCTTACCATTGCATTGAATCCGTGTCTTTCGCTTTCCGGCCCACTGTGCACCGCAAAATGTTTTGCGCAAGCTGAAGCCTTAAGATGGGTGGGATCGCTTCCCTGTATTCCCTTTACAAAAGCTGCTCCCATTGTTGCGGTCAGGAAGGGATCTTCGCCATATGTTTCCTGTCCGCGGCCCCAGCGGGGATCACGAAAAATGTTGATGTTCGGCGACCAAAATGTCAGGCCCATATATTGCATATGGTTATTTTGCTTCTCCGCAAGATTATACTTCGCTCTTGCTTCAGTAGAAATAACATTTGCACACTCTTTCCATAACTCATCATTAAAAGTAGCTGCGATACCAATGGCTTGTGGAAATATCGTGGCATTGCCAGCTCTCGCCACACCATGTAATGCCTCGTTCCACCAGTTATAAGCAGGTATGCCTAACCGTGGCACGGCCTTACTTTGATATCCTAATAATGAAACCTTTTCGTCTGTGGTCAATTGCTTCAATAAGTCAGTTGCCCGCACCTCCGCCGATCGGGACTGATCACGATAACCCGAACTGCCTTGCTGGCCGAACAAAACGGCAGATGGCAAAAGAAATAACAAAAAAATGATCCTGCTTTTTATCATCCTGATCTTCATTTATGATTTGATATGTCAATAACACTCAATTTCCGAAACTGCGATTTGGTTCGAACGATGCTTAAAATTTATTCTTATCGCCGACGCATTCACCGGTTCAACCGTCCACGTATTTATCGTGTTTTCAGACAATTTCGCCGGTACCTGCTTTTTAATCTTTACCGTCATCCAATTTCCGTTCAGCTTATATTCCATTGCAATTTCATCAGGTAATGCAAATCGCACAGAATCGGTAAACGGGTAAATTTTAATAGTGGATATTCTCCGGTTCTGCCCAAAATCGATCGCAAACCAGTCAGACAAAGATGCAGAGTTTGCGGTGGACCAAAAATTTGTGATTTCCGGAAAATACCAAATCCTTCCGTCTACAGCCTGGAACAATGAGTCGGGTATCGAATTTACAGAAGCTGAAACCGAGGGAAATTTATCACGCGCAATATTCAATGCATAATTTGGGGAAATGTTTTTGAAAGAGCCCTGCTGCTTAGCTTCTCCGATTTTTATTTTGTATTTGCCCTGCTGTTCCTTTACTACAACATCATTTCCGTCAACAAAAACGAACAGGCCTTTTCCCAATTTATATTTTGTACCATCACGGTCATACAGCACCGTGAGTTTATGTCCATGATAATTTAAACCCGATAAACAATAATAGCTTATCGAATTATCGATCAGCGGATGAATATTAAGTTCATCCGATTCCGAAGGCCGGATCCCACACAGCCCGGTAATCACGAGATTATTAAAGGATGAATGCAGGTAGTGATTGCTCCAATAATAATACACGATTGGCCCGCCGAGATTAGGATCATAATTTTCTACAAGGTTGATTTTGCCGTCCGGCAGGTAATGTTGCTTTGTAAATGAACGCAGGCATTTTAAATAATCAGAGTTGCTGATAACATCCTGTTTGTAGTTGTTCAAAAAATTCGCCATGGCTGTCAATGCCTGGCTGCTTTGATAGGGCCAGCTGGGACCATTCCACTGGCTGCCACGTTTTCCTTCGAAATAAACAAACTGTTTGAAATAATATTCATAAGACGGTTCATTGGTCCGAAATCCATATTGCCCCAGCAACCCTGATGTATCCTTCAAATGTTTCCACGCTGCGTTATAAGTTGGATTATCATCCGGCAAATCAAAATACCATGGCGCAAAGCCGGCCAATTCACGGCCGCGGATAAAATTCCAGTACTTCACAAATTCATTGTTCACTTTAAACCGGTCGGTGAAATGCTGCAACGACGGATTCCATAAATTCTGTTGCACATTTTCTTTTAAGTTGCCCGCTCTTTTGCGAAACTCATCACTTGTTTCTTTATCACCTTTTAATGCTGCGATCTTTGAAATAGCCATCGCGTTGCCATACATGTAACTGTTAATTGTAGGGCGGAAAGCTTCACCATCATCGAAACCATCTTTACCACCCGACGCATCGATTGAAGCGATGGTATATTCTGTGGCATCGGGCATTGCGGGTATATAATAAAGATGTTTGGAAGAATCCCAATGGTCCATCCATTGATCATAGGTGTTTTTCAGGCTATCAAGCTGCCCCGTTATAAATTGCTTATCACCATTTACCAGGTAGTTTGCATAAGCGGCATCTGCAATACTCTCACTGTACCGGCGATTGTTCCCGCTTTCCCGGCATAAATAATTTACGTAGCCATTTACATAACGCGGGTTCCTGAGCCATCGCCCTTCGTAGATGTGATGCATAGACGCAGCGTTGATTGTGCAATACGGATCACGATCCCAGGGAACATGATTGATGAATTCGGTAATAATGAATTTATTGGTGCCTGTATTCCGGATATGCGCCTTGTACAACTTCCAGCGATAGTAATAAACTTCTTCTATCTGCTTGTCCGAACATTCAAAGAATGGAATATTGTCAAGATACCATTGATAATCCTCGTGATAATAGTGTTTGGCCAGCTGCTCATGATCAGGCAACGTAGCCGGCTCTTTCTTTTGATAAGCTACCAACGCAAAGCAGGCGATAACACCTGGCAGCAGGGCAACGTATAATTTGAAACGTTGGAAATTTCTCATAAGCGGTCAAATCTCTGAATATAATTTAAATACGAAACAAATAATCCGGAATGCCTGTTACAAAAGTAGCTTTTGACAAAATTCACGTCATCATTTTATAAAAAAGGCCAGAATAAAAATTCCGGCCAAAACTAACTGCTTATGCTTTTTCACTTCCGTTAGTTTTACTGCTTAAATTTTGACATGCCTCTAACTGAAACTTTTTTATATTCTGATCAAATCAATATCCCGGGTTTTGTACCAATGTCCCTTTGCTCAGATCAATCTGTCGCTGCGGAATCGGCATATATTCGTCCTGGTTTGTAGTAAACGCGGCATCCGACAGGTAGGATCTTAAAGTCTTTTCATACGTCAAATATTTATTGATCGTTGCGTCAGCTTCACCCCATCTCACCAGGTCAAAGAATCGGTGACCTTCGAGGGACAATTCAAGTCTTCTTTCAAAATGAACAGCCTTCCGTGCTGTGGCCTGGTCTGCCCATGGCGCTGTGTACAGGCCCACTTTATAGTTTGCTGCCGGAGTAGCAGAAAAACCATTTTCAGGATGCGCATCATCGTTATACTTGTACACGAAACTTACGGGATTTGCTGCTCTCGATCTTATCATATTTACGTACCCTCTTGCCAGCTCCAGGTCGCCCGCTTCCACTTCACATTCCGCGAGCCATAAAATCACGTCGGCAAACCGGATAAGATTAATATTCAATGAAGAAATAGCGGAAGGTGAATTCCAGAAATCATGATCCGAATAGGTTTCTTCCTGTGCCTTGCGATAAATATTCTTTTTAGGTGAGTATGGTCCGCCAAAGCTGGCATCACGCTGCCACACAGTACCTTCCATTATGGCCCAGTCAAGAAATGGTATTCCTCTCCGGCCAACCGACCAATCAAGACGTGGATCTAACGTGCCCGCATAAGGTACAAATGAGGCACCGCCATCATCAATGGTCACGGGATTTGTATCAAAATTATCCGGATCAGGCAAGCCGGTAGCAGCATCGGTTTTAAAAGCATTTACCAGGTCCTGCGATGGCTGGTTGAAACCACAGCATGTAAACGGTCTCGCATTATACGGCATGTTCAATACTTCACCATAATTACCATTTCCGGCACCGGAGTGATCGTTGGCCGATGCCTGGAAAGCAAGAACCGATTCGGAACCATTTTCAAAACTGATATCAAAATTATCCTGGTAACGGGTATACAATGCGTATTTAATGCCGCTTGAATTTGTCCCGTTATTATATACATCCAGTAACACGGTTTTTGCATCGGCCCATTTCTTCTGGAACAATAAGATCTTTCCGTATATAGCACCTGCTCCCCATTTATTGATACGGCCGGGCGCAATCTGCGTACCCGGAAGATTTGCATAGGCAAATTGAGCATCCGCTTCTATTTTCGGCCATGCATCAACGGTATTATCCTGCAGTACATTGGGATTGGGTACCTGGAAGCTTGTCATTGTTTCATCGATAAACGGTACATTATTAAATACCTTTTTTCCTTCCAGGTGATAAAATGCGCGCAGCGCCCTTGCTTCGCCCTCGATCCTCTTTCTATCGTCATCGCCGATATCGGTCGCCTGTGTCATCAGTTTCAACACAAAATTGCAACGGGTAACACCTTCGTATATCGTGATCCATTTAGAATTTAAAAAAGGATTGGAAGGGATCTGTGTATGCTTTTCAAAAAAAGTAATATTCGGTTGATCGGTACCGTCACTTCCTTTATGTGTGTTATCGGCAGCTGCATCACCATAAACCCAATTGGAAGTACCCGAAATAAAATCGCCTATTGTATTATCGCCCGGACCCGTTTGGGCATAGCCATCCAATAAGGCATACGCACCAATTAAGGTTTGCTCAACGCCCCGTTGATTCGACAATACAGAAGTATCAAGACTTCCGACCGAAGGGCGATCAAGAAATGATTTGCTGCACGAAAAGTAAACAATGGCAGAAATGAACAGGAGTATTAAAAATATTTTTTTCATACAGAGTTAGTTTGACAGTTAGAAGTTCACGTTTACGCCTACCAGGTATTGTTTAACGGTCGGGAAAGTGCCGAGATCAATACCGGAAACCCTATCATCACTGGTTGGTATCTCAGGATCAAGACCCGTATACTTTGTGATTGTAAACACATTTGTCGCCTGTATATAAATGCGGATCTTGTCAATCTTGAGCCGTCCGAGAATAGATTGCGGAATGGTATAACCAAGCTGAAGATTCTTCATACGGAGGAACGATGCATTTTCCATGATGTAATCATTCACCGTGTTGTTGGTACTGAAATTACCGTCCACTTCCTGTACAGCTACTTTTGCATTCTTGTGATCAGGCGTCCATGAATCATATAACGCGATCTTACTCTTTCCTCCCTGGAAGGCTGCATAGAAATCATTCCACCAGCGGTTATAATTCATCGCATCCTTTCCCTGCACACCATAAAAGAATGCATTCAGATCAAATCCTTTATAACCAAGGTTCAGGTTTAACCCGTAACTGAATTTCGGATTGGGATTTCCAAAAAATACACGGTCATCATCTGTGATAGCTCCGTCACCGTTAGAATCCTGGTATTTGAAACGCCCGGGAGCCGCATCTGTTTGCGTTGGTGATTTTGTTACATCATCATCATCTTCAAAAAAGCCGATGATCTTATAACCATAAAAAGAATTAATCGGGTGACCGACAGCGTTTCTTGTAAATCGTCCGCCCACGCGGTTTTCCTCATTTGCCGGGCTGTTTGAATCAAAGAAACTCACCCCATCGGTAATCTTTGTTATCCTGTTCTTGTAAGTAGTAAAGGTTAATGTCGCGTCGAAACGGATTCCTTTGGAACCACCAAACTGGCCGCGTTGACTAATGGAAAGATCAACGCCTTTATTTGTCATGCTTCCTACATTAAAGAATGGCGGCAGCACGGAAGGTGTAGCGCCACCCGTAGCCGGTTGCTCAACGGGATATAGTAAATCCTTTGTGTCTTTTTTATACAGATCAAAAACAATTTCCGTATTACCGTTAAACAGTGTTGCGTCAAAACCTATGTTGGAAGAAACGTTCTTCTCCCATTTACCGGCAGCATTGCCTGCAAAGCCAAGATAAAAACCGGACTGTGAAGAAGTGTTTGACCCGGTTACATCATAATAAGAATAACCCGCGCCCGATGAAAAGAATGTGTATTGATTGTTGGGCGGAATATTCTGATTACCCATTGTGCCGTAACTGCCGCGGATCTTTAAATCTTTGATCCATGAGATGCTCTTCATGAAATTCTCTTCTGAAATACGCCAGCCCAAAGATGCAGAGGGAAATGTTCCATACCTGTTTTCAGCACCAAAACGGGAAGAGCCGTCCCGTCTTATCGTAACGCTTGCGAGATAACGGTCATTGAATGTATAATCTATTTTTCCGAATATGGAAAACAACGAAGAAGACACATAAGGACTACCACTGGCTGATTGACTGCCTGAACCGGCATTCAGCACTATATAATCATAGTCTGTATAACTGAAAAAATTCTGGCGAGAGGCGTCCACTCTTCTGCCTGAATTTTCAACCGCTTCTGTACCCACGAGTGCAGCCACATTGTGTTTACCAAATGTATTTTTATACGATAACTGGTTGGTCCATGTCCAGCTCGATGTGCGCTCAAACCATTCCGTATAGGTTATGTTTCGCTGCGGCTCGCCAATCTCATACTCGATATATGGATAATGATATTCATTTTGATTTCCTTTTGATCCGCCAAAACTTGTTCTCGCGGTAAAATGTTTCAGGAAATCAACTTCGGCATACGCATTTCCAAACAATGTAAATTGAAAATTGCGGTCGTTTCTTTTTCTCCATTCAGCGGCAAGCGCATTGCCGGTTGAAAAACCCGTGCCACGACTTCCGGCAAAATCGCCATTTATGCTATATACTGAAATGATTGGCTGACCGCCACTGCCGGTTAATGATCCTTCATCATTATTGGAACCCGGGTTATTTTTTTCCGTTGCATATGCCTGCAGATTTTCACCAATCCGGATAATATTCTTAATGGTAAATTCTGTATTTACTCTGGCTGTATAACGCTTGAAGAAACTATAACGCACGATAGACTTCTGATCAAAATAATTCACACTGAACAGGTATCTTCCTTTATCAGTTCCTCCGGCTACGCTCAGGTTGTGATTCATGATCGGCGCATTCCGTGTTGCTACTTTCCACCAATCGGTTCCCTGTTTATTTGCTTTGAAAATAAGATAGGGCGTGTAAGAAGGATCAGCGAGTTTTGATTCACTGAAATCATACAGGGAAGGATCTGCAGCAGGATCGCCTTCCATCACACCGGTTTTTATTCCAGCCAATGTATAATCCGGTAAAACAGGAGAGGCACCGCTTCCATAAACCTTATGCGTGAGTGGTTGACCGGAATTTTTCAATGCGAGCCATACAAGATCAGCATTTTCCTGTGGGTTGAGCATAAGATCTGTTGGTCCTTTGCCCCGATCCTGGTTTCCGTAATACATGTCGTAATACACTTTGGCACCGCCTACTCTGCCTTTTCTTGTTGTAATAATCAATACACCATTCGAAGCACGTGCACCATAAATAGAACCGGAAGCCGCATCTTTTAATACCTGTATAGACTCGATATCTGCAGGATTGATTGCTGATATATCACCCGGAACGCCATCAATTATATATAATGGATCGTTACCGCCACGCTGACCAGAGAACGACGCAAAGCCCCTGATGCGGACAATAGCACTACTACCGGGTAAATTATCATTTGTGATCGAGATACCGGATGCCCTTCCCTGTAGTTGACTTGTTACATTAGGAGCCGGCGTGGTGAGCATATCGCTTACTTTCACTACGGATACCGCACCTGTTATATCTTTTTTACGCTGCGATGAATAACCTGTAACAATGATTTCATTTAATGAAGTATTGGCTACTTTCAATGTAATACTCACAACATTATTCTTCCCGGCAAGCGATACCTCTGTCCGTTCATACCCAACATTCGTAAACACCAGGACACTGTTTGCTTTTGGTGCATTGATCGTAAAGGAGCCATCAGCTGCAGTTTGCGTAGCTACTGCCGTTCCTTTTATCGACACGGTGACACCGGCCATAGGCAGCCCGCTCTCATCTACCACTTTTCCCGTTACATCAACGGGTGTGGCAGTTGTCGCCACAGCGGGCAGCCCGGTCCTTTGTTTCACCGCGATGTATTTGTCTGTAATGGTGTAAGTAAGCGGCTGATCTTTAAAAATAAGATTCAGCACCGTTTCAATGTTTGCATTGGAAACGGACAGCGTTACTCCTTTTGTCTGTGTCATCTGCTCCTTACCATATACAAAACTGTAATTGCTCTGCTTTTCAATCTCTGTAAAGACTTTGGTAAGTGGAACATCTTTCAGGGAAAGTGAAATGGCCTGGCTATACCCTTTTGCACTCAACTGAAGTGAGCAAACAACCATCAGCATTGCTGTAAATTTCATAATCAACAGCGTTTTGGTTAAAGACTTCCGCCGTATATGCGGAAGAATACAAAGAGCCTTTAAATGCATAACTTTGTTTTGTTTGGGTTAATGAATATGCAGTCTGTCCCGATTGTTCCCGATAGTTATCGGGAGAATTAGCCCGAACTTTCTGCCGTCCTGATTGCAGTCGGGACGGTTTTCTTTTGCGGGCCACCAAAAAAGTTTATTTCATAACCGTTATTTTATTTCCTTCAATTTTAAAATGTACCAGCTCTGTCAACTGCAGGATCCTGAACAACTCGGATACATTTACGTTCCGTGAAATTTTAGCAACGAATGAGTACGGTATATCCGACCCGTACACAATGTCCACATTATACCATTTTTCCACCTGCCGCATTATTGACTTTATATTAGCACCGTCAAAATAGAACCGGCCGTTTTTCCAGGCCATTACTTCTTCGAGATCTACGCTATTCAAAACGTTTATTTTCTTATTAGCAACTATCGCTTGCTGACCCGGGAGCAATACATTATGCTTATCCAACTCTGATACATCTACGGACCCCTCCAGCAACGTGATTTTCATCGCATCTTCATCGTCGTATGCTTTTACGTTGAAGTGAGTACCCAATACTTTTATCTCCGCATCGCAGTTTGCCTTCTTTACTATAAAAGGCATTGATTTATTCTTTGCTACTTCAAAGTAAACTTCACCGGTAATTTCTACCCGGCGCTCTTTGCCGGTAAAAGAAGTTGGATAGGTGATGGACGAAGCGACATTCAACCATACCTCTGTTTCGTCGGTAAGCAACAGCTTCATGGGTTTGCTTCCCCTCGGCACAGAGAGCGTATTGTAGGTTATTTTAGTATCCGCCGCATCACCGGTGTAGGCAATAAGACCATCGTCTTTCTTTGTCACATTGGTTTTGCCCTGTACGGCCAATACACCTTTGCCGGAGCTGTCCAACTCTATTTTTCGCCCATCGGCAAGTGTAAGTGTTGCTTTAATGGAAACCGGGGGGGCTACATCATTCTTATGTGCATCCTTCGGCAAGGAAGTAATTGGCTTGTCTTTACCATTCCTGTTATCAAAGAAAAATAAACCGGTGCCCGCAATTACCAAAAAGAAAACAGCCGCTGCCGATACAAGAAATGCACGTCTTTTATATAAAGGAATAACGGGGTTTGTCAATTGTAATTCCTGCTGTATCCGCTGATAAATCTTTGCCTTTACGTCAACAATATTTTTTTCCGGAATCGAATCAGCAGGTTTCTTTTCTTCAAAGGATTCATACCATTGTTCTACTTTATCCTTCTCTCCGGGTGAAGCAGTACCTGATAAATACTTACGAAGCAGTTCCGTTGGTCCTTTAAATTTCATTGGCAAAAAATTGAACAAATAGAATCCCCGTGATGCCGATAGCTCACCTCTATTATATACCGGAAAATGATTGTTGGTACTATTCCTCCTGAAAAAATTAAAGAATAAAAATCAGCCAGGAGCTTAGATGGGACAATTTTAAACGCAACTTTCTCAATGTAGCAGAAATTGTATTTTTCACGGTTTGTTCGGAGATATGCAGTCGTTGCGCTATTTCGCCGGCGGAAAGATTTTCGTATCTGCTGAGCCGGTATATTTCCCGCATCCGTTCGGGCAGATCATTTATTTCACGGTTCACAGCCTGTTGCAGGTCTTTATATTCAAGCAATTCTTCCGAAAAGTTTTCATCACACTGAAGTTCATCGGGCGATAAAGGCACGTATTGACCTTTTTTTCCTTTGCGGTAAATCGTTTTGATAATACAATAGCGTAAAGCTGTAAACAGGTATGGCGAAAGCGTATCTTTTATTTCAATCGAATGCTTGTTTCGCCAGAGACTTATAAAAACTTCCTGTACCACATCTTCTGCATCTGTACTGTTACCAAGCCGGGACAACGCCTTGCGGTAAAGTTGTTCCCAGTAACGGTTGTATAAGATGCGAAATGCCGTTTGTTCCGCTTTTGCAGTCAGCAAGCTTTTGTCATCAGCAGTAGTCAGCATGTCAAGTCCCTGTCGTAATGGAAAAACAATTTACTAAATTTTAAACGATTAAAAAAGCAGGCTGTGCTGGTAATGCATAAAATAAGAATGACGTATTGGCTAATAACATGTGCTGTATCGGTGAAAATCTGATAAACAATTTAGGTAAGAATTGCAGTATGGTTCAATAAAAGGCCGGAATAAAAATTCCGGCCAAAAACTAACCGCTTATGCTTCTATACTTGTTAGTTTTATTCTTTAAGTATCGGAAGTCCCTGCTTGTTCAGAGACATAATGTTGTTGTTCTCTCTCATTGACTTTGAAAGCCCGTAAAATAGTATAAGTATACCTTGCCGTTTTGCAATAAATTGTTTTGAAACGATAGCCCCTTACGTGGGTAACTAAATAAGGAGAAACTGTGTTTGTCAGCAAACAAGTATCGTCAGCAGTGGTGAGCATGGCAAGTTCCGATCGTTAAGGCATAACAAAGTAATACTTTTTGTATTGATTAAAAAACTTTGTTGTTTGCATTTTGAAGCAAACAGTGATACCTGTAAAGGAGTATCTTCATCTAAATTTTACCAATTGAAAAAGTCAAATATCCTCATCGCATTTTTGTTCATTTACCAGCTCGCCACGGCATTCTTTACAAATGCCCAATCTTCACCGGTTCAAAAACTATTTCCCGCAAATACGATCGTGCACGGAAATATTCCTTATGCCAACGACAACAACAAAAAACATTTACTTGATATTTATTTACCCGCGGCGCCCGCAGCCAAACGGCCGTTGGTGGTATGGGTACATGGCGGCGCCTGGATGCTGAATGACAAGTATGCAGACATGAGCTATATGAAGAACACGGTAAAAACATTTATTGATAGTGGCTATGCTCTTGCATCAATTGACTACAGGTACAGTACGGAAGCAATTTTTCCTGCGCAAATCCAGGATTGTAACCAGGCGATTGAATATTTGTTCCAGCATGCCAAAGAATATAATATTGATAACAGCCGTATTGCGCTGATCGGCTTTTCGGCCGGCGGACATTTAGCCTCCCTGCTTGCGCTGTCAAGAAACAATGCTGTGGATGATTTTTTTCCACCAGCCGGTAGGCCCCATTTCAATATTAAATGTGTGCTTGATTTTTATGGCCCTTCAGATTTTGTAATGCTGGCGGGTACGCCGGACACATCTATCAATAATGTGCGTAACCCCGTATCCATATTATTAGGTGCATTACCGTTGAAGCGGCCGGATATTGCAAAAAAAGCAAGCCCTGTTACCTATATTGATAAAAACGATCCGCCGTTTTTGATCGTGCAGGGAGAAAAAGATGAATCGGTACCCAATACCCAATCGAAAATTCTTAGCTCCTGGCTTACGATAACCGGCGTAAAAAATGAATTGATTGTTGTGCCAAATGCGCCCCACTACGGAGAAATGTTTGATACGGAAGATATACGGCGGCAGCTGTTTAATTTTTTATCTGCGCATTTATAATCTGATCCTGGTCACTTCAATAATAAAACCTTTTTTCCATGTTCGCGGCGAATAGTCAATAGGCCCCCGCTTTGCATCGGTTTCCACTCATATCCTTCACCGGTATTATTTTCCGGTACAGGTTTGTTGTCGACCAATACAACGGAAGGTTTCTTTTTTAATTTTATCCTTTCTGTCCCTGTTGAATCAAACGTCCTGTAAAACAATTTCACCTTGCTGCTGTCCATATTTTCAAAACCGAGAAAAATATATTTCTTCAAATGCCCTTCGTAGTCGGCTTGCTGGATTACCGATGAGCTTGAAATAATATGATCTTCATTGGGCGCCGTCAGTTCCGGGAAGGCATCCATTGCCCGCAGGTAATGGCGCACATAATCGCCATAACCATCCGTAAGCCATGGTTCATCCTGCGGAAAGCGATTCTTACCATCAAAATCCACCATGTATGTGGCCCAGTTCAATTCACGTACTGCATTTTCATATAACGAACTATCGCCGGAAAGTTTTACAAATAATAGTTCGTCTGCTGCTTGCCGTGAGGAATGACTGTTGCCGGGCGTTTGATATACAGTTTGTTCATTTGTAACAATCACCCCATATTTCTTCCATTTATCATTCGCGAAATTTTTATGCGACCAGTTTATGATTTTGAGTACATCGTTTTTCCATTCCGGGAAATATTGGCGATGCTCCATAATGAAACGGGCAAAGGTCATCGCATTGATCTGTGTTTCACTCCACCAGTCCACATCTTCAAAAAAAGGTCCCCATTTATTTTCTTTCATCGGGTATTGTTTCATCCAGCTCAACATCGTATCAAAACCAGCCTGGTAAGAATTTGTTTCGCCCTTTTTTAATTCAATTAAATCAAGAAACAATTGCATTGTTGGCGCCCAATTGCTCGTGTACCCTGCAGTGTCTATCCAGGTGCCGGTAAATTCATGGTCACGCAATAGCGGGATTGATCCTGTATATGGATTTACTTTAAACGGTAGTGGCGAATAATTGATATCACCGTTCTGTATATACGAAGAAAGCGTGTTGGCGATTTTTACCGCGGCCTGCAGGTATAAAGGATTTTCACTGATCTTGAATAAATGAACAAGTTCCAATGCAAACGAGCCGGCTTTGTCTGGTTGCAGTACATCTTTTCCCGCACGCATATCCCCGTCATACAATCCGGAATAGATAAACATGTTATAGGGAAACGGAAGATCAGGCCACTTGGCATTGGCAGCAGACAAGCCATGTGTGAGATAATAATCGGCGATAAAATACATATTCGCTTTCACCCGCTCATTACCGCTATACGCATAGTATAAACGCCAGGATGAAAGCGCCATTGCAAACTGGTCGCCACCTATACCACGCGGATCATTAAACTGCGGGTTCCATACCTGGTGATTCATATAATAAGGAAGACCGTTCATGTCCTTTCGCATCGTATCCCAGAAATTCCATACGAGATTGATAATATGACTATACGAGGTACCGGGGTTGTCGTTAAACCATGGAACTATTTTGCCGGACTTATCGGTTCGTACCGGGTGATAGATCAGTATTTCTTTTTGCTGGGAAAAACCGGTTGTAAATATGCACAAGAGTAGTAAAGAAAAAAAGGCTTTGCCTGGCATAGCATTTAATTTTTAATCAGTTATCAGTATTGAATGGATAGCGGAAGATTTTTGAAGATTTGAAAGGTAAGATTTTCGTACGGGTTTAAATTTGCATTTTATTCATTGAAACAATAGCATTGCCATAAGGGTCATCTCCATTCAAACATTTATCTTTGCCCGCCTGCTATAATACAATAAATATGCAGCGATAATAATCATCCGGACATGACAATTTCTTATAAATGGCTTTGTGAATACCTGCCTGGCTCAATATTGAGCAGTGTTAATCCTGAAAGGCTCAGTTCTATTTTGACCTCGATCGGGCTTGAAGTAGAAAGTCTTGAAAAATTTGAAGAAATAAAAGGTGGACTGAAAGGCCTGGTTATCGGTGAAGTGCTGGACGTTGCCCAGCATCCAAATGCTGATAAGTTAAGATTGACCAAAGTAGATATCGGCAATGGCGAACCACTGAAAATTGTATGTGGTGCGCCGAATGTGGCACCGGGTCAAAAAGTTATTGTCGCATCCATCGGTACAACTATTTACCCGGTAAATGGTGATCCGCTGACGATGAAACTGGCGAAGATACGCGGCGAAGAAAGCAATGGAATGATCTGCGCAGAAGATGAAATTGGTATAGGTTCATCGCATGCCGGCATAATGGTTTTACCCAATGATGTAAAACCGGGTATGGCTGCAGCTGATTATTTTCACCCTTATGAAGATTGGGTGTATGAAATCGGGCTTACGCCAAATCATATGGACGCGATGAGCCATTGGGGTGTAGCAAGAGATGTATGCGCTTATTTAAGCCACCATGATGGAAAACAGGTGAGGGCCAAACTTCCTGCCAGCGATTTGTTTAAAATTGATAACAATTCAGTGCCGGTTTCAGTCGCCGTCGAAAATACGGTTGGCTGTCCCCGTTATAGCGGCGTAAGCATTGCCAATGTTTCAATAAAGGAATCACCGCAATGGCTGCAACAAAAACTGAAAGCAATCGGTCTGCGGCCTATTAACAATATTGTTGACATTACGAACTTTATACAACATGAAACCGGTCAGCCGCTTCATGCATTTGATGCCGATGAAATAAGGGGCAAAAAAATTGTTGTACAAAACCTGCCCGAAGGCACGCCGTTCATTACACTCGATGAAAAAGAAAGAAAGCTCAGTAAAGAAGACCTGATGATCTGCGATAGTAAAGGTGGAATTTGTATTGCCGGTGTCTTTGGTGGCTTACATAGCGGTGTAACGGGCAGTACGAAAAATATTTTTCTCGAAAGCGCCTGTTTTGATCCTGTCACCATACGCAAAACTTCTTTCCGTCATAACCTGCGCACGGACGCTGCCACGCGATTTGAAAAGGGAACAGATATTTCAAATACAGTAACAGTCCTGAAAAGAGCTGCATCTATGATTAAAGAGATCTGCGGCGGTGAAATTGCCTCGGAGATCATTGATGTATATCCACAGCCAAAAGAAAAAATACAGGTGGGTTTAAAATATGCCTATCTCAAAAAACTATCCGGTAAAAGTTATCAGCCTGTTGCGGTAAAAAATATTTTAACCGGCCTGGGCTTTGAAATAATAAGCGATACCAGTGATGAGATAAAGGTTGCAGTTCCTTATCACAAAACAGATATCAGTATTCCGGCCGATCTTGTTGAAGAAGTATTACGGATAGATGGATTGGACAATGTTGCCATTCCTGAATCAATAACCATTTCGCCGGCTGTTGAAAAAAATTACCTGGCTGAAACGTACAGGGAAAAAGTGGCCGGCTATCTTGTTGGTCTCGGTTTTAATGAAATAATGACCAATTCAATTACCAACTCTGCATATTTCAGCGAAGATGAATTGAAGACTACTGTAAAGATGTTGAATAACCTGAGTGCGGACCTGAATGTATTACGCCCATCCATGCTCGAAACAGGACTCGAATCCATTGCTTATAACCTGAACCGGAAGAATAATAATCTTCGATTCTTTGAATTTGGAAAAACGTATAGTACATCAGCACCGGGAAAGTATATCGAAACAGAACATCTTTGTTTGTATCTTACAGGCAACACCCATGAGAATAGCTGGAGAAATAAAGGACAAAAAGCAGATTTTTATTTACTAAAAGGAATTTCGGCGAATATTTTGCAGTTGCTTGGTGCATCTTTACCAGTTTTTAAACCGCTGCAGCATGCAAAGTTTGAAAGTGGCCTGGAAGGTAATACAGGTAAGCAAAATGTTTTACAGCTGGGTATTGTCAGTAAAAAGATGCTCAACCGGTTCGACATCAAACAACCCGTTATGTTTGCTGTATTCAACTGGGAAATAGTAATTGAGCAAAAGGATGCCGATAAAACAATCTTCCGCGAGATACCAAAATTTCCATCCGTACAAAGGGACCTTGCCATCGTAGTGCCCAGACAACTTCCTTATGAAACAGTGGAACAAACGGTGAAAAAGATTAAACTGGATAAATTGCGGGATATACGATTGTTTGATATATTCGAGAGTGAAAAGATAGGAGAAGACAAAAAATCAATGGCTATCAGTTTTACATTTTCTGATGAAGAAAAAACACTGACTGATAAAGAAATCGATAGCTTTATGACAAGGATCATAAACACATTTGAGAAAGACCTCGAAGCGGATGTGAGAAAATAATTTTGCTTTACAATTTTAAATGTGCAGGTATGACAGAACTTGAATTAAAAATCAAAGACATTCAGAACAAACTTCAGCAATTACTAAAACAATATGCTGCACTGGAAAAGGAAAATATGCGCCTTGAAAAAGAATTAAGCAAGAATAATGAACAGCATGTTCAGCAGCGACAGATCATTGACACATTAAAACAGCAGGTGGAAATCAGCCGGATCAGCTCCGGAAACTGGAACGACCAGGATAAAAAAGAATTTGAAAAACGGATCAACTCCTATGTCAAGGAAATTGATCAGTGCATTACGCTGTTGAGCGAATAAATTTCAGATTCTTTTTACCAGTCTCATCTTCATTTCGTCGCCGCCCTGCGAGAGTTCGATCGTATACACTCCGTAAGGCAGATGATCCAGTCCATCCCAGGTCAATTCACGCTGGTTGTCGGGCAATTCTTTCTCCATTGTGCTTTGTACGCACCCGGATTCATCTCTTAAGACTGCCTTTAAATGGGATTCAGGATGGCCGGAAAGTTCGAATTTCAACCTGTTGATAAAGGTTGTTGGGGTAATTTTGACAAACATAAGTTAGCGATATTTGGTTGTGTTTTTCAAAGGGTTTGATTGACAATGATAAGTTTTGGTGTAAAAACTTAACAGTACTAAAATAAGACAAGTAATCTGAAAAAAGCAAGCTATGACTGAACTAATTCCTGTAAGTATCGTAATTGGCGACCGGTCTTATCGTATTCGTATCCTTCCGGCAGACGAAGAAGTTGTACGCAAGACCGTAAAAACCATAAATGACAAGATAATTGAGTTTAAAACCCAGTTTGCGGGCAAGGATATGCAGGACTATATATCAATGGTATTGGTCTGGTTTGCTACCGAACAGAGCGCCTCAGCTTCAGCCGGCATTGAAAAGGATGGGCTGCTGACCAAGCTGAATAACCTCGAAAAGATGCTTGACGCACAGCTTACGGCTCAGTAAAATCCTTCCCTTTACCCATGTGCCTATGTGATAATGCAGGCGATTTGATTTCGCCAGGCGATTTTGGGATTCCGCAACTCCAGCCGGTTCACGGATCAATTCTATCACTGGATCTTCCGGTTAACTCTCCTGACATTCTTATTACCACTGAATTAGTGGATGGGTTTCTACCCGTGAAAGCACAAAATCCACAAATCTGCGATATCTTCGCCCACTGTTTATCTTTGAAGACAGATATACACCTCTCAATCCAGTTAAAAATAAAAACTCTGGCATTTTGGAACTAATAAAAAATCAAATTCATGGATTCGAATCTATTATACATTATAATTGGTGCAGGTGCATTGATTGCAGGCATCATAGCGGGTAAATTCATTTTTGCCAAAAACACAAAAAAACAAGTCAACGAAGCAGAATCTCAAGCCAACTCCCTTTTAAAAGAAGCTGAACTCAGAGCAGAAACGATCCGGAAAGAAAAAGAGCTGGAAGCCAAAGAGAAATTTGTTCAGTTAAAGGCTGCCCACGATAAGGAAGTAAACGACAAGAACCGTAAGATAGCAGAGAGCGAAAACCGTGCGCGCCAAAAAGAACAAATCATTAACCAGAAGGAGAGCAACCTCGATAGACAGATTAAGGAAAACGAAGCAATAAAGGACAACCTCAATCGCCAGATTGATCTGGTGAATATCAAAAGAAATGAGCTGGAGAAACACCAGGAAGAGCATATCCGCCGCCTGGAAAAGATCGCCGGTCTTACTGCAGAGGAGGCAAAATCGCAACTGGTAGAAAGCCTGAAACATGAAGCACAGACGCAGGCATTAGGAATTCAACAGGAGATTATTGACGATGCAAAGCAAAAGGCAAACAAGGAAGCAAGAAAGATAATTATTCAAACCATACAGCGTACGGCAGCCGAGCAGGCCATCGAAAATTCGATAACGGTATTCAACCTGGAAAGTGACGAAATAAAAGGCCAGATCATTGGCCGCGAAGGACGCAATATCCGGGCAATAGAAGCAGCTACCGGTGTAGATCTTATCGTCGACGATACACCTGAAGCGATTATCCTTTCTTCTTTTGATCCATTGCGTCGCGAAATCGCCCGGTTAAGCCTCCAGCGCCTCGTGGCAGACGGCCGTATTCACCCGGCCCGTATCGAGGAAATAGTGGAAAAAACCCGGAAACAGATCGAAGAACAGGTGATGGAAATCGGCGAACGCACAGTAATCGAATTAGGCATTCATGGCCTGCATAAGGAACTGGTAAGAATGGTGGGTCGTATGCGGTTCCGTTCTTCTTATGGACAAAATCTGCTGATGCATAGCCGGGAAACCGCGAATCTCTGTGGTATCATGGCGGCTGAGCTCGGCCTGAATGCGAAACTGGCTAAGCGGGCGGGACTCTTGCATGACA
>Ga0207645_10001251_pt1 | contig 20918 bp, 16 predicted proteins | sample KBSM53metaG_FD_184331 | JGI IMG/M metagenome (GOLD analysis project Ga0207645, IMG submission 184331) | Miscanthus rhizosphere microbial communities from Kellogg Biological Station, Michigan, USA - KBS M5-3 metaG (SPAdes) (version 2) | ecosystem: Host-associated > Plants > Roots > Rhizosphere >...
GAGGCCGGTGAAGTTCCAGGACGCCGGGTCGTTGATCGGGAAGCGCGCGTTCGCGTTGGCCGGCAGCGACGAGAAGAACCACTGCCCGCGCTCGCGCGCCGGCCAGTCGCCGTCGTCGAGGCCGAAGCTCGCCTCGCCGCCGATCTTCAGGTCGTGGGCGCCACGGTGCTGCGTCATGTCGTAGCGGACCGGCGCGCGAGCCTGGCGGATGAACTCCGGGTAGTTCCAGTTCAAGCCCATCGTGAGCCCCGGAAAATTGTATTCAGGGGTCAGGAACAGGCCGTCGGCGGGACCGTAGGTCCAGTAATAGCGGTAGTAGCCGATGCGCAGCTCCTGCAGGGTGCCGGCGCTGCCGGCGTGCGTCCAGTTGCCGGTGACGAAGTAGGAGGTGATGTCCTTCTTGGTCGCGCGGGTCGGACCGGCGGTCGCGCCGCCGGCCGCCGCCGGCGTGCCGACGTCGTTCGGCAGCAGCCGGTTGAAGTAGTTGCCGCGGAAGACGAAGTGGTCCTGGTTCGAGACCTGGTGATCGACACGGCCGAGGAACGTGTACTTGTCGTCCTTGACGTCCACGTCCACGTTCTGCGGCGCCAGCGCTGCCGGGTGCAGGTTGATCGTATTCGGGTTGCGCTCGCGCTCGTAGGCGGCGAAGAAATGCGTCTTGTCTTTCACGATCGGCCCGCCGAGGGTGCCGCCGACCTGCTGGTTCTCGTACGGCTGGACGACGTGCGTGAACGGGTCGGCGCTGTTCAACTTATCGTCGCGGAAGTAGCCGTAGAAGCTGCCGTTGTAGGTGTTGCTGCCCGACTTCGAGATCGCCTGCACTTCGAGGCCGACCGACTTGCCCATGCTCACGTCGTACGGGTTGGTCACCACCTGGTACTCGGCAATCGCGTCGCGGCTGATGCCCGGCTGGCCGAAGCCGGTCACCGACGTTTCCTGGGTGATCTGCTGGCCGTCGAGGTTCAGGTTGAAGCGGCCGAACTGCGAGATGCCGGTGGTCGTCACGCCGGCCACCATCGTCGTCAGCTGCAGCCAGTCGCGGCCCGAGATCGGGAGATCCTCCATCTGCCGCCGATCGACGTTGCCCGAGATCTGCGCCGAGCGCAGGTCGATGAGCGGCGACTCACTCGTCACCGTCACGCTCTCCTCGAGCGTCGCCACTTTCATCGTGATCGGCACCGTCGCGTTCTGGCCGACGAGAAACTCGAGGTTCGAAAGCGTGACGGTCGCAAAACCGCTCAGCTCGGCCTTGATTTCGTAGGTGCCGGGGCCGAGACCGAGCAGCCGGTACTCGCCGCGCTCGTTGGTCACGTAGGTATAGGTCCGGCCGGACGAGACGTGGGTGGCGGTCAACGTAACACCGGGCAATACGGACTTCGACTCGTCGGCGACGGTGCCGACAACAGAGGCGTCCTGTGCGAACGCGGGCGCAAGGGATGCCAGCACGAGGCTGGCGGTAAGAATGATGTGTCGGAACATCGCAGCGCTCTCCTTCCCGGGGCTCACGGCCGGCCTGCCTGAGGTGACGTGGAGGTGGTTGTGGTCGTCGGCGGCGGAATCGGCGCGTCGGCGCTGAACCGCCGCAACACGTTCTCGGTGATCCGAGAGACGTTGTTCGTGTAGTTGTTGTACGAGAGGCTGCCCGACCACGCGATCGAGCCGGTCGAGAACACGGCGCCGCCGTTCGGGTACTCGAGGAATGCCAGGTCGGCGTGAACCAGCGGGTTGACCGTGCCGCCCTGTCGCGAGTCCGACGTATTCACTTCTTCGACCACCTGCTGGTAGGCGTCGGAGTGTCCGTACGACTGCGCCAGGAGGAGGGTGTGCGGCGGCGTTCCGAGCACGTAATCGACGCGATCGAGCTCCGACCCGGCCGCGCCCTCCTCGAGCACCAGCGACGGGAAGTCGCCGATGATCTCGTTCGCGCCGATCCCTTCGAAGATGAAGGCGGCGCGGCGATCGAAGCTGCCCGGCATCCGCTTGTACGGGGAGTTCTTGTCGAAGCCCTGAGCGGTGAAGCCGACGCCGAAATACTTCTGCGGCGGCAGCCCGCGGAAGCGCCACAGCCCGCCGGGCTCGCCGGTGAGGGTGTGGTACGACTCGCCCGGCGCACCCTGCCAGTGCTCGGTGCCATCACGGCGCCGCAGCTCGATGTAGCGGCCGCTCGGATCCATCGGCGTCACCCAGTAGAAGCCGTTGCCGCCCATGTACATCACGCGGCCCCCCTTCTCGAGGTACATCCGCATGCCTTCCATCATCGGCCACGAGTAGTACTCGGGGTGGGTGCCGGTGACGACGGCCTTGTAGGGCGCCATCAACGCCGCGCCTTCGAAGTGCAGATCCTGGTCGGTGATGATGTCGACCGTGAACCCCTTGACCTCGAGCCAGTCGACGATGTGCGTATCGGGCATGAACTGCCACGGGTTGCGCGTGTTCGCCTTCGGCCGCATGTTGGTGATCGGGCGCAGCCGCGACGAGTAGCCGATGCCGCTGCCGTCGGTGTGGTGCGAATAGTTGCTCAGGATGTTCATCCCGGCGCTGCCGGTGCTGCCGTAGGCGAGATAGCTGAAGGTCGGGACGAGAAACGCGATCTTTGCCGTCGTCGTCCCCTTCTTCGGCCGGACGAAGAACGGCACGTAGTCTTCCGACGTTTCGGTGCGCAGCCGCGCGGCATAGATGCCGCTCTTGAGCGTCGCCGGAATCTTGAACTCGAAGCCGGCCTCCCAGCGCGCATCCTCGAGGTCGTCGTCGTGGAAGTAGATCGCACCGTACTGGTCGCGGGCGCGCTTGTAATCCATCTCCGCGCCGGTCCAGTTGTGGCCGGTGACGGCGCGCGTCGGCAGGTTGACGACGGTGCCGTGCAGCTTCTTCGCCGAGGTGTCACTGATCTTGTTCGTCTGGATGTCGAGCGAGAAGTCCCACGACGCCACGGCGTCGGCCGGCGCACGGCCGGCCTCAATCGCATCGATCTCCTGCCGGGTGAGCGCGCGCCCGTACAGGCGCGGGTTGTCGATCTTGCCGTTGTAGGTGCCGATCGCTCTGGTGCTGCCGGCCGGCGGCGCCTGCGCCGCCGCGATCAGCAGCGGCGCGCTGTTGGTCGCCAGGCTCTTCACCGTCGTCGTGCGATCGGTCACGCCGCGCGTCGGATCGAACGGGAACGAGCTCTCCGGCTGCTGAACGATCGTCACCTTGCCGGTTGCCGCGTCGTAGCTGGCCGCGACGAAGTACCAGTTCGTGGTCACGTGCTGCGGCCGCGGCGCGCGCGTGCCGGGAATCGATGGCACCCACGGACGCAGCGCGGTCTCCGCCCGCACTTTCTCGACGCGTCCGCCTTTTTCACCGAGCCACACCGCCAGGCGCCCGTCCTCTTCGATGAAGAGGCCGTACCCGCTCTTGTCCGCCTCGGCCCATTTCGTCACGATGCCCTGGTCGCCATTCGGCGCGACGCCGCCCGGCGCTTCCTGGTCGTGACGCGTCGGCGCGATCCACGCGGTGATCGTGAAGCTGCCGGCCAGCCGCAGCGCCGCGTTGTCGGGGACGGTGGCAAAGGATCCGAGCGGGAGCACCTGCCGTTTACCGGCATAGTCGGCGTTGGCCGGCGTCTCGACCACGGTCTCCTTCACGCCGGGGCCCTTCGGGTTGGCGTCGCCGTGAATCAAGCGGACGATGTCGGCGCGATACCGCGCCGACTGCGTGCTGACCATGAACTTCACCGTGTCGCCCGGCTGCGCGGTCATGTGGTCGGCGTAGCCGACGATGCCCATCCGATCGAGTCCCTCCTGGGCCGACGGCTGCGACTGCCGTCCCTGCCCGCGCCCGGCCGGCTGCTCCGGCGGCGCGGCGCCGCGCCCGGGTTGCTGCGCTGCCGGAGTGGCCTGCGCAGCCAGGCCGGCGCCGCCGGGCGGCGATGCGACGCCAATGAGCGCCGCCGCGCCGAGCAAGATGCCCAACGGAATGAAGGTCTGCACTCGTCTGATCGCCATGGATCCCTCGCCTGAATGGAATGGCGGCCCGAGGGGCCGCCTTCGTACGCGCTCGAACTCGACTGCTGTGTGCGCGCGATTATGAGCGACCGCCGTTTCAACGTTGCAGATTTTTTGCGAAGGATCCGCGAAACCAGTCAGGCCCGATCGGGCAATGGACCGAGCACCCGCAGAGCGCTGGTTGCGCTGTAGGCGGGCTTGGAAGTTCTGTTGCGAACTCTGTCGTCAGGAAGTCAGAACAGACGAGCTAACGGACGACGATCGGCGACTCCGCCTGCGGCAAAAAAATTCGTGAAGGCTCCGGGCCATCGATCGCCGCCACCCAGACGTCGGCCATCGTCGTCGTGCGTCGCGGGATCGCGTACAGGACCCGGCGGTCGTCGAGCCATTCGACCTGGTCGTCGATGTAGCGCGTTTCGGCGGCGATGATCCGCTCGACGTTGCTCTGGAGATCGAGGACGTGCAGCCGCCACGAGTCGGGGCTCGGACCGACGCGCTTCTTGTAGGCGAGCAGGCGGTTGTCGGGCGAGATCGCCGGGCACTCGACGTTCTCGCGCATCACCGTCAGCTTGCGCAGCGCGAGATCGCCGCGCACGAGGAACGTCTTCCCGCCGGTGCGCAGCGCGGCGTAAAAGGTGTTGCCGTCTTTCGCGAAGGTGACACCCCAGAAATTGAAGTCGACTTCCTTGAACCGCGCATTCTCCCGCCACGTCGAGAACTGCTCGAGCTCGCCGATTTCGTCGCCGCTCGCCAGATCGACGAGCGTGGTGCGCGTCGAGAACGCGGCCGCGTAGTCGTCGCCGAGGACGAACACCGTGATCGCGCCGACGCGCCCGTCGGCCGAGGCACGCGTGCGGCTCGGCAGACCTTCGAGCTTGATCGTGGCGCCGGGTTTCAGGCCGCGATCGAGCAGCAGCGCGGTGTAGCTGTTGAAGACGCCGCGCTGCAGGTGCAGGCACAGGCCGCGGCCGCCCGCGAACGACACGCGCTCGCACGTCACCGCCGCAGAGCGGCGCTCGCCCGCCGGCGCATCGAGCGCTACCATGCTCAACCGTCCGAAGCTGGCACCCGCGGTGGTGTCGCGAAACAGGAGATGGGGACGCGCGGCCATCGCCGCGAGATCCTCCGGCCGCGACGCCGGCGCAGCCTGCGGCGGACGCGCATCGCTCTGCTGCATGCCTAGGAACACGCACGAGGAGAGCGTCACCGCGGCGGCGGCGCGCCGGTGTGTCATCAGCCGCCGGCCCGACGCCGGCGAGAACCGCAGACGATCGGCGACGGCGCTCCATGCGATCGCTGCCATCGGCACGATCACCAGGAGGTCGCTGAAGTGGATCCCGTAGAGGCCGTCCGGCCCGTACGGCTCGGTGGCCGCGTGCAGGATGTCGCTCCACGGAAGGAGCCGCGCTTCCGCCGACTCGTGGAATGCGTAGAGGAGGCCCTGCGCGATGAACAGCACGAGGAACGACCACGTCGCCGCTCGAACGAGCGGCACGCTCAACCATCGCGCCGCGCCAGCAGCCAAAATTGCGACCAGCGCGGCGGCGAGCGCGCCCGTGGTCAGGCTGACGATCGCGTCGAACGAGCGCAGCTCGACGCCCGCGGTATACAACAGCGACAACTGCTCCATCGTCTGCCGGACCACGATCAGGCACGCCGCCGCGGAGATCGCCCAAACTTCGAAGCGGGATACCGCTCGCTCGCCTGAACGTGGAGTCTCGCGAAGCCACGCCGCAAACCGGAGCGCGATGCCCACCGCTGCCATGGCGAGCAGCGCTTCCTCCAGCGCCTGGTTGGTGGTGGAGCGAAAGGCCCACGCGCCGGCGACGGACACCGGCGCCGCCACCAGCAGCCCGCGGCGAATCGCCGCGGCGACGCGCGGATGGCCTGACGCGTGGCACCACGCGAGCGCGACGGCGATCGGCATGAACGCCTGCAGGCCCTGCGAGAAGGTGCGCAGAAAAAGGTTCACCGAACGCGATGATATCGTATCGGTCCACACCTCATGGCCGAGCGCGGGCTGCGCAAGATCTTGATAGTCGGAGGCCCCCGGTTGTCGCTGACAATCGCGGCGTTGACTGCACATCCGGTCGCCGCCGCGTCGCCCTCGATTGCGAGCCGCTGTCAGGCGGCGGTCGAGGAGCGCCTGGCCGATTGGGGCGCCGGCGCCGAGCGCTATCGCGACATCGAGGGCGCGTTCGGGGCGCGCGAGTGGCGCATCGCCACAGAGACACTCGGCACGTGGGTGCTGCTGCACGAGCCGCCTGACGGCGCGCCGTCGCTGGTGCGCGTGGAGGAATCGGGCACGACGCGCGTGAGCTTCGACGCCGGCTGCCGCGAATCGTCGTCTTTCGAGCCGCGTCCGCCGGCGCCCGAGCTGGCGTTCACCGATCGCGATCTGCGGGCGCTGGTCGCGTCGGCGCCGCGCGGCGTGGTTTTCGTGTGGTCGCCGCACATGCCGTTGTCGGTCGACGCGTATCGCACCGTCTCGGAGGTGGCGAGGCGCATGGGGCTGTCGTTCACGGCGCTGCGCGATCCGATGTCCGACGCGGCCTACGCCGCGTCAGTTGCGCAGGAAGCCGGGATGCCGGCGAGCGCGCTGCGGCCGTTTGCGTCCGTCGAACTGAGCCTTCGCCAGGCGACGCTGCACGCGCCCGCGCTGCTGGTGTTCGCGCACGGCCGCTTTTCGGGCCTGGCCGTGCCCGGGTATCGCGAAGCCGCCGGTTTCGAAGCGGCAATCTCCGAACGCCTCCGCGCGGCGGCGTCACCCAGTCGATAGGAGTCGTGATGGTGAAGCGATTGGCTCTCTCGTTCGGCGCGGCGCTGGCCGCGGCTCCCGCGCTGCTCGTGGCGCAAGCGCCCGCGGGCCCGGCGCCGTACTGCGCGGTCCAGAGCGCCGGCACCAAGGTAGAGATGGTGCGGCCGCAGCCGTCCGATCCGCCGATCGACGATGTCAACTGGTTCGCGCGGCCGGTGCCGAACCCTCAGCGGCACTGGATCGTCGGCTTCGCGAGCCACAACCTCAATTACCTCTACGACCTCACCTCGGGCGCGCGCGTGCGCATCCCCGACAAGTCGGACGCCGTCGCGACGCCAGACGGCCGCTTCATGACCGTGCCGTCGCACTACACCGCGACGGCGACGGTGAACTTCTACGATCTGCCGACCCTGCTCGATCGACTCGCGGCGGGCAAGGACGCGTCGGACGTGCCGCCGGTCTTCGCGCACAAGCATGCGGATCTCGGCGACGCCTATTACCAGTCGACCGGCGTCGTCTCGCACGCCGTCGAGCGGGGCGTCGACACGACCGTCTATCGGATGATGTTCTCGGGCGCGCGCCACCCGCAGCCGCCGGGGTTCCGCATCGTCGACTATCGCGTGACCCGCAGCCAGGCAGGGGCGGTCACATTCCAGCCCACTGAGCCGATGCGGCTCTGTCCCGAAATCGTCAAGGACATGGCGACGCCGTTCATCTCGAAGGACGGCCGCTACGTGGTAGCCCACGACGACAGCAGGCCGGGAACGCCGGCGTCGCTCAAGCTCTTCGAGATCACCGCGACCAATCCCGCAGGAGGCACGACGACCTGCGTGCAACGCCTCGACTTCGGCTTCGCCGCGGGGAAGGCCGACTTCAGCTACGACGGGTCTCAGCTGACGTTTCACATCAGCAAGCACGACTACCTCACGGTGTTCGTCGACGGCGGCATCAAGCGGCCGGCGATCACCGACATCGTCGTCGTCGATCTCGACCGGCGTCGAACGGGCGAGTACGTCGGGGTGAAGGGGATGGCGCGCGTGACGACGTCGCAGACCGAAGGGGTCGGCAACTACTTCCCCGCCTTCATGCCCGACGGCAAGCTGTTCTACATCGCCAACGAGGTGCCCAAGGACGCCACCGACGCGAAACGCTTCAAGCTGGTGGTCGTCGACCCGTCGCGCGATGTGCGGATGGCGAACTTCTTCACGGACGACTCGCGACGGAAGCTGGCGGGCGAGATCGGCGAGCTGTGGCGGGCGAACTGCGCGCCCGATCTGAAGGAGTTCAAACCGGGCGAGGCGCCGTGGGCGTTCATGAGCCTGAAGCCGGAGAGCTGCCGCAAGCTGGTCGAGGCGCGCTGGACGCCGGCGGTGGCGGCGCCGAAGGCGGATCTCCTCGCCGCGTGCAACCTGGAGATGAAGTCGTCGCGCTAATTCGAGCCGACGATCCTGCGAAATGCGGGATCGTCGCGCACGCTCTTGAAGTCGTCGTCGCGCAGCAGCTGCCTTTTGTTTGCCGGGTTCAGCTCCACGGCTTTCGCGACCGCGGTCATCGCGTCCGCTTTCTGGCCCATTCGCAGCTGGATGTTCGCGATGGCCACCCACACGGCGTCGTTGCTGGCCGCCTTGTCGCGCGCCGAGAATGCCTTGTCGAGGGCGCCTTTCAGATCGTTGCCGCGGATCTTCGCCTCCGCCTCCGAGAGCATTTCATTCGAGCGCACCGCGTTGAGAATGCGCCGCAACTCCGGGATCGGCGCGCGGTGCTCGTCGACGCGCAGGTCGAGCGCACGGTCGCCGAAGCCGCCAATCACCAGCGGCTTGAGAATCATCAGCGACGCCGACTGCGTGCCGCGGCGATCGCCGCCCTGCGCCTGAGCGGCTTCGAGCGCCTCGAGCAGCCGCTCGGCCAGCGGTCCGCTGGACGCTTCGAAGGATCGCGCCATCGCGTCGACCACCTCGGGGCCGACCAGGATGTTGCCCTGCGCGCAATAGTTCGTGCCGCACTTGTGCCCCTTCCAGTCGGAGATCGTGGCGCTGGTGAACGCCGCGGTCCTTCCCTGGATGTCGAGAATCGCCACCTGGCGCGTGTCGCGCCCCTCGTCGCTTCGCAGCATCATGTCCAGCGCCTGCTGCGGCGTCATCCCGGCCTCGAGCAGCTCGATGCCCAGCGTGCTGTACATCGGGTTCGACGAGGACTGATGCGCGAAGACGGCGACGCCGCCCTTGCCGCCCCGCGTGCGGGCGCCCACCGCGATCGTCTTCGACTGCACCGCGATGCCCAGCTCGCCGGTTGCCGGATCGCGGCCGATAATCGAGAAGGTGCCCTCCTCGCCGGGCGCGTATTGCTGCGCCGCCGCCGGCAACCCGGCCAGGACGGCGAACGCGATCGAAACCAGCAGCTTCGCCTGCATGCACGGCTCCCTATCGAATGGTGACCTGAAACGTCCGCACGATGAGATCGAGCACGTCCGGCAGATCGCCCGTCGGACGCGGCCGCGCGATCTCCGTGCGGACGATGCGTTTCTGATCCGGGGTGAGGAGGCGGAAGGCGGTCCACATCGCGTTGCCCTTGATCGACACCATCTGCCACACCAGATCGCGCATCTGGTTGTCGAGCGTCACCCGGATCTCCTCGTTCGGTGTATCCGCCAGGTTGTTCTCGTAAATCTTCTGCACGATGCCGGCGAGCTGGGCGGCGGCCTGCGCGGTTCTCTGCTCGCTCTCGCCCTGGAGCGCGCGGATGGCGCTCTTCTGCGCGTCGTTGAGCGGCACGTCCTGAGGCGAGCCGGCAGACGGCGGCTGAGCGGGCGCGGGCTGGACGCCCGTCGCCTGCGCCGCCGGTACCCGAGCGCCGTCGAGCGGCTGCGCACCGGCCGGCACGCACAGCAGCACGCAGCCGAGGACGACCGAGCAACCCTTCATCGCAATCCTCCCGGCGACAAATTTACCACCGCGGGAGTCGACGGGGCCGCCCTGAGCGAGTCGAAGGGCCTGCGGCTACTTCGCGTCGTGAAAGATGATGCCGAGGGTGGCGCGATGCCCCGAGCGGACGCGGCTGACGCCGTGCCGCAAGTTGACGCGGTAGATGCCGCGCGTCCCCTGCACCGGCCGGTGGTTGACCGGGAAGATCACCGCGTCGCCGCGCGCCAGCGGCACGACCTCGACGCGAGACTGCATGCGCGGCCGCTGTTCGGTGAGCACGAACTCGCCGCCCTCGAAGTCGGTGCCCGGTTCGGCGAGCAGCACCGCGACCTGCAGGGGAAACGCCAGCTCGCCGTAGAGATCCTGGTGCAGGCAGTTGTAGTCGCCCGCTCCATATTGGAGCAGCAGCGGCGTCGGCTTGCCCTGACCGGCCGTGCGGCAGCGCTCGAGAAACGCCGCGAGCTCGTCGGGATACCGTGTGGCGATCCCCATCGCGGCATTCCACCGATTGGCGATCGCCGCCAGCGGCGGATAAAGCGCCGCGCGCAGTGACGCAATCAGTTCGGGGAGCGGGTAGGCAAAATACTTGTACTCGCCGCGCCCGAACCCGTGACGGCTCATCACGACGCGGCTGCGAAACCGCGTGTCGTCGGCGTAGCTGCGCGCCAGCGCGCGGCAGTCGTCTTCGGGCAGCAGCCCGGCGATCGTCGCGCAGCCGTGCGCATCGAGGCTGGCGTCAATCGCCGGCCAGTCGAGCGCGGCGACGCGCTCGGCCGCCGGCGCCATCACGCCGCGCGATGTGGGAGTGTTCATATCCGGACTCTACCGTGCACTCGACGGTGCCGCACTCCGGATCTTGCTGCCGAAAAACGGCGTGCTTCCTACTTCAGACTTTCACTGTCCTCTAGAACTCCCAGCCGGCCGCGGCCAGGAGCTTCCGTGCCGCGGGCGTGCCGACCGCGCGGACGAACGCGCGCGCCGCGTCGGGCGAGGCCGCCGTGGTCATGACGATCGCGTCGTACGCGGTCCTGGTCTGGACGGCGGCGGGCAGCGGCCCCACCATCATCGCGGTTTGCGATTCGCCGAACTTCAGCTCGCTGGTCATCGTGAAACCGAGCTCGTTGGTGCGCGCCGCGCCGAGGCGCTGCATCACGGCCGCGCCGGTCGGCACGCGGACGATCTTCGCCTTGATCGCGTCGGCGACGCCCATGTCGGCGAACATCTTCTCGACGAACACCGCCGACGCGCCCTGCGTGATCACGACGGCATCAGCCTGCAGGATCGACGCCTTCAGCGTGTCGGCGGTCGAGAGGTCGGGCCGCCGGCCGGCGCGCGGCATCGCGACGCCGATGCCAATCCTGCCGACCGGCGCGCGCGTCGCGGCGATCGCCTTGCCTTCCTTGATCGCCTGGTCGACGCCGGCCACCGACGCGATCAGCACGTCCGGTGTCTCGCCGCCGGCGAGGCGCTTCGCGATCCCCTGCGAGGTATCGAACTGAATCGCGACCTGGTGCCCGGTTTCCCGCTCGAAGCTTTTCGCGACCTCGTCGAGCGGACCCTGTGTCGAGCCGCTCGCGAGCGTGGCGATGCGGTCGGCTTCGAGCGGCACGCTGAACGCGAGCAGCACCGCAAGGACAACGTGTTTCATGGTGGACACGGTACACGATCACGCGGCGCCGCTGAAACATCACCCGGCCGACGTTGCGGGGCTGAGGCACGGCGCGACGTACGAGGGTGCGTGATAATGGGGACATGATCGGCGAGACGCTGGCGCACTACCGCGTCGTCGAGCGACTCGGCTCCGGCGGCATGGGCGAGGTCTATCGCGCGGAAGACCTGCGCCTGCGCCGCGACGTGGCGCTGAAGACGCTGCACGCCGGCGGCCTCGAGTCCGATGCCACGCAGCGCCTGCTCGCCGAAGCGCGCGCCGCCTCGGCGTTCAATCACCCCAACATCGCCGTCGTCTACGAGGCCGGCGAGGTCGAGCACGATGGCCGCCGCATCGGCTACATCGCGATGGAGTACGTCGAGGGGATGACGGTCGCCGCGTTGGCAGAGACCGGTCCGATCGATCTCGATCGCATCCTCGACATCGTCGAGCCGGTGGCGGGCGCGCTCGCCGAAGCGCACGTGCACGGGCTGGTCCACCGCGACCTCAAACCGGCGAACGTGATGGTGACGCCGGCCGGCCGCGTCAAGGTGCTCGACTTCGGCGTGGCGCAGCGGCGCGATGCCCGCCTGGCGGCGCCCGACGAGGCGACGCGGACCCTTGATCTGACCGCCGGGCTCGCCGTGTTCGTCGGCACGCTGCCCTATGCCGCGCCCGAGCAGGTCACCGGCCGCGAGGTCGACGGCCGCGCCGACATGTTCTCGCTCGGCGTGATGCTCTACGAGCTGGTGTGCGGCCGGCGGCCGTTTGCCGGCGGCAACACGGCGCAGATCCTCGAGGCGATGCTGCGCGAAGAGGCGCCGCCGTTTCCCGACCTGCATCGTGACGCACGGCTGCCTCAGCTGGAGCTGGTCGTCCGGCGCATGCTGGCGCGCGATCCGCACAACCGCTTCGCCACGCTCGCCGAGGTGCGCGATGCGCTGGCGATGATCCGCGCCGGCGGCCGCGCGGCAATCCTCGAATCAGGCCTCGACGCGAACAGCATTGCCGTCGCCGGCTTCGTCAACATCTCCGGCAGCCCCGAGGACGACTGGCTGGGCGCCGGCATCTCCGAGACGCTGACCGCCGATGCCGGGCAGCTCGAGGGCGTGTCGGTGATCCCGCGCGAGCGGGTGTCGGAAATCATCAAGACGCTCGGGCAGTCGGGCGAGCGCGGCGAGGCGGCGCTGCTCCAGGCTGGCCGCGAGCTGCGCGCGCGCTGGATGGTCAGCGGCGCCTTTCAGCGGTCGGGAGACGCGGTGCGGGTCACCGCCTCGATTACCGACGTCACCACCGGCCAGCTGCTGGGGACGACTCGCGTCGACGGCCGGCTGCAGGCGGTGTTCGAGCTGCAGGATCGCCTCGTCCGCGAGCTGGCGCGCATGCTGCGCGGCGCCGCCGCGCCGGCGCGCGCGACCGGGCCGGAAACGGCGATGGTCGAGGCCTACGAAGCGTTCTCGCGCGGGCTGCTCAACCGCCGCGCCGAAACCTTCGAGTCGCTCGATCGCGCGGTGTGGCTGTTCGAACGGGCCGTCACCCTCGATCCGGCCTACGCGCGCGCACACATCGAGCTGGGCGTCTCGTACGCGACCAAGGCCAGCTATCTCTCGCTGCCGGATCTGCGCCAGCGCGCGGTCGCCAGCTTCCGCCGCGCCCTGGAGTTGCAGCCCGAGTCGGCCCGGGCCTGGCGCGAGCTCGGCGCGGTGCTGGTCGAAATGGGCGAAGTGCCCGAAGGGATGGCGGGGATCCGGCGCGCGCTCGCGATCGATCCCGACGAGGCCAGCGCCTGTGCGGCGATGGGACGCGCGCTCTTCATCGCCCGCGCGCGGTTCGCCGAGGCGACGCCGTGGTACGCGCGCGCGCTCGAACGCAATCCAAAAGGCGGGTGGTACGCGCTGCAGCTCGCCCACTGCGCGGCGCTGACGCGCGACTTCGACACGGGCGAGCGCGCCGCGCGGCAGGCGGTGCAGCTTCAGGAAGCGTTTCTCTCGGGCCGGGAAGGGCTGTTCATCGCCGGCGCCTACATCCGCGCCGGCCATCTCGCCGCGCTCCAGGGGCGGCACGAGGAGGCGATCGCCTGCTTCGATCAGGAGATTGATTTTCTCGTGCGGACCGAGCATGCGCTGCGCAGCCGCATCCTCGTCGAGCTGAATACGCGCCTCGGCGCCGCCTACCTGAAGATCGGCGATACACGCAAGGCCCGGGCGGTTCTCGACGTCGCGCTCGAGAGCTTCGATCGCCGCGTGCGGCTCGGCGCCGACGACTCGTTCACGCGCTATTACGCCGCGGCGATTCATGCGCTGCGCGGCGACATCGAGCCGGCGCTCGCCTACCTCGAACGCGCGCTCGCGCAGCAGCGCCCGTTCAATGCCGCGCGCGCGCGGATCGAACCGGAGTTCGATTCGATTCGCGGCGACGCCCGCTTTCAGCGCCTCGTCGACGCGTAGCCGTCCGCCGCCACGTGCCGCTTTCGCATCGCACGAACGTAGTACGGGTGATGCCTGAGCGAAGAAAACGAAATCGAGGATGAGCTAGGGTTGGAGCTGTCGAAGGCCGGCGACTGGATCGCCGGCCTTCATCTTTTTGAGCGGTGGAAAATCAGTTGATGGTGACGGGAAAGATCGAGCTGACGCGGGTGCCGGCCGGCCAGTCGAGCGGATCCGCGAGCGCCGCTGCCGCTGAGGCCGGCATCACCGGCGCCGGCGCGAGGCCGCCGTCGCTCGAGAGCAGCTCCACCAGCGCGTCGCGGTGATATTCCGCCAGTTGTTTCGCGCCCTCGCCGTAGAACGCGACGACGCACCGGCCGTCAACCGCCACTCGCCACACATCGTCGCCGTTCGAAGGACGCATGATTTCCACGATAGCCATCGATCCCCCCAAAGACTCGCTCGTTCCCTCTTGCACGTTGCGATCTCAGTCGTCATCAAGGGTGGAGATGCAGCGGGAAAAATATAGGACGGAGAAAAAACCACACGCAGCGAACGAGATCCGCGCTCACGCGCGACCGATCGCTGATACGTGCTTCGGAAGCGCGTTACGCTTCACGAAAGCGTGACGACGACTTTCGTCGCCGCGCGCGGAGCCGCACCGCGCGCGTTTCCGCCGCATCAGCCGATGGTTGCCGACGATCTCGAACATGCGCGCGCGACGCCGAATCGACGGCAGCTGTCTTGCTCCGTGTCGGGCAGCAATCTGCAGTTCGCCGCCCGGAAACCGGAACGCCAAAGCCCCCCAGCAAGCCTCCGTTCGGCAAACGGGGTAAATGCACGAAACAAATCGCGCATTTACCCCCGACCTTCTTCGCCGGGATTTGCCACGAAGCGGTAGCCGACGCCGCGGATCGTCTGCAGGTGACGCGGGTTCGACGGCTCGTCCTCGATATAGCGCCGCAGACGGACGATGAAGTTGTCGATAGCGCGCGTATCTGTGTCCTCGTGTACGCTCCACACCTTCTCGAGGATCGCTTTGCGCGCGACCGGCTGTCCTTCGTGCGCGACCAGGTAGCGCAGCAGCGCGGCCTCCATCAGCGTCAGCGGCATTTTTTTCTCGCCGACGCGCACTTCCAATTGTTCGAAGTCGATGCTGCGATCGCGAAACGAAAACTGCGATGTGACAGGAGCTGACTGTTCGGCCGCTTCCTGTCGAAACCATTCGTGGCGCCGCAGCAGACCGTTCACGCGGGTGAGCAGAATCGGCAGCTCGAACGGCTTGGCCAGATAATCGTCTGCCCCCGCGCCGAATCCGCGCAGCACGTCTTCCGATCGTCCGCGTGCGGTCAGCATCAGCACCGGCACGAAGCGCCGCGTCTTGCGCAGCTCCGTCACCACGCCGAAGCCGTCGATGCCCGGCAGCATGACGTCGAGGATCACGAGGTGATAGCGCCCCGGTTCTGCCTTCAGCCGCGCCAGCGCCTCCTCCCCGTTATCGAGGACGTCGACGTCGTGCTGCTCCGCTTCGAGGTTGTAGCGGAGGCCGTCGGCCAGGTGCTGCTCGTCTTCGACGACCAGGATGCGGCTCATTGGTGCGCCACGACCGGCAGGTGGACGGTAAAGGTGCTGCCGTGGCCGGGCCCTTCGCTCTCGGCGAACACCTTCCCGCCATGGCGCGCGACCACGGAGCGGACGATGAAGAGGCCGAGGCCGGTGCCCTTGATCCGCATCGTCCCGGGCACGCGGTAGAAGCGCTTGAAGATTCGCTTGCGCTCCGACGGCGAGATGCCGACGCCGTGATCCCGCACCCGCAGCGTCGCGCGGTCGGCGTCGGTCTGCTCGAGCTCGACGTTCACGCGCACCTCGGGGCCGGAATACTTCACCGCGTTGTCGACCAGGTTCGAGACCACGGCCTTCAGCTCGTCTTCGTCACCCAGCACGCAGGTGCGGCTGCCGTTGGGCGAGGCGTCGCGGTAACTGATCGCGTCGGGGGCGAGGTGATAGCGCGTGCGCGCCAGCGCGACGCACTCCGCCACCAGCGTCGACAAATCGACTTCGGCGTGACCGCCACGCTTCACCCGCGCGCCCAGCTGCGCGGCGCGAAGCACCTGTTCGATGGTGCCCATCAGCCGATCGCTGTCGTCGAGCATCGCCCGGTAGAAATCCTGCCGGCGCGCATCGTCCACCTGCCGGTTCTGCAGCGTCTGCAGATACAGCTTCATCGACGCCACCGGCGTCTTCAGCTCGTGGGTGACGGCGTTGATGAACGCCTCGTGCTGCTCGTTGCGCCTGATCTCGCGCACCAGGAAGATGGTGTTGAGGACGACGCCGGTGATGATCAGGGGAAAGACCAGCAGGCCCGCGACCAGCAGGCCTGCCTGACGCCAGCTGACGATGACCCAGCCAACGTTGAGCGCGAGGGCGCCGCCGACGAGGGCGACGCCGAGGAGGATGAAGGCGACTGATTTCCGGCGCCCGCCAGACCTCATGCCTTGAGCATAGCAGGGTGTCGAGCCGACGCTCTGCGCCGCGAAAAGTCTGAAGTTCGACGTCTGAAATTTCAGACTTCGAACCGGCGTGATCCGGCTAGGCCGCGATTTCCTGCGCCGGCGCCGACTGCATTTTCGCGGTGCGGATGTCCCACACCAGGCCGAGCGCCCGCAGCAGCTTCAGCTCGAGCCAGGTGATGTCGAACTCGTACCAGGCCAGCCCGTGCCGGGCCGAGGTCGGATGCGCGTGGTGGTTGTTGTGCCACCCCTCGCCGAAGGTCAGCATCGCGACCCACCAGACGTTGCGCGAATCGTCGCGGGTGGCGAACCGGCGCTTGCCCCAGAGGTGCGTCGCCGAGTTGACCAGCCAGGTCGAGTGCAGCCCGACGACGACGCGGAGGAAAATCGCCCAGTTGACGAGCGGCCAGCCGCCGACGGCGAGCAGTCCGAGGCCGAGAACCGTCAGCGGCACCCAGTGATAGGTCGTCAGCCAGCGGTAGAACGGATCCTTCGCCAGGTCGGGCGCATATCGCGAATTCCGCGCGGTGTCGTTGTGCTGCGCGTCGCCGAAGAGGATCCAGCCCATGTGCGCCCAGAAGGCGCCCACCCGCGGCGTGTGCGGATCTTCGGCCTGGTCGGAGTGCTGATGATGAACGCGGTGGGTCGCCACCCAGAAAATCGGTCCCCCCTCGAGCGTCAGCGTGCCGCAGACCGCGAGAAAATACTCGAACGGCCGGTAGGTCTTGAACCCGCGATGGGTGTGCAGCCGGTGATAGCCCATGCTGATGCCGAGGCCGATCGACACCCAGTAGAGCGCCGCGGCGACGAGCAGGTTCGTCCAGCTGAAAGACCAGAAGGCGGCCACCGCCTGAACGTGAAACCAGACCAGGACGAGGCAGGTCACGATGCTCAGCTTGCTGTACCGCGACCGGGACGAATGAAGAACGACGCTACTCATCTACGCTCCTGATTTGCGCGCGGGGGATGTGCTAGTACGTTATCGAACATCAAGTCAGCCGACTGTAAGAGTTCCGTAATATCGGGAGAGACAATGGGAGACAAGCTCGCAGGCTTCAAGGCGGCGGTGGTGCAGGCGGCGCCGGTGGCGTTCGATCGCGACCGGACTCTCGCAAAAGTGCACAGTCTGGCAGCCGATGCGGCGCGCCAGGGTGCGCAGCTGGTCGTATTCCCGGAGGCGTTCGTCTCGGCGTATCCCCGCGGTCTCGATTTCGGCGCGGTCGTCGGCTCGCGCACCGAGGAGGGGCGCGAAGACTTCCGCCGCTACTGGGAGAGCAGCGTCGACATCCCGGGACCGGCCATCGACGCGCTCGGCCGCACGGCGCGCACGAACGGCATCTATCTCGTGGTCGGCGTGGTCGAGCGCGACCGCGGCACGCTCTACTGCTCGGTCGTGTTCTTCGCCGCCGATGGCGCGTATCTCGGCAAACATCGCAAGGTGATGCCGACCGCGTCGGAGCGTCTCGTCTGGGGATTCGGCGACGGCTCCACCCTGCCGGTGTTCGACACGCCGCTCGGACGGCTCGGCGCGGTGATCTGCTGGGAGAACTACCTGCCGCTGATGCGCGCGGCGATGTACTCGAAGGGGATCGAGCTGTACTGCGCGCCGACGGCCGATCCGCGCGACTCCTGGGTCGCCTCGATGCGGCACATCGCCGTCGAAGGACGCTGCTTCGTGCTGTCGTGCAATCAGTTCAACCGCCGCCGCGACTTCCCCGCCGACTACCGCACGCGCTTCGGCGACGACCCGGAGACGATCGTCACGCGCGGCGGCAGCTGCATCGTCGATCCGTTCGGCAACTTCCTCGCCGGGCCGAACACCGAAGACGAAGCGATTCTCGTGGCCGACATCGATCCGGCGCAGATCATCCGCGGCAAGTTCGATCTCGACGTCGTCGGGCACTACGCGCGGCCGGATATCTTTCAGCTGCACGTCGACGAGCGCGCCAAGCAGCCCGTGACCGTCCACCGTGAGGAGGACATCCGCGTCGAGCAGCTGTAGAGCACGAAAGACACGAAAGACGCAAAAGACGCAACACGAAAGACACGAAATCACGAAAGCACGAAAGACGCGAAAGACGGGAAAGACGCGAAGACATGAAAGTGGCGCCGGCGGTGTGGAATAAGGATCCGCCAGCGGCATGAAACGCGTAAAATTCAGGGGAAAGCGAGGTCTCAACATGCGCGCACGCGTCGTCACGCTGGCTCTGGCCGCAGCGGTGGTCGCCGCCGGACTGTTCATCGGGTCTCCCGATCTCGCCGGCCAGGCCGCGCCGGCAAAGAAGCCGGCCGCCGCCGGCGGCATCCCGCGAATGCCCGACGGCAAGCCGGATCTCCAGGGCACGTATGACATCGGCACGCTGACGCCGCTGCAGCGCCCGGCGGGCACGCCGCTGGTGATGGCGGATGAAGATGCCGCGAAGCTCGAAGGGCAGGCCGCGTCGCGCAGCGAAAAGCTGAACGCGTCGATCGACGGTAACCGCGCGGCGCCGCCCAGCGGCGGCGACGGATCGCCCGGGCCGTACGGCAACGTCGGCGGCTACAACAATTTCTGGCTCGACCCGGGGACGCGCTACACCGTCGTCGACGGCAAGCGCCGCGCATCGCTGATCGTCGATCCGCCGGATGGCCGCGTGCCGGAGCTGACGGCGGATGCGAAACTGCGCCCGACGCGCGGCGGCTACAACAGCCGGCCGACGTCCGACCAGGCGGCGCGCGAAGACGATCCGGGCTTCGAGGGCGCCGAAGCCTACAACGATCCCGAGATGCGGCCGCTCGCCGAGCGCTGCCTGCTCGGGTTCAGCTCGACGTCAGGGCCGCCGATGCTGCCGACCTACTTCTACAACAACCTCCACCAGATCGTGCAGACGCCCGATCGCGTGATGATCCTGACCGAGATGGTGCACGACGCCCGCATCGTGCGCATTGGCGGCACGCACCTGCCGAAGACGGTGAAGCGCTGGCTGGGCGACTCGATCGGCCGCTGGGAAGGGGACACGCTGGTGGTGGAGACGACCAACTTCACCGACAACACCCGCTTCATGGGCTCGACCGGTGAACTCAAGGTGACGGAGCGCTTCACGCGCGTCGACGCGAAAACGTTGCGATATCAGTTCACGGTGGACGATCCCAAGACATGGACGCGGCCGTGGACGGCGGAATACACCTGGCCGCTGACCGGCGATCTGCTCTACGAGTACGCGTGCCACGAGGGCAACTACGCGCTGGGCAACATCCTGCGCGGCGCGCGGCTCAAGGAGAAAAACGACGAGGCGAAGAAAACCGGCAAACAGCCGTAGCGGCCCCCAGTTTGCAGCCGGCTTAGCCGTCATTTTCATGGAGGATGAATGGCTAAGCTGGCTCGCGACGTGATGACGACCAACCCTGCCTGCTGCACCCCGCAGACCCCGCTCGACCAGGTCGCCAAGCTCATGGTTCAGCACGACTGTGGCGAGATTCCGGTGATCGATCCGGCCGAACATGTCGTCGGCGTCGTCACCGACCGCGACATCGTCACCCGCGTGATCGCGAAGGACAAGAACCCGCTCGCCTACACGGCGGAGAGCGCGATGTCCGACCCGGCCATCACCGTGTCGTCCGATGCGCCGCTCAACGAGGTGCTGGCGACCATGGAGAAGCACCAGATCCGGCGCGTGCCGGTCGTGAACGAGCAGGGATGCTGCGCCGGGATGATCTCGCAGAGCGACCTGGCGTGGTCGGCGAAGGAGAAGGACGTCGCCGAGCTGGTGCGCGAAGTGTCGCGCGAAACCGGCGCACCCTCGCGATAGGCGCGCCCGAGCGCGCGCCTACGCGAGGATGTCGTGGATGACGTTGCCGGCGACGTCGGTCAGACGGAAGTCGCGGCCGCTGTAGCGGTACGTCAGCTTGGTGTGATCGATCCCCATCAGATGCAGGATGGTCGCGTGCAGGTCGTGGACGTGCACCGGCTTGTCGACCGCCTTGAAGCCGAAGTCGTCGGTCGCGCCGTAGACCATGCCGCCCTTGATGCCGCCGCCGGCCAGCCACATCGTGAAGCCGAACGGGTTGTGGTCGCGGCCGTTCTGCGACATGCCGGCGCCGCCGCCGACTTCCATCACCGGCGTGCGGCCGAACTCCGAGCCGCAGACGACGATGGTGTCCTTGAACAGGCCGCGAGACTTCAGGTCCTTGATGACGGCGGCGAACGGCTGGTCTGAATCCCTGGCGTTCTTGCGGTGCGCCTGGATGTCGGCGTGGGCGTCCCACGGATCGCCCTTGGCGTAGTAGACCTGCACCATCCGCACGCCGCGCTCCACCAGGCGGACCGCCATCAGGCAGCCGCGCGCGGTGCTGCCCGGCCCGTACAGCTTCAGCGTCGCCTCGCTCTCCTTGCGGATGTCGAACACCTCGGGCGCCTCGGTCTGCATCCGGTAGGCGGTCTCCATCGACTGGATCGCCGCCTCGAGCTTCGGATCGCGGACCGCCTCGCGCTCCATCTGGGCGCGGTTCAGCGAGGCGAGCAGATCGAGCTCGCGGCGCTGCTCGGTGAGCGTGAACTTGTCGTTGTGGATGTAGGAGATCAGCGTCTTCGGATCGAAGTCCTTGCCGACCAGCGCCTCGGTCTGCTTCTCGACCTTGTCGCCGATGAAGGTGCCCTGGTGCACCGCCGGCAGGAACGCGCTGGTCGGCAAGG
>Ga0207645_10001255_pt1 | contig 20871 bp, 20 predicted proteins | sample KBSM53metaG_FD_184331 | JGI IMG/M metagenome (GOLD analysis project Ga0207645, IMG submission 184331) | Miscanthus rhizosphere microbial communities from Kellogg Biological Station, Michigan, USA - KBS M5-3 metaG (SPAdes) (version 2) | ecosystem: Host-associated > Plants > Roots > Rhizosphere >...
TCGAAAATCGATTTGCCAGGGTGGCGAAATTGGCAGACGCGCCAGACTTAGGACCTGGTGGAGAAATCCTTAGGGGTTCGAGTCCCCTCCCTGGCACTTGCATAGAAAGTTACAACGTTAAAGCATTTGCTGAATCGTCACGTCTTTAACGGTTTACGGATTTCACGATTCACGACGAACCATCAGATTACGCGCCATTTTCTGCGCGCTGCGCGCTTCTCGACTTCCCACAAACGGATTCCACCAAGGAACGCGTTTTCATTTCGCCCATGCTCAATTCCTTTCGGCAGTCGGCCGAAACGGTGCACCAAGCCGCCGCCGAGCACGACGTAATCCGCGATGAAGGATTTCTTCAATTGGGTGACCGCATACATGACCTCCCGTTTCCATTTTTTCTCGCCAAGCAATTCCACACCGGGAATACCGAGATAATTCTCGATGATGTGGGATTCGCGATACGGCAGGTCGCCAAGCTCGAGCGACATCAAGGTCTTTGCCCACACCAGCGCGGAGCCGAGGCCGGTTCCAAGTCCCAGAAAGAGCATGCGCCCTCCACGGTAACTGCCAAGCGCTTGCATGGCGGCATCGTTGATCAGGTGTATCGGGACGCCAAGCGCTTTGGCGAAATTGAAACCAACCCACCCTTTACCCAAATGTTTCGGATCCCTTATGATGCGTCCCTTGCGCACAGGCGCCGGGAAACCGATGGAGGCCACGTCAAATTTCCATCCACGCGCGGTCTCTTTAAGGTCCCTGATCAATTGTTCCGGTCGCATGCGCGCCCCTGACGCAAACTCGCGCTGGTTGCGCCGCGACATCAGGAGTTTTACGTGTGTGCCGCCGATATCGACGACAAGAACTCTTCTCTTCATTGGTGACCGCCCCGAAAAAGCTTTCGGGGTGATGCTAACGACCGCGTCCGGTCGAGCGTCCAAAACGCTGAAAGAAGCTCTTCGGCTCGGGTTTTGTCGCCGTGCTGGCAGGCCAGCATTCCACAATTTCAAGCGCAAGAAATCGGAACAGCATCAGATTGGTCGATTTCAAATCAAGCCGCAGATTTTTGGCGATTTGCTGGACGGACCGAATGCCGTTGAATTGCGAAGCGAATTGCGCCTCGTCAGAGGTCAGCTTTAGCTTCTGAACCCGTTCAAAACCGTCTTTCGTGTAAGCCGGAATCGATGTTGGATCGGAGGTCACCTGTTGGTCGAGATTCTCGACGAAACGCAGGGTTTCCAGCGCCCAGTCGTTCACGTTTAGCTCCGCAGACACATCCGGAGCATCACTTAACAGAGCGGCATTCTTCTCAAACATGATCCATACCTTCGGCGCGGTCCAAAGGTGGGAGAAAAGTTTTTGTCCATAATGTTGCACCAATTCGATAGCAGGCTGGCGCGCAATTGACTCCTGCCGGGCGAGAGTAAGGAAAAATGGCATTCCGGTTTCGCTCTGTTGGGCGCGTGCCTCGGCAACAATCTCCGCAGCGACGTTGGCGAGAACGGCAGGCGCCTCCGGGCAATAGAGATCTGGATCTCGGCTCGTGACGAAAACGATCGCGCCGTCCTTGGCCAAAAGTTCGACTGGCTCCTGGTCCCAGAATGCTCGCAGCGCGCCGGAGAGTTCCTCTTTGGCGATCGCTTGAAGCGCGCGATTCAAGGGAAACAAACTTGTGCGTCCGCAAAAATAGACATCCGCCGTGGCAGACTCCTTCAAGAGATCGACTTCCGCAGACGGAGTGAGATTGGTGTTGGTTGGCTTGGCCCACTCGGCGACTGGTGGGACTGCGCTCCACCAGTCCTCGGATTGGACGGCACTTTCCGAATCCGTAACTGGCTCTTGGGCCGCAGGATCCATTTGTTGTGCAATATGTTCGCTCTCGGTTTGATCCAAATTTTCGCTATTTAAGGGTTCGCCTTCAGCTTCTGTCGGTTTCGGGTCGCCCGATGGGTTCGGCATAATGGTCCTCCACGGTTTCTAGTAAGCAAAGCTCTGTTGAAGGCTTTACTCAAGAACCCAATCATCGCAACGGCGATCTCTCCTGGCTTTTCGCGAAACGGCCTGCGAGATCGCGTCGGCTGATTTTTCCGCGCTCAGTCACGGGGATAGCGTCCACGATAAAAACCCTCTTCGGCGCCTGCCAGGCGCTCAGTTCGCGTCTGCAAAATTCCAAGAGTTCAACCTCGGTCACGCTCACGCCGGGCAAGGCGACCACGCATGCCGCCACTTCTTCATTCCGCAAGGTCGAGGCGCGCCCAAATACAACCGCCTGGCGCACACCGCTAAAGCGCAGCAAATGGGCTTCCACTTCCGCCGGATTCACTTTTTTGCCGGCGACATTGATTACATCCGAAATCCGGCCAACGATTCGAAATCCGTTCGCCGTCTTGTTCAACAGATCGTCGGGGACAAAAAGGCCGCCGCCGAGTTTGGCTTCGTCGGAGTCAGGAAAATAACCGTCGCCCACGGCGGCGCTGCGAACGCGAATCCGGCTCTCAGACGCGGGTGGATCAACCATCTCAATAACGACGCCTTTCATCGGTTGGCCGACAAAACCGGCTTCCATATTTTGTGCATCGCGGTCGTAGCAAATTCCGCCACATTCCGACGCGCCGTAAAACGAATGTATCGGCAGTCCAAACTTTTGCCAAAATTGCTGCGCCACTGCTGTCGCCAGCGGCGCCCCGGCGGAAACGCAGAGCCGCAACTTCTGTAGGATGGGGATATTTTCCATTTCACAGAACGCCTGATAGAAAACCGGCATTCCGGGAAAGACCGTCGCATTCGTGCGGGTAAGATCGGCAAGCACAGCGCGCGGCAGCCGGTCCCGACTTAACACCATCGGCACGCCGCGAGCGATGAGCGGTGTGAGCAAATTGCTGAATCCGTAAGAATGCGAAATTGGAATGACACCGAAATTTAGATCGACATCGCTGATCCCCATTGTGTCGCAAATCTGATTACAATCGGCCAGGAGTTGTTCGCTCCTGAATCGGATCGCCCGTGGGGTAGCCGTCGTACCAGAGGTTAGCTTAAGAAGCGATGGAAGAGGTTCGCCCCAATCTGCTGTAGCGTTGGCTGTCCCCAGCCGAAATACCGTTGGGGAGTTTCCGCTGGGGACGGCGGACACCAAAACCTTTGCCGCACAGATTTCCAGCGCTGCATCACGCTGTTGGTCGCTAATGGATTGTTCCAGCGGGAGAACAACCAGTCGCCTGCGCAAACAAGCGATCAAAATCGACGCCCAATCTTCGTGGTTCCCGATCTGGATCGCGATAACGCTTCCGGCCTTAAACGTTTCGATCTTACTCTCGAAATCGTGCGCGCGGGCATCTATCTCTGAAAATGTTCGTACAACTTCGCCGTGCGTATTGAGAATCGCAGGTGAATCTTTCGCGCGGCCGAGGATGCGCCGCCAGGCGGCAAGCAATGCGTCGCTCGATTTCATCCCTTGCGTAACCAGCTCCGCGCGATTAGATTTCGCGCTCCTTTTTGAACATGAAAGCAGACATTCATCCAGAGTATTACGATACCGATATTGTGTGCGCGTGCGGCGCGGTGTATCACACCCGCTCGACGCGTCGCGACATTAAGATCGGTATTTGCGCTGCTTGTCATCCATTTTTCACGGGCGAACAGAAGTTCGTCGATACCGCCGGGCGTGTCGAAAAATTCGCTCGCCGCTACGGCAGCACCAAAGCCGCGCGGGCAGAGAAGAAAGCTTAGATTGTCGTAGAGGCGTTCGTCGCGACGAACGCCTGCTCCAGGTGCGGCTGACGCAGCCGCCACCACTTCGTTATGGATCTTGATTCCCTTATTGAACGCAAACGTGAACGCTTCGAACAACTCGAACGCGAAATCGCAGATCCGCGTCTGTTTGATAACCGAAAACGTGCCGGCGAGATTATGCGTGAACATGCCAGCATCAAAGAACTGCTCGGACGCTGGAAGCGACTCGAAACAGCGCGGCGTCAACTGGACGACAATCGGGAGCTCGCCACTTCCCGCGATGTCGAGATCGCGGCGATGGCCGACGACGAAATCCCGGATTTGGAAGAACGCGTTCTCGGTCTGGAGCGCGAAATTCAAATCGACCTTCTTCCGCCAGACGAAAACGAAGATCGAGATGCAATCGTCGAAATCCGGGCGGGGACAGGCGGCAGCGAAGCGGCGATTTTCGCCGCCGATCTTTATCGGATGTACACTCGCCATGCGGAAACGGCGGGGTTAAAAACCGAGGACCTCGAATCGAGCCCATCCGAGCTTGGCGGCCTAAAGGAAGTGACCTTTCGCGTTTCGGGCGAATCTGTTTTTCGAAAACTGCGTTACGAAAGCGGCGTTCACCGGGTGCAACGTGTTCCAGCAACGGAGGCGCAGGGTCGTATTCATACCTCGACAGCTACAGTGGCGGTGTTGCCGGAAGCGCAAGACGTTGATGTTGAATTAAAGCCGGATGATTTGCGCATTGAAGTTTCGCGCGCCGGCGGACCCGGCGGTCAGGGTGTAAACACGACCGACTCCGCTGTCCAGGTTTTGCACATTCCCACCGGTACAGTCGTGCGTTGCCAGGATGGCCGCAGCCAAATCAAAAATAAGGACCGAGCCCTGAGTATCCTGCGTGCGCGCCTGCTGGAGCGGAAGCAGCGTGAAGAAGCGGAAAAATATAGCGCGCAGCGCCGTGGCCAAATCGGAACCGGCGGTCGCGAAGAAAAGATTCGCACTTACAATTTTCCACAGAATCGCGTAACCGATCATCGTATTGGTTTGACCCTTTATAATTTGGACCGGGTGATGGAGGGTGATCTCGGCGAATTGATTCGGGCGCTGCAAGTTGCAGAGGTAGCCGAGCGGCTAAAAGAGTCGGCCGTTTCAGCGAACTAGAATCGCATCGCTCGCCGCTCCGAAATCAGTATTGCGCCCCAGGAGCTGACTGGCGACGCTGAGTTCGACCGAAGTGGAGAAATCTCCTCTTATTTCTGTTTAATTACGACGCATGACCGTGCTCGGCGTATTGCAATCGACGACCGCGTATTTCAAGAAACGCGGGATCGAAAATCCGCGACTGAATGCAGAGCACCTGCTCGCGCACACACTCGACCGCACGCGCATGGAACTTTATCTTGAGTTCGAGCGCATTCTTGGCGAAGCGGAGCTCGTGCCGTTGCGCGATTTGGTCCGTCGCCGGGGCGAAGGCGAACCACTCCAGCATTTGCTCGGCACCGTGGAATTTTGTGGGCAGACGTTCCTTTGCGATAGACGTGCGATGGTTCCGCGGCCGGAAACAGACGAACTCGTCGAGTTCTTAAAATCCGAAATCCGAAATCCGAAATCCGAAATTGTGGATGTCGGGACCGGCAGCGGCGTGATCGCGCTCAGTCTGGCCGCGGAATTTCCCGAGGCAAAAATTCTTGCCGTGGATGTTTCGGAAGAGGCGCTCGCCCTCGCGGAAGAAAATGCCGCCAGGTTAAACTTGAGCGATAAGGTTCGGTTTCTGAAAAGCCATCTTCTCGAAAAGGTTGATGGAGCTTTCGATCTTATTGTCGCGAATCTTCCTTACATCTCGACGCAAGATCGGCACACCCTTTCGCGAGAAGTCCTGCGCGATCCGGAGGTGGCGCTTTTTGCCGGTGCGCAGGGTGATGAGTTGGTGCGAGAACTGATTGCGCAGGCCCCGGCGCGACTTCGTCCGGGCGGGCTGCTGGCGCTCGAAATCGGGCTCGGCCAGAGCCAAGGGCTTCTTTCTTCCTTGGCGGAAAAAAAATACCGCGACATTTATTCAAAAAACGATTATTCAGGTGTGATTCGATTCCTTTTCGCAAGATATGGATAAGATTCTCATTCACGGCGGGCACCCGCTTTCCGGTTCGATCAAGGTCAGCGGCTCGAAGAATTCCTCGCTCCCGATCCTGGCCGCAACATTACTCACTGGAGAGCACTGCGTTGTTCATGGTGTGCCGGATCTCAGCGACACGCACTACATGCTGCAAATTCTGGCCCACTTGGGCGCGCAAGTGGAACGCGCCAGCGGCACGGTTAGCGTCACAGCTGAAAAGGTCCAATCGGCCGCACCCTACGATGTCGTGCGCAAAATGCGCGCTTCAGTCTGTGTGCTTGGACCCCTGCTGGGCCGCTGCAAAGAAGCGACCGTCTCGCTGCCGGGTGGATGCGTCATTGGGGATCGCCCAATTGATCTGCATCTGACAGGTTTCGAAGCGCTCGGGGCGGCAGTGCGCGTAGAGGGTGGCGACGTGAAAGTTTTTGCACCGAAGCTGACTGGTGCCGTAACCAATCTGCGGGGCAAATTCGGTCCGACCGTCCTCGGGACCGATAACGTGATGATGGCCGCCGTGCTCGCGGACGGTGTCACCGTAATCGAAGGGGCTGCACAAGAACCCGAAGTAGTCGATCTTGCAAACTTCCTAAACAAAATGGGCGCGAAGATCGAAGGCGCGGGAACTCGGCGTGTCATCATTGAGGGCGTGCCAGCACTGCACGGAGCGGAGCATACTGTCATCCCCGATCGAATCGAAGCGGGAACATTTCTAGTGGCAGGCGCAATTTGTGGACAGGGAGTTACCGTCAAACGGGTTGAGCCCGAGCATGTTCGCTCGGTTACAGATGTGCTCGTCCGTTGCGGTTTTCCCCTTAACATCGCTGACCACTCGATTTCGATCTCGCCGAACGGCGAAGCCAAGGCGTTGGAGTTAGTCACCGAACCATATCCGGGCTTTCCCACCGACATGCAGGCACAGATGTGTGCATTACTCTCTACGAGCGACGGCATCAGCGTCGTGACGGAAAATATCTTTCCGCAACGCTACATGCATGTCGCAGAGCTAAAACGCATGGGAGCGCAAATGCAGTTGGAAGGCGCAACTGCCGTGATCCAAGGAGTGGATCGTCTTTTTGGCGCGCAGGTCATGGCGAGCGACCTCCGCGCGTCCGCTGCCCTAGTTCTCGCCGGATTAAAGGCGGACGGAGCTACCGAAGTGAGTCGCGTTTATCACATCGATCGCGGCTACGAACGGCTCGATGAAAAACTGAGCGAACTCGGCGCACACATCGAGCGCGTGAAAGGCTAGAGGTGGGGCAACTGTTTGGCTTGCGTTTTGTCGTGGCAAGCTGGACGCTTGCTCCACATTCCGCCCTGAAAGGATAAATTATGGATCAACAGCCACCACCTCCGCCGTCGACGTCGGGCACTTCTTCGGACATCCGAACCTGGTGCGTGCTTTGCCACGCTTCGGCTTTGCTCGGATTGTTTTTTCATTTTCTGGGGCATCTCCTTGGTCCCCTCATCGTTTGGTTAGTGAAACGCAGCGACTCCCCGGAAATCGACGCCCATGGAAAAGAATCGCTCAATTTCCAGATTTCGATGCTGATTTATGACGCGATTGCCGCAATTCTTTGCGTTGTGCTTATCGGCATTCCGATTCTGATCGCGCTTTGGGTGCTGAACACGGTTCTCGTCATTATCGCCTCGATTCAGGCAAGCGAAGGGAAGTTCTATCGCTATCCGATTACAATTCGACTAATCAAGTGACGCCGCGGCGTCATCCCGAGCGAAGTCGAGGGATCCCGTTGCGCGTCCTTTGAGGTAATATCGCGGGATTCTTCGACTCCGCTTCGCCTCGCTCAGAATGACAAGGTTGGCCGAACCGCTGTTCGGCTTAGGCGAGCGCTCGCAACGTCTTTAGATTTATCACATCCTCGGCGAGGTCCTTGCCTTTCGGCGTTTCGAGCACCTTGGGAATTTCCCCGAAACGCCGGTCACGCATGATAAAGCGAAAAGCTTCAAGGCCAATCTTGCCTTTGCCGATATGCTCGTGTCGGTCCACGCGCGAGCCGCGAGCAGTTTTGGAATCGTTGACATGAATTGCAACGAGACGATCGCGCCCAATGACGCGATCAAATTCGCCAAATGTTTTTTGGACCGCTGATTCGTTCTCGATATTGTAACCCGCTGCGAAAACATGTGCGGTATCGAGACAAACACAGAGCCGCTCCGGCTCACGAACTCCGCTGATGATGTAGGCGAGCTGTTCAAACCTGCTTCCGAGAGATGAACCCTGGCCGGCGGTCGTTTCCAGCGCGATCCGCGTCTTTAGCTTCGGAATTCCAGAGAGCACCAAGTCAATCGATTCTATGATTTTCTCGAGCCCGGCTTCCTCGCCCTCACCCAGATGTGCACCCGGATGCAACACCAAGAACGGCAGTTTCAGCTGATCGGCGCGAATCAATTCCTCAGAAAGAGCTCGCAACGAGTTGGCATGGAATTGCGGGTTCGTGGCGGCGAGATTGATCAGATAATTCGCGTGCGCGAAGATCGACAATAATTCGCGGTGCTGGCTGTGCTTGAGAAAGCCGCGAATCTCCTGGCGGGTCAGCGGCCGGGCGAACCACTGCATGTTGTTTTTGACGAAAATTTGCATGGCGGTGCACCCGATCGAACGAGCGCGTTGAATCGACATCTGCGCGCCGCCAGCGATCGACATATGCGCGCCGAGAAGAACAGGTAACCGGTGAACGCTGATCAGTGATCGGTTGGCCAGCATCTGCCCGCGATTGCTGTCATGTCGATCGGAGCGAAAATCTCTAATGATTGGCTTCGTCACTCTTATCCGAGATTCTTCGCTTCGCTCAGAATGACAAGAGGCTAAAATCGCTTGGGATGCCAGTCCGGCTTCTTCAAGCTCCCTTCGCCGGTGTATTCAAAAAGCTTGTAAACCGGTGTGAGCAACACGCCAGGGCCCTTCATGTTGAGCCGGACATTGAAGTCGAGCTTGTCATCGAGGAAATGGATATCGCCATGGCCAAGCATGCTGAAGAACGTGCCGGCTGCTTCGAAGTCGTCCGTATGGATGATCCCGTCACTGATCTTAAAAGTCACACTCGCCTGATGGGCGATGCTGTATCCGCTGCCAGGGACGATATGATTGAGAATTCCTGAGAGCGGCCCGAAAATCGGGATCGCGAAAACATCACCGTTGGTCACTTCCACTTTCCCGCCTCCGCGCATCGTCCGCGGATCACTGCCGAGGCCGGTAAAATCATAACTGCCGCTCATTTGTCCGTGCGCCGTCTTGTAGTTGTAGTACAAATCGGTCAGCCGTGGGAAATCGATTCCGTGCACGGAGATATTTGCTTGATAACTGGGATCATTTGGCGCCAGTGAGATATCGGCTTTTCCGTGCAGCGTGCCGGAAAAAAGGCCGCCGCGTAGATCGGCAATTTGCAATCGGTCGTGGGTGAAGAGCAATCGTCCTGTGACGCGGTCGAATGGCAGGGTCTTGCCGAGAAAGACGTAATCCATTCCGTTGGCGCCATCGACCTTGATCTCCAGGCGCGTGTTTTTGCCTCCCCGAAACTGATATACGCCGTTGGCCGTAACCGTGGGCGGGCGCTGAAATTTGTATGGCTGAACCGTTTTCCAAAGCTTGGGATCGATCCAAAAAATCGCCTCGGCCGGATACAACGAGCTTTTGATATTGGAAATGCGGACCTCGCGTTTCTTAAAATCATAGGTGAAGTTGCCAGTGCCGGTTCCTTCATCGCGCACGACCCGAAAATCCTGGCAAGTGATGGCCCCATCAGCGAAATGAATCTTGGCGCTCGCGCTCTTCATCCAGACACCGCGGAATCGGGTCCGCTCGAGCCCAATCGTTCCATCGCCTCGCCAATTCTCCGGGTTGCGATCCTCGCCCCGGATTGCGAGACGAATGGTGGGCGCACGCTGCCACTCCCATTGCTGCAGAAATTCATCCAGCGCCGGAGGGGCAATCGCGCGCAACGCGCTGGGAGCCATTGTGCTTTCGACGTTTAACCGAAAATCCTCCGGGGCCTCGTAAAGATCGGCCCTGAACTGGCCGGTTTGATGTCGCAGGCGTAGGTCCCGAAGAAACGTGCGTTCGCCATTCCAGGAAAAATCAGCCGTGAGATCAGCGAACGGCACCGTTTTGTAACTGAACCGGCCAAAACCGACGTGGCCAATCACTTCCGGTCGCGGACGATTCGCCTCGAAATTGATCGAGCCTGAGACCTCGACGAGGGGCGGTGACCCAAAGGTGACATCTGCGAACGGACCACTAAGCTCGAAGGCGTCGAAAAAAAGTCTGAGATCGAGGCTGCTGCGTAGCCGAAGATTCGCGCGGTTGCTTTGCCGGTCCCAATCTGCGCGGCCGGCAAAACTGCCCAGCTGGTCACGCCATTCGCACTGTGTGACGTCCAAACGCTGGTCCCTCCACTCGGCCGCGACGGACAGGTTCCTTATTTCGTAATTGCCTCGTTGCAATCGGTCGCCGCGCAGCCGCGCCTCGACTCGTGCATTCTCGATTTCTGCGACGTCTCCGGTGAACTTCACCTGGAGCGTGGGCGACGCGGCCAGGAATTTGAATTTCTCCAGTTCATTTACAATCCATCGCGTAGTTGCGACTCGTTTTCGCCATTCTTCCTCTGGAATCGGCGGAGATGGCTTGTAGTTCTCGCGCTTGATCAACTGTCCGCTCGCCGAAACCCGAATTCCGCAAAAGATTCCCTCGGCCTGGCTGACGTAAATTTGCTCCGGCGGAAAATAGATATGCGCGCGGAAATTATTGAGTTGCACCTTCCCGGTTCGTTCCTCCGCGGTCGCAAGCGGAAGCGTGATTTGCGCGTTCCGCACATCCAGTGCGTTGAGAAACGACTCATGATGAATCAGGGCAGCATAATTAATATCGAGTGAGATTTCGCTGATCAGGGCCAGCGTATTCTCGCGGTTCTTGTAGTCGAAAATCCGCACATTTTTCGCGACTAGTCCGCGGAAGGGGTCCAGGGTCAATCGTCCAACCGAGGCTTCGACGCCGCGCTTATGCAATTCCTCGACCACGAGAGAGCGCCACTGCCGGCCGAACCCTCTTTTTGCGAGATACCAGCCGCTGCCGAGAACCGCAGAAACAACGGCAAAAATCGCCAGACGCACTACCCACACGGCGGCCCGATGCATCCAAGTCGATCGTCGATCCTGTGCGGGAGGACGAATCTTGGGGGGGTCGAGGACGGGCAGCATGGTTCTCGTAAAATCGTTGAAGCGTTGAAGCGTTGAACCGCTAAATTGGCCTATTGCTTCAACGCCTCAACGTGTTTTCTATTTCTGATCTTCCAGCGATTAACGCTTCCCTCAATTTGGTGAGCACTGTCTTCATTTCAATGGGCTGGTACTTCATCCGTCATGGCGCGTGGCGGCGTCACATGGTCTGCATGATAACGGCCGTGGTTTCATCCATGTTTTTTCTCGTCGGTTACATTACTTACCACGTGCACGTCGGCGAAAAATCGTCGGGATACACAGGATGGATCGCCGCGATTTACTTTCCGATCCTGGCTTCGCATGTTCTGCTTGCCTTTCTCACGTTGCCTCTGGTGATTTTGACGCTCATCCAGGTTTTTCGTCGTCGGTGGGATCGCCATAAGCGGATTGCGCGTTGGACGATCCCGATCTGGCTCTATGTTTCCGTTACCGGGGTGCTTGTCTATTTAATGCTCTACAAGTGGTTTCCACCGGGTGTGTGAATCAGGCAATCCTGTCCGAGATTCGGAGGGACTCGTCCCGCCTTGCGGCGGGCCAGCGTGCAGTATTCAATCGACAGGCGGCTCTCCCCGGGTCTCGCCAAGTCTTGCACTCGGGCAGTAGTTGTTGTTTGATCAAGGCACGAGGTTGCGCAGACAGACACACTTATGGTGACGATTGCCACATTCAATGACCCCGCCAAAGCAAGGCAGTTAAAACGACGTTTCCGCGATGCAGGGCTAACAGCCGACGTTCATAATGAGGCGCGGTTGCAGCAGGTCGGCTTCATGTCGCGGCCGCAAGCGAATGCCAAGGTCATGGTCGAAGACACCGATTTCGAAAAGGCGCAAAGCCTCATGGTCGAGTGGGAGACGACCGATCCTGATATCTCCGCCGCTCTTATTCGTTGCCCGCAATGCGGTTCTTCGAATATCGAGTATCCGCAGATGACCCGGAAATTCATGACTCCGGCGCTGGTTGGTGTGCTTTGCGCCCTCAAAATTATTCCCAAAGAGTTTTATTGTCAGGATTGCCAGTTTACCTGGAGCAACGAAGAAGAACCGACGATCGGCCGCCTCTGGCACCGATTCTTTCCGGGGCTCGAGTCTGGCAAAGAAGGTTCGTAAAATAGCGGGGGTTAGAGTGACCGGCGCGTTTCACGTCTCGCGGACGATTCTTGTTGTGATGGACTTTCGATCGCCCAGGACAATACGAGCTTCCGGTTCGCTTTGGGACTGCCCGCCCGCTTCCACGTGTCGGACGCGGCTCGGATCCACAATTGCGCTCTGCCATCCATGAAATGGCTCGTCGTGCTGTTGCTGGCGCTGATCATTTTCGGAGGCGCGACCTGGTTTGGTTACAACACTTTCGTCAAACAAGAAATCGAATTAAAAAAGGAGCAACGTGGAGAAGTTCCTCCGCCGCCTGTGCTGGATGTCAGTCTTCCCGAATTTCAGGCAGCGGCACAACTGCGACAGGAAACGAAACTGGCCGAAGCGCGCGAGGCGCTGATTGCCTTTATTCAAAAATATCCTACCGGGCCGCACCTTGAAGAAGCCAAAGATTTGCTCGGTGAAGTGAATGTTGACATTTTGCTCTCCCGTTATCCGTCGCCGGAAAAAACGGATTACATCGTGAAGTCGGGAGATGTACTGGCAAAGATTGCGCGCAAGCTGAAAACGACACCGGAGCTAATTATGCGCATGAATAATATGAGCGACACGATGCTGCGCATTGGCGACCGTCTGTTCGTTTCGCATCCGGATTTTTCGATGGTAATTCAACCGAAGGCGAACCTGGTTGTGCTGCTTAACCACGGCGCCTTTTTCAAACAGTATCACGTGCGCGAGGCAAAGTTGCCGCCTAAACAGCCTTCGAAGATCACAGCGAAGGTGGCCGAGACGATGGCTTGGAAGGATGGAAAACGCGTCGGCCTGGGGAGCAAAGACTACACTAGTAGCACGCGCTGGATTCGGCTGGCCGGGGCGCCGGGTTACACATTGTATTCCACGCCCGATGCGGCGCATCCGAACATCGATCAGCCACCACCACCATCAGGTCTCGGCCTGGCGGCCTCTGATGTCGAGGAACTAAGCAGCCTTGTAAACAACAAGACGCCTGTCACGATTACCGACTGAATTAAAGAGTTACAGTGTTAAAAAACGACTATGGATGGCTCTGATCGGTCGAGTTGCTTGATGTTGTAACTTTTTGGACGTTGTAACTTTTTACTTTTTGACCACCCATGGAAGTCCAGCCGCTCGATTTTGAAAAACCGGTCTTTGAACTGGAACGGCGTTTGCAGGATCTAAAGGATCATTCGGACGAGCACGACGTAGATCTGGATTCAGCGGTTAAGGCAGTTGAGGGCAAACTTCGCGAAACCCGACGCCAAATCTACAGTAACCTGACTGCCTGGCAGCGTGTCCAAATCGCACGACACGTGCAGCGTCCATTTGCCCACGATTACATCGAACGGTGTTTTACAAATTGGACTGAACTGCACGGCGATCGTCGTTTTGCCGATGACAAAGCTATGCCGAGCGGTCTCGCCCTGCTTGGCATGCAACGCTGTGTCGTGATCACTCACCAAAAAGGGCGCAACACCAAGGAGAACGTGATGCGTAATTTCGGCTGCGCCCATCCCGAAGGTTATCGCAAGGCACTGCGATTGATGCGACTGGGAGAAAAGTTCGGCATGCCGGTGATTTCTTTGATCGATACACCGGGCGCATTTCCGGGAATTGGATCGGAGGAACGTCACATTTCAGAAGCAATCGCGGTAAATCTTCGCGAGATGACAAGGCTGCGCGTGCCAATTATCGCCGCCGTCATCGGCGAGGGCGGATCAGGCGGTGCGCTCGGCATTGGCGTTGCCGATCGCGTGTTGATTCTCGAGAACGCTTACTACTCCGTCATCAGTCCGGAAGCGTGTTCCGCGATTCTGTGGAGGGACCGGCGGCATGCAGCCGAAGCCGCCGAAGCGCTAAAACTAACCGCGCAAGATTTGTTGAAACTTGACGTGGTGGACGAAATTGTGCCCGAACCGGAGGCAGGCGCGCACCGGGATTATGATTCTGCCGCTGAGCACTTAAGCCGGGCCCTGCACAGGAACCTGCAACATATTTCCAAAATTCCGACTGATGAGCTGCTAAAGAAGCGCTACGAAAAATTTCGGCGGATCGGCATCTTCACCGAAGGCAAAACGACAGCCGCTTCGGATCGCTCTTGAGGTGATTTTTCGCAATTGGAACACGACTGCTGGTTTTTGCTGGCTCAGCGCATTTGTCGCTATCGCCTCGGCGCGTCCGAACGCGACGACCCCGGAGTTTCGTTTCGACCGCGACACTTTCGCGTTCGCCAACCAGACCGTCTTTGAGTATCGGGAAGGACACGCCTATGCCCGAAAATCGAAACAACGGGGAGACGTGTACAATCGGCGCTGTTTCGTCTTATGCCGGACGGCGACGCAGTTTTACAAATTCGCGCGGTTCGATCCACGCGGCGCTCCATTGGATGACAAAGCATTGGCGGCTCGTATTCGCTCGGTGACGCGACGACAGGTTTGGGCCGATCCTCTACCGGAGAATCAGCGCGTTGTTTTTCCTGGGTTTGCCAATTTGCGTGAAATGAGCAAGACACGCGGGAAGGTTTTACGGGCAAACATCGGCCTTGGTTGGACGGTTTACTTACGGCCAAGCAACGGCCGGATTGTTTACCAGCACGACACCCGATACCAGGAGGAGATGCACGCAAAGCTGAATGAACACTTGGCGCGCGGGCGGGTATTCGTTGCTTACCTCAGCACTTTTCCCCGAATCACCGTCAATCACGCGATTCTCGTCTACAAACGAAAGTCTTTCTCCCCCGATACCGGGATTGAGCGGTATGCCGCTTACGATCCCAATCACCCGGAAGCGCCGCGTGAGCTTAGCTGGTCTGGGAAAACCCGCTCTTTTGCTTATCAGAAGGATGTCGATTTTGTCGGAGGTTTCGTGCGCGTTTATCAGGTTTACGGCAAGTGGCTGCAGTAAAAACGATTCAATAAAGAGGACTCATGCCGGAAAGTCCGTCACCACCCAAACCAACTCCACCGAGCCGAGGGCCACCGCCTGAACCGCTGCCACCTAATCCCCCGCCGGTCCCGCCAGTAGGCAGGTAAAATGTAGCTGCTTGGTGCGCAAAGCACAGCGCTAAGGCGAGTAAGCAACTGCGCACCGCGTCCCCGCCGGAGGTCGGCTACTACGGACGGCACGGAAAAAGAAACCGCAACGCAGGGTCGACCCGCCTGGCCCAGGCTGCTTCGCTGTGATCGGCGCCTTCGGCTTCGATGTATTGAAGATCACGGTCAAGTCTCCAGCTTTTCTCCATCAGACGCCTGCGCAATTCGCGCGCCTGTTCCCATCCCGGCTCGGCGGTGCCCGTATCGAGCCAGATCTTTAGCAACGGCTTTTGTTCGATACTGTCGACGACCCGGAAAATCGCGAAATCATCCCACCAGATTGAGGGCGACATTACCATGAGCCGGCTGAACGCATGCGGGTATAAAATCCCGATCGCAAGGGTAACGAGACCGCCGAGTGATGAACCGCCCAACCCGGTGAATTCGCGTCCTGGTTTTGTTCGATATTTTCGGTCGATATAGGGCTTGAGCTCGTCGATGAGAAAGCGGCCGTACAAGCGCGCGAGTCCGTGGCTTCTCTTTTTTCGCTTGGCTCCGACATCGATCACGCCGCGTGTCGGCGCATATTCGTGAATCCGATCTTCCCCCATGTTCGCAATCGCCACGATGATGAGCGGCTCGATTAACTTCTTGCGGATCAATCGCTCAGCTGTCTCGTCAACGCCCCATTCGACGCCCGCAAATGCAGTGACAGCATCGAAAACATTCTGGCCGTCTTGCAAGTATAGAACCGGATAATCGTTCCTCGAAAATCGTCGATAACCCGGCGGCAGATAGACCAGGATATCGCGCCGATTGCCAAGAATCTTCGATGGAAACGCGCGATGCCGTTTGATAGTTCCCGTGAGCGTATGTTTGGGCATTGAAAACGAGACGCTTCGCTGAAAATGAAATGTAGCGCAAGCGTCTGGCTTGCGATTTTGTCGTGTCGCAACCAAGATCGTCGCGCAACCTTAATGAACGAGCGCCACATCAAATGGTGGACGCCCAATTTAAGTCGCGAGCTTGAAATGCTCGCGTTTGGCAATGGCGGCGGACTTCCGTTGATTCTGTTTCCGACGTCCTTTGGCCGTTATCATCAGAACAAAGATTTCGGTCTGGTTGCCTCTGTGAGCGGTTATGTCGATGCCGGCAAAGTCACCGTCTATTGCCCGGACGCGATCGACCTGGAAAGTTTCTACAACAAATCGATTCATCCGGTCGATCGGATGCGGACGCACAACGCCTACGAAAACGTGATCGTGCGCGACGTATTCGATCTGGCCCGGAGAGAATGCAATCGTCACCGCGTGGCGGTCTGCGGCGCAAGCCTCGGGGCCTATCATGCCGGCAACATCGCCTTTCGACACCCGGATTTGGTGAGCCATTTCATCAGCTTGAGTGGCTCATTCGACATCAGCTCTTTTTTCGAAGGCCACCAGGATGACAACATTTACTTCAACAGTCCGTATGAATATCTGCCGAACGTAACCGACCCCCTGGAAATACAATCACATGGGCATCATCATTGGCACCGGCGAATGGGACAACACCCGCCACGAATCGTATCGGCTCTCCGAAATTTTGAATTCAAAAGGGATCAAGCATTGGCTCGATGACGGAAAATGGCGTGGCCACGATTGGAACTACTGGTGTGACATGCTGCCATACTGTTTGTCAAAGACTTGACGGATGGCAGGCTTTGAGCCTGCTTGAAATATCGACTTGCGGCCAATCGACAAGCTGGAAGCTTGTCTGCCGAATCAGCCAGGGATGGCTAACTTCCTATGAAAAAAATCGGAATTCTTTTTGGCCAGGAACACAGTTTCCCGCCGGCGTTTGTCGAGCGGGTCAATCAGAAAACAGCCGGCAAAGACATAGTGGCGGAATTCGTCAAGATCGACAAGGTGATCCAGGGCGAGCTGTGCGGGTACGACGTTGTGATCGATCGTATCTCCCAAGACGTCCCGTTTTATCGCGCCTGGCTCAAGAACGCCGCGCTCACCGGTACTGCAGTCCTGAACAATCCCTTCTGGTGGAGCGCCGATGAGAAATTTTTCAACAACGCGCTGGCGACAAAAATCGGCGTCGCTGTTCCGCGCACGGTCTTGCTTCCATCGAACCAGCCGCCGCCGGACACAAACGATAAATCGTTTCGCAATCTCGGCTATCCGCTCGATTGGGAAGCCATTTTCGCTTACGTAGGCTGGCCGGCGTTCTTCAAACCGTTCGCAGGCGGCGGATGGAAGAACGTCTATCGCTTGCATAACCCGGAGGAATTTTATCGCGCCTACAGCGAGACCGGCCAGCTCGTAATGATGTTGCAGGAGGAAGTGAAGTTCGACATGTATTTCCGCTGCTATTCAATCGACCAGCGTCACGTTCGTATCATGCCCTATGAACCGCGGCATCCGTTTCATTTGCGATACCAAACCGAATGGAATGCGCCGCGTGAGATTCTCCAGAAAGTAGAAGAAGGTGTGCTGAGGTTGAATGAGTATCTCGGTTATGATTTGAACACGGTTGAGTTTGCCATTCGGGACGGCGTGCCGGTCGCGATCGACTTTTGCAACCCTGCGCCCGATTGCGAAGCGGCTTGGATCGGTCAGGCAAACTTCGAATGGGTGGTGGAAGCCGTTTCGGAAATGGCTATCCGTAAGGCGCGCGAACACGTTCCCAGTCGCGATAACCTGAGCTGGGGCAAATTCCTGCAAGCCGCAGTGACGCGGCGTTCGCTCAGCGAGCTCGCGTAAGATCTGTCACCCCGAGTCGCGAAGACGACGAGGGACCCCACAAAAACAAGTTGATCACGCAGGCGAACTTGTGTGCTCCACAGCACCATGTGAGATCTCGCTCCGCTCGGGATGACAAGCTTTCGGTTTTAGGGAACATTTGCGCCCCACCATGAGCGCGAAGGAACATACGTTTACTCTCGGCATCGAAGAGGAGTTCGCCATCATCGATCCGGAAACGCGCGAGCTGCGGTCGCATATTCACGAAATTCTGGAAGGCGGAAAAATCCTCCTCAAGGAGCAGATCAAACCCGAGATGCATCAGTCCGTGGTGGAACTTGGCACCGAGGTTTGCGATTCGATCGACTGCGCGCGCGCGCACGTGATCGAATTGCGCAGCAGACTGGCCGAACTCGCCGGTCGCAGTGGATTGAAAATCGCGTCAGTCGGCACGCATCCGTTTTCCCATTGGCGCCACCAGCACATCACTGAGGGCGAACGTTACAAGCAAATCATCGAAGACATGCAGTTGCTCGCGCGTGCGAACCTCATTTTTGGATTGCACGTGCACGTCGGCATTCCCGATCGCGAGAGCGCCATCCACGTGATGAATCAAGCGCGCTACTTTTTGCCCCACATTTACGCGCTCTCGGTCAACTCGCCGTTCTGGGTGGGGGAAAATACAGGACTCAAAGGTTATCGCCTGAAAGTGTTCGAACGTTTTCCGCGCACCGGCATTCCCGATTCGTTCGAATCGCTTTCGGAGTACGATGATTATTGCAAGCTGCTGGTCAAAACCGGTTGTATTGACAACGCCAAGAAAATCTGGTGGGACATTCGGTTGCATCCATTCTTCGATACGCTGGAGGTGCGCGTGTGCGACGCTCAGACCCGCGTAGAGGACACACTCGCGATTGCGGCGCTAATCCAGGCTGTCGTCGCCAAGCTCTTCAAACTTTTGTGGCAAAACACGACCTTCCGGATTTACCGACGTCGTCTCCTGGATGAGAACCGGTGGCGCGCGGCGCGCTACGGGATCGACGGAAAACTGATCGACTTCGGCAAGGAAGCGGAAGTGGAAGAGCGAAGTTTGCTCAACGAGTTGCTTGAATTCGTGGCCAGCGAGGCAGACGAACTCGGGACTCATCGCGAGATGGCGCATGTCGAGCGCATCATGCGCGAAGGCACCGGCGCAGATCGACAACTCGCCGTCTGGAAACGCACGCAGGATATGAAAACGGTCGTCGATCACATTGTCGCAGAAACGTACGAAGGACTAGACGCTTCGCGACAGCCCGCGATTGCGGGTTAAGGCTTGTTACAGGCAACCTTAGAGAGTCGACGTGAGGCTTATTCGGTGTCTTCGTGGCCAAAGATCAACGTAATCACCAGACCCAGAGCGCTCACCGCTGCTACCATTCCCAGAACGGCTGGAACGCCGAATTTACCCTTTAGAATAGGCAGAACGAATACACCCAAGGTCGCTCCGAGCTTCGCCACACCAGCAGCGAATCCGCTGGCGGTGGCTCGTAATTGCGTCGGAAACAGAATCGGCGCGAGGGTAAACGTGGTCGCGTTAGGCCCGGCATTCATCAACAAGTTAAACAGGATGAACCCGGCGAAGACGAGCGGAATGTGCATACTGGAACTCGATAGCTGAACAGCAGTCATGAGGATCAACATGCCCACAGCCATACTCACAAACCCGATGGCCTGCATCCGAATGCGTCCGAACCGCGGAACCGCCCAGATTCCCAGCAAAAAACCAAAGAACAGAAACAAATCAATTGCGGCACTTCCCCTGGCATTGGCAAGGTCGCGGGAGATTAGGCCGCCTCTTTGACCGGAGATATCGATGGCACCCAGGATGATCGGGGTAAAGAGCCCGACGCCGTAGGTGGCGATATCCATCAAAAACCATGGAACGGCAACCAGCACTGTCCGGGCGCGATAAGGACGCGAGAATAGAATCGAGAACCCCGGCGCTTTCGCTGGCGCGACCGAATTCGCCAGGCTCTTCTCTCGGGCGTGGCTCGTAAGTTGCAGCACTGCCTCTCGCTGCTCAGGCATGATGTGGATGAAAGCGTGCGCCGCTCTAGCAAATTTGCCGCGAGACATCAACCAATGCGGACTGTCAGGTTCCGACAGACGTAACAAGAAAAAGAGCACGGCGATGATGCCTTCAGTCGCAAGAAAGAGCCGCCAGTTCTGAGGGCTGTCCACGTTTGTCAGCAACAGCAGAGTTATCGCCGCCGCAAGGAGCATACCGACTGACTGGCAGGCAATCGTGGCCACCATCATCCGCGCACGACTGCGTTTGGGCGAGACTTCCGAGATGTAAGTGCTACTGACCGGGAAATCGATGCCGACGCCTACCCCGACAAGGAATTGGCCGACAAAGAGCATCATCGGTCCGTTCGCGAGAGCGCTCGTTGCGGCACCAATGCCGATAATTATCATGTCGGCAAGCATCAATCGTTTGCGGCCAAGACGATCGGCCACAGGCCCGCCAAATCCGGCTCCGAAAACAGCGCCTAGCACCAGCGCTGCGCCGATAAGACCCACTACCTCGGGTCTGATTTGGAATTCAGCGATGATGAGCGGCATCGCCACGCCGAGAGCAAAAATGACAAAGCCATCAAGCAACGTGCCCGCAGTCGAGAGCACCCAAAGCCATCGCTGGATGGGTTTCAGCGGCGACTCATCCAGTAGCAACGTCAGACGTTCTGATGCCGTTATTTCACTCAATGGTTTGCAATCCCTCGCGTTGTTGTAGCCGCCTCGCTGTGTCGAGGCGCGGGCTATGTTGCGACCCTAGATGGCCACACAGCGCCGTGGCTACAAGATGTTTGCTACTTCTTCTTACTGTGGCCTGATTTCTCCGCGCCGGCCGCCTGATGATATTCACGGCGAATCTCCGCCAGATTCACGGTCGGCTT
>Ga0207645_10001260_pt1 | contig 20835 bp, 20 predicted proteins | sample KBSM53metaG_FD_184331 | JGI IMG/M metagenome (GOLD analysis project Ga0207645, IMG submission 184331) | Miscanthus rhizosphere microbial communities from Kellogg Biological Station, Michigan, USA - KBS M5-3 metaG (SPAdes) (version 2) | ecosystem: Host-associated > Plants > Roots > Rhizosphere >...
ACGACCCAGGTCCGAACCGCCGCGCTCGACCAGGACGGCGGCGACACATTGCCGCCGCACAGCTCGCTGCTCGAATGCTTGCGCACGCTAGCCTGCCCGCTGCGCGGCAGCGAGCTGAGAGCCCGCCTGGCCCACCTGCGTCTCGACGCCGGACGCGTGTTGCTGCCGATGGGCCTGCTCAGTGCAGGCGACCGTCTGAAGGCCGCGCTGGCATGTGCACTGTGGCGCAAGGAACCGGCCCGGATGCTGTTGCTCGATGAACCGACCAATCACCTCGATCTGGACACGACCCTGGCGCTGCAGGGCGCGCTGCAAGGTTTCGAAGGGGCGCTCATCGTCGCGTCGCACGATGAGGAGTTCATCGAGGCGTTGCGGCCGACGCATCGGTGGGAGTGGCGCGACGGTCGGCTGGTGATGAGGCAATCCTCGATGGCCAGGGTGGCTCGAGAGTCCGTCCCCGTGCGTCTCCAAAATTAACCGGGTGACGGCCTTCAGCTCTACAACGCCGTTCTACGAGGAGATCGCGAGCAAGTCGCCTCGGGCGCCAACTACCGCGAGGGGGTTCGTCCTTTTCGTCGCCGGTTTTACCTCAACTGAGCGCCGTCACCGGCAATGCAGCGCCATGGATCGCGCGTGCGCCGTCTGACGCCAGGAAGGCGATCGCGCTGGCAAGGTCTTCCGGGCCGACCCAGCGCGACGGATCTGCGTCGGGCATGGCGGCACGGTTCTCCGGCGTGTCGATGATGGTCGGCAGCACGCAGTTCACGTTGATGTTCTTCTCGCGCAGTTCGGCGGCCATCGCCTCCGTCAGCCGGATCACCGCGCCTTTGGCCGCGCCATAGGCGCCCATCCCGGCCAGGCCCTTCTGGGCCGCGAACGCGCCGACATTGACGATCTTGCCGCTGCCACTTTCGATCATGTGCGGCACCACGGCACGAACCGCATGAAGCAGGGTTCGCGCGTTGATATCGAACAGGAAGTCCCAGTTCTTGTCGGTCGTCTCGTGCACGGCCTCGCCCATGCGAAAGCCGCCGGCCAGGTTGCACAGCACATCGATGCGCCCGAAGCGCCCGAGCGCCGCTTTCGCCGCGTCGTTCGCCTGCGCCTGTTCGAGAAGATTCGCCGGCGCGAACAGGCGCCGTTCGTCCTCGGCTCCGAACGACCCCTCCAGGCTCTCGCGCCGAAGATCGACGAGCACGAGCCTGGCACCTTCGGCGAGGAACGAACGGGCGACGGCCCGCCCCAGGTTGCCGGCAGCACCGGTGATCATCACGGTTCTGTTTCGTGCATTCATGTCATTGCTCCCGACGCTTGTCGGCATGGTATCGGCCGGTACCGCGCGCAATCAGCGCGTCACCGGCCACTGTCTCGCCCGGCTGGTATTCCGGCTGCCCTTGTGCGCGTTCGTAGATCGGCCCAAAGTCGATCTGTGCGAGTGCCAGCAACTCGTCGAGGCTGTCGATGACGAAATAGCTCTCCTGGAAATCGTCGATCCGGTAGTGAGTTCGCATCACCCGCTCCAGCTCGAAGCGGATCCGGTTCGGCGACGGATCGTCGAGGGCGAAGACACTCTCCGAATGGGACGAGGCAATGCCAGCGCCGTAGATTCGCAAGCCGTCCGACTGCTGCAGCAACCCGAATTCGACCGTGTACCAATAGACGCGCGCCAGGCTGGCCAGCTTGCCGAGCCGTTGCGCACGCAAGCCACCCTCGCCGTAGGCCTGGATGTAGTCGGCAATCACCGGGTTCATCAGCATCGGCACATGGCCGAAGACGTCGTGGAAGACGTCGGGTTCCTCGAGGTAGTCGAGTTCGCCCGGCTTGCGGATGAAGTGACCGGACGGAAAGCGGCGGTGGGCGAGGTGCTCGAAGAACACCTCGTCCGGCACCAGGCCCGGAACCGCGACCACCTGCCAGCCGGTGCGCTTCATCAGCACCTCGCTCAGGCGGCGAAAGTCGGGAATCTGCTCGGCGTCGATCGGCAGGTCGCGCATCCCCTGCACGAACTCGTCGCATGCCCGGCCCGGCAACAGCCTGCTCTGGCGCTCGAAGAGCGTCTTCCAGGTGGCGTGCTGCTCGGCGCTGTACTCTTCCCAGCCCTGCTCGATGGTCCAGTCCGCTCGCGTGGGCTGGCCGGTTACGCCGGCGATGGTGCTGTGTCTCTCGATCTCACTCAGTTGACGTTGCATGATCAAGCTCCTGAGTTGGGCCCGGCAGCGTGAAACGCTCGAACACCGCGTCGGCGTAGCGTGCCAGGTCGATGTCGCGCCGCGACAGGCCATCAACATCGTGCGTGGTCAGCGTGATGTCGACTCGGTTGTAGACGTTGCACCATTCGGGATGGTGGTTGTTCTTTTCCGCCATCAGGGCGAGCTGGGTCATGAAGGCAAAGGCCTGGATGAAATCGGTGAAGACGAACTCCCGCCTGATGGCGCCGCGGTGCTCGTCGTGATGCCAGTGTGCGAGCGGGGCGAGAAGCTCACGGGCGAGTTCGGGAGTCAGCCTTGTCATCACGCGGGCCTCATCTGTGCGGGCAGCACCGAGCCAGCGCACTCGCCGAAGCCGATGCGCCGGAACCCCGGGCGCTCGCAATGGCCGCGCAGGATCACGCAGTCGCCGTCTTCGAGAAAGGTGCGCGTCTCGCCGTTGGACAGCTGCAGCGGCCGTTTGCCGCCTTGGCTCAACTCCAGCAACGAGCCGCCCTGGTCCGCGCCGGGGCCCGACAGCGTTCCGGAACCGAACAGGTCGCCGCTTTGCAGGTTGCAGCCGTTGACGGTGTGGTGCGCGACCAGTTGGGCGAGCGTCCAGTACGCGTCGCGCGCGTTCGAGCGGCTCAAGCGCTGCCCCGCAAGGCCCGCCGCACGCATCGCCGGCGTCTGCAGCCAGACCTCGAGTTCGATGTCGATGGCACCGCTCGCGCGGTTCGCCGGCGAGTCGAGGTAAGGCAGCGGGTCGGGGTCGCCGTCGGGCCGGGTGAACGCGCAGCGAAACGGCTGCAGCGCCTCCAGCGTGACGATCCACGGTGAAAGCGTGCTGGCAAAGTTCTTCGACAAGAAGGGGCCCAGCGGCTGGTACTCCCAGGCCTGGACGTCGCGCGCGCTCCAATCATTGAACAAGGCCAGGCCGAACAGGTGGTCCTCGGCATCGGCGATCGAGACGGGGTCACCCAGCTGGTTCTGCACGGCGACGAATGCAGCCAGTTCCAACTCGTAGTCGAGCCTGCGGCTGGGGCCGAGTACCGGCGTCGTCTCGCCGTGGCCCTGGGTCTGCCCGAGCGGTCGGCGAAACGATTGCCCGCTCACGCCGATCGAAGACGCCCGGCCGTGGTAGCCGATGGGCACCCACTTGTAGTTCGGCATCAGCGGGCTGTCGGGGCGGAACATCTTGCCGACCGCCGTCGCGTGGTGGATGCCGGTGTAGAAATCGGTGTAGTCACCGATGTGGCAAGGCAGGCCCATCTCGATCTCGGACAACGGCCGCAGGCCCGCTTCGAAACGCGCTCGCTGCTCGCTGCCGCGGCGCAGTGCGCGCGACAACGCCAGGCGCAGCGCGCACCGCGTGGCCGCTCCGGCGGCCATCAGGCGGTTCATGTCCTGGGTGTCGATCAGGCCCACCGATTCGAGGTCGAGCACCTGGTCGCCGATCGCCACACCGATGCGCCACGGTGCGTCTTCAGTGCAGCGGAAACGGCCGAACGGCAGGTTCTGGATCGGGAAATCGGTCGACGGGTCGTTGGCCGATTCGACCCAGCTCACGAGCGACGCTTCGTGCGTTTCATCCAAGGTCGCCGACGACGGATTCACGGTGCCGTGAATCATCGCGACAGCTCCCTGGCATGCAGGAACGCAGCGTGCTTCGGCGCGCGCTTGGTGCGTGACCATTCCTCGAGCATTTCCCACTTCACCGCGTCGAGCCGCGCCAGTTGGGACGCCTCGTCAGGGTCGGGGCAGGCCAGCTCGATGCGGTGACCGTTCGGGTCGAAGAAGTAGATCGAGTGGAAGACGCCGTGGTCGGTAACGCCGAGCACCTCGACCCCGTTGTCCTCCAGATGCGCCTTGAACTCGAGCAGTTCGCTGCGGTCCCTGACCTTGAACGCAATGTGCTGCACCCAGCTCGGCGTGTTCGCGTCTCGCCCCATCGGCGCGCGGGTGGGCAGCTCGAAGAAGGCCAGCACGTTGCCGTGGCCGGCGTCGAGGAACACGTGCATGTAGGGATCGGGTTCCTTGGTCGATGGCACTTCGTTCTCGGCGATGGCGAGCACGAAGTCCATGTTGAGCATCTTGCCGTACCAGAGCACGGTTTCTTTCGCGTCGTTGCAGCGGTAGGCAACGTGGTGGATGCGGTCGATCTTCATGGTTGTCGCTCCGGCGGGGTCAGGCGGCCTGCAGCACGCCGCGGCGCAGCTGATCGCGCTCGATCGACTCGAACAGCGCCTTGAAGTTGCCTTCGCCGAAGCCGTCGTCGCCCTTGCGCTGGATGAACTCGAAGAACACCGGGCCGAGCTGGGTCTGCGTGAAGATCTGCAGCAACAGGCGTTGCCTGCCACCGTCGGTGCTGCCATCGAGCAGGATGCCGCGCGACTGAAGCTCGCCCACCGGCTCGCCGTGCCCCGGCAGCCGACCGTCCAGCATCTCGTAGTAGGTGGCGGGCGGCGCCGTCATCAGCGGAACTCCGGATCGGCGCAGCGCGTCCAGCGTGGCCGGCAGATCGTCGCTGAGCAGCGCGATGTGCTGGATGCCCTCGCCGTTGAACTGCATCAGGAACTCTTCGATCTGGCCCGCACCGCGCGAAGACTCTTCGTTCAGCGGGATGCGGATCTTGCCGTCCGGCGCGGTCATGGCCTTGGAGGTCAGCCCGGTGTACTCGCCCTTGATGTCGAAGAAGCGGATCTCGCGGAAGTTGAACAAGCGCTCGTAGAACGCCGCCCAATGCGCCATCCGGCCGCGGTAGACGTTGTGCGTCAGGTGGTCGATCAGCCTGAGGCCCGCGCCCTTGGGATGGCGGTCGACGCCGTCGATGAATTCGAAGTCGATGTCGTAGATCGACTTGCCTTCCTCGAAGCGGTCGATCAGGTAGATCGGCGCGCCGCCGATGCCTTTGATCGCCGGCAGGCGCAGCTCCATCGGTCCGGTCGGGATCTCGATCGGCTGCGCACCGAGCTCCAGCACGCGGGCGTAGGCGTGCGGCGCGTTCTTCACGCGAAACGCCATCCCGCAGGCCGCGGGGCCGTGCTCGGCGGCGAAGTATGCGGCCGCGCTGCGCGGCTCGTTGTTGACGATGAAGTTGATCTCGCCCTGGCGGTAGAGCGCGACGTCCTTGGACCGGTGCGTGGCCACCTTGGTGAAGCCCATGGTCTCGAACACCGGTTCGAGAACGTTGGGGACGGGCGAGGCGAACTCGACGAACTCGAAGCCCATGAGGCCCATCGGGTTCTCGAACAGATCGGACATGGTGGTGATCCTTTGGTGAACGGAGGCGAGGTTGCTGATGCAGCCGATCAGACCAGCTGCTCGAGCGCGTTCTCGAACGCGGTGCGGGCAATGCCCCTGTGGGCGCTGGAGCGGACATGGCAGCGTTCGAGCGCGCCGGCGACCGTGGCCGACACATCGCCGAAGATCGCTTCGTCGGAGATCTCGACATTGCCCTGCATCAGGAACGCAAATGCGCGCGCCATGCCGCAGTTGGCGATGAAGTCGGGGATCACCGCGACGCGCGCGTCGGCGTGTTCGTAGATCGGGCCGTAGAAGATCTCGCGGTCGGCGAACGGCACGTTGGCGCCGCTGCACACCACTTCGAGGCCGCCCTGGATCAGCTGTTCGACCTGCGGCTGCGTCACCAGGCGCGAGCCGGCGCACGGCAGGAAGACATCGGCCTCCATGCTCCAGATGCGGCGATTGACTTCGTCGAACGGCAGCATGCCGGCAGCGACGAGCTGGTTGCCCTTCTTGTCGAAAAACAGCGTGCGGATCTGCTCGAAGCTGAAGCCTTCCGGATCGAGCAGCCCGCCCTCGCGGTCGATGATGCCGACCACACGCGCGCCGGCTTGTGCCAGGTAGTACGCCGCGGTGGAGCCGACGTTGCCCCAGCCCTGCACGACGACGCGCTTGCCGGCGATCTCGCCGCCGTACAGGCGGTAGTAGTGCAGCACCGACTCGGCCACGCCCCAGCCGGTGATGAGGTCGGCCACCACGTACTTGCGCTGCGCGCTGTACTCGGGCGTGTAGCGCGCATCCTCGACCACTTTCTTGACACCCATGCGCAGCTGCCCCACCTTCTGGATGCGCTCGCTCTCGCTGGGCAGGAAGTGGCCGTTGACGACGCCTTCCTGCGGGTGCCACAGGCCGTAGCTTTCGGTGATCGGGATCACCTCGTGCACTTCGTCGACGTTCAGGTCGCCGCCCGTGCCGTAGTAGGTCTTGAGCAGCGGCATCACGGCCTGGTACCAGCGCCTGAGCACACCGTCCTTGCGCGGGTCGGCAGGGTCGAAGTCGATGCCCGACTTGGCGCCGCCGATGGCCGGGCCAGACACCGTGAACTTGACTTCCATCGTCTTGGCCAGCGACTCGACCTCGCGCCGGTCCAGGCCGGGGCGCATGCGCGTGCCGCCGCCGGCGGCGCCGCCGCGCAGCGAGTTGATGACGACCCAGCCCTTGGCGGGCGTTTCGGCGTCGTGCCATTCGAAGACGATCTCGGGCGCCTTGCTCTCGAATCGGTTCAGCAGTTCTTTCATCTCGGCCTTTCGGTGTTCTGTGGAATTCGATGGAATGCACGGGCTGCTCAAGCGAGCAGCAGCTTGTCGTCGTCGAGCTTCTCGCCGCGTGTCTTCTCGAACATGTGCAGAAGGTCCTCGACGCTCATGCCCTTGCGCTCGGGGCCGGCCACGTCGAGGATCACGCGGCCCTCGTGCAGCATCACCGTGCGGGTGCCGTAGTCGAGCGCCTGGCGCATGCTGTGCGTGACCATCATCGCGGTCAGCTTGCCGGCCTCGACGATCTTCGCGGTGAGCTCGAGCACGAAGGCAGCGGTCTTCGGATCGAGCGCGGCGGTGTGCTCGTCGAGCAGCAGGATGCGCGACGGCTGCAGCGACGCCATCAACAGGCTCACGGCCTGGCGCTGCCCGCCGGAGAGCAGGCCGATGCGATCGGCCAGACGGTTTTCGAGCCCGAGCTTCAGGATGCTGAGCTTGTCGCGGAACAGCTCGCGCAGCTTGCGGTTGAGCGAGAAGCCGAGGCCGCGGCGCGCGCCACGCTTCCAGGCGAGCGCCATGTTCTCCTCGATCGTCAGCGCCTCGCAGGTGCCGGCCATCGGGTCCTGGAAGACCCGCGCGACCAGGTTCGACCGCTGCCACGCCGCGCGGCGGGTGACGTCGCTGTCGTCGATCCGGATGCTGCCGCGGTCGACCATCAGGTCGCCGCTGACGGCGTTCAGGAAGGTCGACTTGCCCGCCCCGTTGGAGCCGATCACGGTGACGAACTGCCCGGTCGGGATGTTCAGGTCCAGCCCGCGCAGCACCCGGTTCTCGATCGGCGTGCCCGGGTTGAAGGTGATCTCGAGACCTTTGGCTGACAACATTACTGGGCCTCCTTGGGGATGCGTGTCGATGGGCCGCGCAGGCCGGACCACAGTGCGGTCAGCTTGCGCCGGTAGGTGGGAACGAGCAGCGCCAGCCCGACCAGCACGGCAGTGACCAGGTTCAGGTCTTGGGCCTTCAGGCCGATGAAGTCGCTGTTGAGCGCGAGCGCGATGAAGAAGCGGTAGAGCACCGCGCCCAGGATGCAGGCCAGTGTCGTGACCACCAGGCTGCGCGCGGGCAGGATGGTCTCGCCGATGATCACCGCGGCCAGGCCGATCACGATGGTGCCGATCCCCATCGAGATGTCGGCGCCGCCCTGGGTCTGCACGAACAGCGCGCCGGCCAGTGCCACCAGCGCGTTCGACAGCGCCAGGCCCCACACCGTCAGGCGATCGGTCGAGATGCCCTGGGCGCGCGCCATGCGCGGGTTGCTGCCGGTGGCGCGCATCGCGAGGCCCGTCTCGGACGCGAAGAACAGATCGATCAGCAGCTTGGCCGCGATCACCACCACCAGCAGGACGAGGGGCTTGAGCCAGTAGTCGGGCAGGCCGCCGAACTCGACCAGGCTGAACACCGTGGCGTCGTTGATGAGCGCGACATTGGGCTTGCCCATGATGCGCAGATTCACCGAGTACAGGGCGATCATCACCAGGATGCTGGCCAGCAGCTGCATGATGCGCAGGTGCACGTTGAGCCAGGCGGTGAGGTAGCCGGCCAGGGCACCGGCCACGATCGCCGCCGCGGTGGCGGCAAACGGGTTCCAGCCGGCGACGATCAGCGCCGCGGCAACGGCGCCGCCGAGCGGGAAGCTGCCGTCGACCGTGAGGTCGGGGAAGTTGATGATGCGAAACGACAGGAAGACACCAAGCGCGACCAGTCCGAATATCAGACCGATCTCGATGGCGCCCAGGGATGCAATGAGCGACATGTCGGGAAACCTCGAGAAGGAGGGGCTGCCACGGCGCCTCACGGCGGACCACCGGGCAATGTGACGCGACCGCAGGGCCGCACGGAGCCGGCAGCCGAGGCCGGCGCGGGGCGCGTGCTGCGCCCCGCAGGCGGGGACTACTTGATCACCACCTTGGCCGACTTCACGAGTTCATCCGACAGCGTCACGCCTTGCTTGAGCGCGGCAGCGGGGTTCACGTGCAGCTCGAAGGTCGTGCTGGCCTGCGAAGCGATCTTGCCCGCCGCTTCGCCCTTGAGGACACGCACGACGATCTTGCCGGTCTGGCGGCCGATGTCGTAGTAGTTCAGCCCGAGTGCGGCGACGGCGCCGCGCGCGACCGCGTCGGTGTCGGCCGCCACCACCGGGATCTTGGCCTGCTGGGCCACCTTGACGATGCCTTCGAACGCCGACATCACGTTGTTGTCGGTCGGCGCGTAGATCACGTCGACCTTGCCGACCAGGCTTTGCGTGGCGCTGGCCACGTCGACCGTGCGCGCCGCGGCGCTTTCGACCAGCGTCATGCCGGATGCGGGCATGGCCTTCTTGAGCGCCTCGACGATCGACACCGAGTTGGCTTCGCCCGGGCTGTAGATCACGCCGACGCGCTTGGCGCTCGGAACCACGCGCTTGATCAGCTCGAGGTGCTTTTCCAGCGGCGATACGTCGGACACGCCGGTGACGTTGCTGCCCGACGCCTCCCAGGTCTTGACCAGCTTGGCGGAGACCGGGTCGGTGACCGCGCTGTAGACGACCGGGATGTCCTTCGTCGCCGCCACGACAGCCTGGGCCGACGGCGTGGCGATCGCGACGATCACGTCCGGCCGTTCACCGACGTACTTGCGGGCGATCTGCGCCGCCGTGCCGGTGTTGCCCTGGGCACTCTGGTATTCGTACTTGAGGTTCTTGCCGGCTTCGAATCCGGCGGACTTCAGTTCGTCCTTGACGCCGTCGCGCACGGCGTCGAGGGCTTTGTGTTCGACGATCGCCGTGACCGACACCGACTTGTCGGCAGCAGCCCGGCTGGGCGCGGAGGCGGCGGCCAGCACGAGGGCCAGCATGGTCAGTGAAGTACGTAGGAAAGAATATTGCACGTTGGGGTCCCGATGAGATGAATGCCGAAGGGTCGTCGTCGAAAAGCCTGACCCGGGCGATGAACCTCTTGGGTCCACTTCCGAATCGTGTTTCCGAGGGCAGAAGTTTGATGTTTTGCGCGAAAAATCGGCTTTCACTGGAGACCCGGGTGAACCCTAGGATAGGAAATATAATTGCGGATTCATAGCCAAACAGGAGAGGATCTTGCCCGAGCTTGATTTCGATCGAATCGATCGACGAATCCTGGGTTTTCTGCAGGAACATGGACGTGCGTCGAACCTCGAACTGGCCGACGCCGCCGGCCTGTCGCCCGCGCAATGCCATCGCCGCCACCGCCGGCTCGAGGAGCAGGGGTTCATTGCGCGTTACGAGACGCGCCTGCACGCCTCGCGCATCGGGTTGAACGTCGTGGCGTTCATCCATGTGGCCATGGAGAAGGGCCACATCCGCGACCTGGCCAAGTTCACCGACGTGATCGTCGACCTGCCGGAAATCCTGGAGTGCTATTCGGTGACCGGTGACTTCGACTATGTGATCAAGGTGATCGCGCGCGACCTGAAGGCCTTGTCGCAGTTCCTGATGGACAAGCTGATGCGGCTGCCCGGCGTCAGCGGGGTGCGCTCCAGCGTCTGCCTCGACGAGATCAAGTGCACCAGCTCGCTACCGCTGCCTGAGTGACCGCAGCAGCCGCCCGGCGATCGGACCTTCCTTATGCTGACGAGCTGATGGTCGGGGCGGTGGACGCCTCGCGATGCAGTGCGATCCCTCGACCAGTGATCGCCATGGTGCCGGCTCGGTCGATGAGCACCGGTTCGCCGGTGGCGAGTCTGTACTCGAAAACGCCCGTCGGCAGCCAGTCGCCCCCAGGAACCGGTACGCCGTCCAGGCGCGCGAGGTGCTCATAGCCCCGAACGGTATAGAGATTGCCGTCATCGCCACGTGCCTTGAATGATTCGAGCTGTTGCAGCCGCTTCTCCATGGTCTTGCGTCCTTGACTTTGGTGTCGGTCGGGCCGTTTCCGGCGCGTGCCAGGACCTCATTCAACCGCACCGTCTCTCTGTTGGCCAGCACGCCAGAGATGTCCAGGGTTGCGCTGGGGAAATGCTTGCCGGCCGAGAAATCGGTGGCGGTTTTCTCAGCAAGCGACCGGTCTACTTCGCAACTTGGCGACCGATAGCCCGCGGCCTCGCACTGGCAATGCCAGCATCAGCGAGCGCACCGCCAGCAGGAGTATGTAGAGGCCGAGCAGCACGTAAAGGAACCACAGATGCGCGAGCGGGAACGCCAAGACCGTTCCGGGCGCAGGCTTTGGCGCGGCCAACGCGATCCCCGACTTTGCCGACGACAGCTGCATCGCAGCCACGATCGCCGCAAGCACCAGCGGCCAGAAGACCGACATGGGCGCAAGCACCTCTTTGCGCGATTGGCCCAGAACCCTCGCGCCGGGCACACGTCCGAAGTGACCGAATCCCTGCGCTCAGGCGCAGGCGTGTGGCAGCGCGCGCGACATTGCCTTCGGCAAGCAACACGTCGAACGTGTAGAGCAGATTGAGGTCGGTCAGGACAAGGTGTTGCTCCAAGCAGCGTGCGGAGCGTAGCGCGGTCGGCGAGCCTACCGTTCGGCCAGCTCCTCGGGCCAGACTGCTGCCGGCGACTGCCGCCCGTCGATTCGCGCTCCCCGGCGTGCGCTTCGTCGCAAGCCGCGTTGTTCTATCGCAGTCGGCTCCGACAATCAAACATCACGACGAACTGGAAATCACATGACCTGCCTTCTTCGCCGCATCGCGGCCTCGCTGACCACCCTGCTTGTCGCAGGACATGTGCACGCCTATGAGGCCGGTTGGATGCGGATCCAGGTTGCCGGCGCCACACCGGATGCGCCGGAGACAACGACGGTCGCGCTCTACTACCCGACGATGGCCGCCCCGCGGGCAATCGCCATGGGACCGTTCTCGCTCGACGTCGCCATTGGCGGCAAGCCATCCGACAAGGTCAAGGCGCTGCTCCTTCTCAGCCATGGCATCGGCGGCAGCGAGCTCGGGCACAGCGTCCTGGCGCAAGCACTCGCCCGGAACGGCTACCTCGTCGCGGCGCTTCGCCATCCCGGCGACAACTGGCAGGATCGGTCTCTGATCGAGAAGCGCCCCGAGCGCTATTTCGACGAGCGGCCGCGGCAAGCTTCTCGCGTCATCGACGCGATCCTGGCCGATCCCGCGTGGAAGGACCGGATCGCCAGCGACGGCCAGGGGCCGCGCGTGGGTGCGCTGGGACACTCGGCCGGTGGCTACACGGTGCTGGCGTTGGCGGGAGCCAGGCCGGATCTGTCCAGAGTGAGGAAGCACTGCCAAGTTGAAGCACCCGAAGATCCGATCTTCTGCGGCATGGGCCGGTCGGACGCAGCGATGGCGACGTCGCCGGCCGCCACGTCCTCGCTCAAGGACGAACGCGTTCGGGCGATCGTCGCGATGGCTCCGGCGGGTGTGCTGCTCACCGCCGAATCGCTCGCCACCGTCCGGGCGGCGACCATGGTTTACGAGGCAGAGCTCGATCGTTTCCTGGTGCCGCGCTTTCATGCCGAATGGGTCGCGAGCAACCTGCCTGCAGCGAACCCGCACCGGGTGCCGAACGCCTGGCACTTCGCGTTCATGGATTCGCCCACCATGTCCATCCCGAGCCCGGACGGCGACGTCGCGGCGAACCCCCTCGGTTTCGATCGCGGTGCGTTCTTGAAGCAGCTCGCCGACGAGATCACGGCCTTCTTCGACAAGGCTTTCCATTAGCTGATCAGCCCTTGCACGAACGCCGACCGCGGCCTGACTCGCTCCCCCGCGGGTCAGTTGCTGGCGGTCGCGACGAGGCGGACGTTATCGATGCCGACCACCTCGTGGCCGAGGATGAACGCGGCGTTCATGAACGCGAGTCGCACGGTCGTGCCGGCGATCGCGGTCGACGGGATCGTCACTGTCGTGGTCGACAGCGCCGTGCCCGGGGTCGAGGTGCACAGCGGCTCCATCGAGCCCGCACTGGTTGCATCCAGCAGGCCCGGAACCGAGGCGGTGGGATACAGGCCGACGAACAGGCCCGTTTGGTTGCAGCTGTCGTTGCCCGCCGTGGCGGCGACATCGTAGGTCAGCGTGAGGCTGGTCGTCCCGACCGGAATCGCCACGTCCTGGTACAGGTCGCAATTGAAGCGAGCGCCGATGCCCGAGGTCGAGGCAACGCTGCCGAGCGCAATCGACGTGCCGTCGGTGGCGGGGAATCCGGCGGTGCTGGTCAGCGTCTCGGTGCCGGGCGCCACCGCCACGTTGTAGCTGCAGATTCCGGAGGCGCCGGATTCGGCGAAACTGCCTTGCGCCCAGGACGCGAGGCCCAACTCGAACGACCCGTTGACGATCAGGTCGGTCGTCGTGACGATCGGCGTCGCCGTGATCGTGACGGTGCTGGCCGTGCTGCTGAGCTGCCCGTCGTTGACGATCAGCTGGACGACGTAGTCGCCCGTCACGTTCGGCGTGAAGGTCGGATGAATCACGTTCGTCGCCGAAAACGCCGCCGTGCTGCCCGTGGGCACGCTCACGAACGACCACGTGTAGGCGAGCGCGTCGTTGTCGACGTCGGTGCTGGCGCTGCCGTCGAGCGTGACCGCAACGCCGCGGGCGACGCTTTGCACGAGGCCGGCGTTGGCGACCGGCGCCGTGTCGGCCGCGGTGACGGAAACCGTGGCCGGCGCGCTGTTCACGTGGCCGTCGTTGACGATCAGCTGTGCGACATAGATCCCTGCGAGGTCGGGCGCGAAGGTCGGGTTCACGATGTTGGTGGCGGACAGCGCGGCCGCGCTGCCGGGAGGCACCGACGTGAGCGACCAGATGTAGCCGAGCGTGTCGCCGTTCGTGTCGCTGCTGGCGCTGCCGTCGAGCGTCACCGTGACGCCGCGCGCCACGTTCTGCGCCACACCGGCGTTCGCGGCCGGCGTCACGTTGGCCACCGCCGCGGCGATCGTGACCGTCGACGCCGCGCTCGACAGTTGGCCGTCGTTGACGACCAGGCTCGCGATGTAGTCACCCGCGACATCGGGCGTGAACCGCGGCGCGACGCTGGTGGCGCCGGTCAGCGCGGCGCTGCTGCCGCTGGGCGCCGTCAGCGTCCAGGCGTAGCCGAGCGCATCGCCGTTGGCGTCTGCGCTCGCGGAACCGTCCAGCGTGACCGCCGCACCGGTCGCCACGCTCTGCGCGGCGCCGGCATGGGCCACCGGCGCGACCTCGTCGACCGCGGCGGTGATCGTGGCCGTTGAAGGCGCGCTGTCCGCCCGGCCGTCGTTGACGACGAGCGTGAAAACATAGGTGCCCGCGGCATCGGCAGTGAACACCGGCCTGACGGCCGTGGCACTGGAGAGCACGACGTTGCTGCCCAGCGGCCTGCTCGTCAGCGTCCACGCGTAGGTGAGCACGTCGGCGTTGGCATCGGTGCTGCCGCTGCCGTCCAGCGTGATCTGCGTGTCGACGAACACGCTCTGCGCGTGACCCGCGCTGGCCACCGGGGCAACGTTCGCGAACGGCAGGTGGTGGTCGTAGTGGCCGCCGTCACAGGCCGCCAGCACCAGGCCGATCACCGCGACGGCGATCCGGGCCATCAGGAGAATCTTCATGTCGATGTCCTTGAAGCGGGCCGCGAGCGTGCGGGGTGCGTCTTGCCGCGTCCTCGCAAAATTTGCACGAAGGTCTATTTGAGGGTTGATCCGCTTGCCCCGATTGCGCAAGATTGAAGCACGCATCGTTTCCGCGCGAACCTGTCAAGACTTGCAGGTCCAGCGATGAACCGCCGCCGACTTCCGCGCTCGGCCCGTCACGCGGCATCATCGTGAAATGGCCGCGCTGTTCGGCGTGGACGCGTTTGCCGGTGGGCCGGTGGTCAATGCGCTGGTGTCGCTGTGGCTGCTGGAGCGCTTCGAATCTCGCTGGCGCCGCGCCGTCTCGCGGCGGCTCTGAGCCCGACGCTGAGCGGTGCGCTCTTCGCCGCCGGCTGCGTCTCGCTGCCGCTCATCGGTTGTGGCGTGCGGCGAGCCTTCGCGCTGGTCAATCGCCAACGCGCGGGGGTGAACACACCGCGTGTGAACGCCAAGCGCGTGTAGCGACGCCCCGACCGACGGCGCTTCCCCGAGCCGCAGTGCGTCAGGCGCGAGGCTTCAGCCGGCTCGCCATCACCTGCTCGCCGACCTGTCGCCCCTGCACCAGCCCGGTATTCACGGCATGCCGGAAGTGGTAGCCGACACAGACTCGCGACTCGGCGATCTCGGCCGCGCACTGCGAGAACGATGTGAAGCTACGCGTCGGCCCTGGCAGCGTGACGCTCTGGTGCGTGAACGTGGCGTCATCGCCGCCGAAGCACTCCTGCAGCACCGCGGCACCGGCACCGGCCGACGTGGAATGCGTCGACGGATGATCCGGGACCGGCGGACACACCGGGTCGTACGAGACCCAGCCCGCGTCGCCGACGGTGGCGGGGTTGCCATCGGCATCGTTGGGCCCACCCACGCCGCCGAGGCGGATCGCGCTGATCGGGCGCCAGAAGCGCCAGTGGTACTTCGACTCGAAACCCGCGGTATAGCAGTCGGCTTGTCCGACCTGCAGCAGGGCCAGCGTGCGCGCGAGCGCCCAGCCGTCCATCTGGCGCTTGGCGGCGAGTTGCACGGCGATCTGCATCCATGAATCGAAGGTGCCTTCGAGCCAGAAGATCGCGAGCTCGGATTGATCGGCGGTGCGTGTCGAGCCCACCGCAGCGCCGAGTGTCTTGACCTCGTCGAAGTCGGCCGCGTAGGCGGCGCTGGTCACGTCGTACGGCGCTTCGACGCGGTAGGCCGAGCTGCTCGGAATCGAGAACGGCGTCATCCGGTCGGCCAGGTGCACGGCGGCCGCAAAGTCGAACGGCGGCGTGAAGCGGTACTCGCCCGGCGCGCTGCCCTCCGTGAACGGCCCTTCGATGTCGGCCAGGCCGTCGTTGGCACGTGCCGCGAGCATCGCAGCGGCGCTGGCCTGGCCGGCCGCGATGCCTTTCGCTGCCGCGCCCCCGCCGACGATGGCCGCGAGTGCCGCGGCGTACTCGGAGTCCAGCAGCGTCGTTGCCAGCGGCAGTTCATGCACCAGCACGTCATGCACCGCCGCCGCCACCGCGGCGTCCGGATTCGCACCTGGCGCGCTGCCGGGATTCAGGTAGGTCGCATAGACCGGCTCGATCGCGTTCAGCGCATCGTGCGCCGCCAGGAAGGCCATCGCGTAGGCCCGCGTCTTGATGTAGGGCGGCAGGCCCGGCGGCGGCCCCAAGGCAGCAGCGCGGATCGCAATCCCTGCCCAGCGCGCCGGCGCAGCGGTGTCGAGATGTCGGCCTGCACCGATGCCCAGGGCCTGGGCTTGTGGGCCGGCATCGGATCCGCCCCCGCCGCAACCGGGCAAGAGCGCAGCAACCGGCAGCAGCGTGCCGGCACAGAACAGGCGTCGTGAGATGGGTGTGCTCATGGTCTTTCCTCGTGATGGCAGAGGACTCGAAGAATCGGCGGCACACATGCGCGTCGCAACATCGGTGCGACGAACCGGGGCACCGCGCGACGAGTTGGCCAAGATGCCGACGAATGCTGGCCCGCGGAGCGGAGCAGCGCCGCGCACACCGCCACCGCGATCGTCAGGATGAGCGGGATGCGCGGTCGCACAACGAGCCCCGGCGCGGTGTGCTTGCGGCGCATGCTGCTGCCCTACTTTGACTCGAAGTGATCGCGCATCATCCACTGCGCTGTCTTGCGCCCGATCTGTGAGCCGGTCTCGGCCGAGTTGCGAAAGTGCATGCCACCGTAGACGCGCGCGTCTATCGCTTCGCGCACGAAATCATCGGTCGTCGCGTACTGGCGCGTCGTACCTGTCACGGTGCTGTCCCACTCGAAGCCGATCCTCTTGGTGCCGAAAAAGCCGCGCAGGGTTTCGGCGATCGATGCAATCGCGCACCCGTGCGCGGCCGGGTACTCGGGATGGTTCGGCGTCGGAACGACGGGCAGCCAAGCCGGGTCTGCAACGGTGGCAGGGTTGCCGTCGGTGTCGGCGAGCGGGATCGCGGTCTGCGGGCGCCAGAACAGATAGTGATACTTGGCATCGAAGCAGGCGAGACTCGCGTCAGCATAGGCGACCGTCAGCATCGCGAGCAGTCGGGCGTTCTCCGCGAGCGTCTCCTGACTGGTCGCGAGCCGACGCAAGTTTCGTGGCGCCTGGACCGCCGGCGATTCCGTGTTGAAGCGCGCAATCTCGAGTTGCCCCGGCGTGCGCAGCGCGCTGACCGCACCGCCATAAGCCTTGACCTCATTGAAGTCGGTCGCATAAAGATCGCTGGTCAGTGCCGGCGGTGGGCCGGGACGGAACTGGTCGACGCTTTGAAGGGCGAACGGCCGAATGTACGGGTTGGCGCGGCCGGCCACATTCGGATTGGCAGTTCGGAACTGGCCGGGTTCGGTGCCTGACACAAAGGCTGCGAGCGCGACCGAGCGGCCGTCGTTGGCGCGCAGCGCGAGCGTCGCACCGGCGACCTCGGCGCCGAGCGCGATGCCGAGAATCTTTGCCGGCCCGTCGACGATCTTCGCCATCTCGGTGTCGTACATCGCCTGGTACTTGTCGGTTCGGCTCGGGAACAGCCCGAGCAGCACCCGGTATGCGGCCTCGTTGATCGCGGCTTCCATCGAAGTGCCGCCGGCCGGCGCGACCGGCGTCGTCGCGAACGGCTTGTGCGTGCCGGCAATGGCCATCGTGGCGTCGTAGACGGCGACCTGCAGCGTCGCGATGTCGGGTCCGCCGACACGTTCTTCGGGCGTCGCGCCGGTGGGCGTGGCCGGCACGTTGATCGTCGCCGTCGCCACCTCGTGCCATCTCGACACGAGGTTCGGCCCATGTGAGGTGATGACGACCGATGTGCCGACGCCGAGCGGCTCGGCGGTTGGCCTTTCGGTGGTGCCGCCTCCACCGCCGCCACAGCCACCCAGTAGCGCGAATGTGCATGCGAAGGTGATCATCGTCGGGCGGATTCGAAGCAGTCGGCTCATGTCAATCTCCTCGGGTTGGGGGGTCAATGTGCCCGCGCCAACCACCTCTCGTTGATTCGTCCGACGAAACCTGCGCTGCCGCGGCTGAACCGATGATGGCGCTGACGAATGGAAGCGCACCGCCAGACGCCGCAGCGCCCCCAGATCGGCGTCGCCGGTGAGTAACAAACGAGCCACTCGCCAACGCTTGCTGGAAAGTCGACGTGTTGCGGGCGGGATGGCGCACCTCCGACGAAGGTGGCTGCCGGGCCGGGGCGCATGTCGCAGTGACGCTCCGGCCGCTCTCCGGGAGCCCGGTCGGTCGGGCACGGCGCCAGCCGGCACCGGAAAAGGGGCGATTCATCGGAATCAGCTGGGGACAGCACCCGAGTCGCCCTACGCTGTCGAACAAAGTGGGTCTTGACAGTCCGTGGCAACGATGTCAAACACGCCGCGGGTGGGGGCATTGCCTTCGATGCTCCAGCACCAATGAGGGTTAGCGACCCGCGCGAATCTCGGGATTGCGGCAGTGGATCGGCCCAACGCACAGGATCGCAGTCATGGCCAGTGTCCCGTTCCAACGCCACCACGCCTGGTTCGAAAACGTCGCGATCCTGCTGGCGCTGTGTGCGGCGTCTGCTTCGATGCTCGCGTCGTTCGAAAGCCTGTGGTTCTTCTTCACCGATCCGTTTGCCGACGCCTGGCGCGAGTTCGTCTGGTGCTTCATGCGCGCCTTCGTGGCGGTGGCGGCGCTGCTGTCGGTCCTGGGGCTCGGGACGCGTTGGTTGCCGCAGCGCCGCGCGCTGCGCTGGCCCGCGTTGGCGCTGGTGATCGTCGCCGCCGCCGCCCTCGGGTGGTTCGCCGAAGACGGCCTGACGCGGTTGCTCAGCGGTGAATCCATCTCGGACGGCGAGCGGCCCTACATGCTGCACACGATGTTCGTGCTCGCACTGCTGGTGGGGGTGCTCGGTGAGTACCGCTGGGGAAGTCTTCGCGCAGCGGCGCTGCTGCATGAAGCCGAGTTGAACCGCATCCGGTTGCAGAGCGAGCTGGCGGCGGGTCGCCTGCAGGTGCTGCAAGCGCAGATCGAGCCGCACTTCCTCTTCAATTCGCTGGCCAACGTGCGCCGACTGTTGCGCACCGACGGCGTCGCTGGCCGTGCCATGCTCGCCGACCTGATCCGCTATCTCGAGAGCGCGCTGCCGCGCATGCGCGACGACAGTTCGACCCTCGCGCGCGAGGCGGAACTCATCCGGGCATTCCTCGCGGTGCACCAGGTGCGCATGGGTGCGCGGCTGCAGGTTCACATCGACGTTGCCGATGATCTCGGCCCACGCATGGTGCCGCCGATGATGCTGCTGACCTTGATCGAGAACGCGCTCAAGCATGGGCTCGGTCCGCTGCCAGAGGGTGGATCGATCAGCGTCGTTGCTACCGAGGCCGACGGCAAGCTCGTGCTCAAGGTGGCCGACACCGGCCGCGGGCTCGTCGCCGGATCGGGCGGCGGCACCGGCCTGGCGAACATCCGTGCGCGCCTGAAGGCGATGTACGGCGCGGCGGCGAGCTTGTCGCTGCGGCACAACCAGCCACGCGGCGTTGTGGTGCAGATCGATTTGCCGATGCATGCGGCATGAACGTCCTGGCACGCGAGATCCTCGTGACCCGGCACTGGCGGCTCGGCGTTTGGGCGATGCGTGCCTGGCGTCGACTGGGTTGGCGGCACGTGCTGTTGGCGCTGTTGATCGAACTCGTGCGCGACTCGATTCATCCGCTCGGCGGAATCCTCTTTCCGCCGACCATCCTGCCGGGCTGGGATCCCGCCCTGCATTTCGTCGACGGCTCGTGGCTGGTGATCGGTCTCCCGATCGTGTATTGCGTGCTGGTTGCCGACGAGGCTTTCAACGATGGCGTGCATCCACTGCGTGCGTACGGGCTGGCGGTCGTCGTGATCACTGCCGTCGTTCCGATCGCCGGGCGCCTCTTTATCCGTATCGTGCAAGGTGCGGATGCACCTGGGTTTGACGAGGGCGCGGCACAGTTCGTGTGGTGGTCGTTGGTCGTGGTGTACGAGGGCGCCTTTGGCCTCGCGATCTACGCCTATTGGCGTGTGACGCAGCGGGCGCTGCGCCGAGCCCACGCGGCTGCGACCGAGCGGGTGCGCAACGAGCAGCGGGTTCAGACGGCGCGCCTGCTCGCGCTGCAGTCGCGCGTCGAGCCGCAGTTGCTATTCGACGCGCTGGGGCGCGTCGGTGCGCTGCACGATCGCGACCCGCAGGCGGCCGACGCGCTGTTGGCCGATCTCATTGCGCTGCTGCGCTCCATGCTGCCCGGTGCCAAGGCGGACAACTCCACCGTGGAACGCGAATTTGCGCTGGTCGAAGCCTGGTTGAGGGTGACACGCAGTGCGAGGCACGAAGTCGCCAGGGTCTGGATGCAGGTGACGCCCGACGCTCAGCGGGTCGGCATCGCGCCGATGCTGCTGTTGCCGCTGCTGCGGCAGGTACTGACAATGCATTGCGCCACACAAACCGAATGGCTGTTGAGTGCCCGGGCCACCGGGACGCGTCTGTTGGTCACGCTGCAGCCGCGTACCGATGATGGCGAGTTCGACGCGCACGGCGTATTGGAGAGCGCGGACCTGTCCTCGTTGCACGACCAGCTCGCGCAGTTGTTCGGCCGGTCGGCGCACCTTGCCGTCTCGCCCCGGCCGCCGTCCGTGACGCTCGATCTGCCTCGGTTGAGGGAGGATTCCGATGACGACCGCATTGATCGCTGAGGATGAGCCGGTACTGGCTGCGGAAATCCGCGAGGAGCTGGGACGCCTGTGGCCCGACCTGGTGATCTGCGCGACCGTGCACGATGGGCACGAGGCACTGCGCGAGATCGAGCGCCACCAGCCGCATGTACTGTTCCTGGACGTCAAGATGCCGGGTCTTACCGGCATCGAGGTCGCCCGCGTCATGGGCACGCGGGCCCATGTCGTGTTCATCACGGCGTTCGACCAGTACGCGGTGCAGGCGTTCGAGGAAGGCGCGATCGACTATCTGCTCAAGCCCCTCGATACCGCCCGGCTGGCGCGGGCGCTGCGCCGCGTGAGGGACCGCCTGACCCGAACCCCGGCCGACCTGAGCGGGCTGCTCGAGCAACTGCAGCGCGGCCCGGCAAACGACCGGT
>Ga0207645_10001262_pt1 | contig 20827 bp, 20 predicted proteins | sample KBSM53metaG_FD_184331 | JGI IMG/M metagenome (GOLD analysis project Ga0207645, IMG submission 184331) | Miscanthus rhizosphere microbial communities from Kellogg Biological Station, Michigan, USA - KBS M5-3 metaG (SPAdes) (version 2) | ecosystem: Host-associated > Plants > Roots > Rhizosphere >...
GGGCCAGTTCGCCATGGTCATGCGGTTCATCGTCATGCCCTTGTTCCTTTTCTCCGGCACGTTCTTCCCACTGGACACGCTCCCGCTCGCGGTCCGCTGGATCGGCTGGATCTCACCGATCTGGCACGGAACCGAGCTTGGCCGCGTGGTCAGCTACGGGTACGAGGAAGAGCCGTGGCTCACCGTCGTCCACGTCCTCTTCCTGCTGGGCCTGGCGGCTGCCGGCTGGATCCTGACCAAACGCCAGTTCGCCAAAAGGATGGCATCATGAGCGTCCTGACCGGAAGTTTCAACACGGGGGACCACAGCGTCACCGAAGCCGCGCGCCGCCGCCGCTTCGGGGCCATCTACTCCCGCAACGTCCGCGCCGTCGTCGCCCGCGGGCTCATGGCCACCAAGAGCAGCAACTGGATGGTCATGGTCTCCGGGTTCTTCGAACCCGTGCTGTACCTGATCTCCATGGGCGTGGGCCTGGGCGCCATTGTCGGGTCGGTCCAGGGCCCGGGCGGGCAGGAAATCAGCTACGCCGCGTACATCGCGCCGGCGCTGCTGGCCGTGTCCGCCATGAACGGCGCCGTCTACGACTCCACGTGGAACGTCTTCTTCAAGATGAACTTCGCCAAGCTGTACCAGGGCATGCTCTACACGTCGCTGGGGCCGCTGGATGTCGCCATGGGCGAAATCTTCCTCGCCCTGCTGCGCGGGGCCATGTACGCGACCGGCTTCACGGCCGTCATGGGCCTGATGGGCCTCATCACCACGCCGTGGGCCATCCTGATGATCCCGGCCTCGGTGCTGATCGCGTTCGGCTTCGCGAGCTTCGGCATGGGGATCACGAGCTACATGAAGACATTCCAGCAAATGGACTGGATCAACTTCGTCATGCTGCCGATGTTCCTCTTCAGTGCCACGTTCTACCCGCTCAGCGTCTACCCGCAGTCCATCCAGTGGCTGATCCAGGCCATGCCGCTGTGGCACGGCGTGGAACTGCTGCGCCAGATCAGCGTGGGGGTGTTTACGCCGGCCACCGCCGTGCACATCGGTTACTACCTCGTCATGATTGCCCTCGGCGTCCTGCTCACCACGAGCCGCCTGCGCAAACTGTTCCTCAAGTAGCCGTCCTTCCAAAAAGGAGAACCCATGATCGGAAAATGGCAGGCCCTCGTCATCGACTGTGAGGACCCGGACAAGCTCGCCGGTTTTTACCAGGAGCTGCTGGGGATGATCCGGGTGCAGGAGGACGAGGAATGGATTTCGATCGGCGACGCCGCCGACCGTCCCGCCGTCGCCTTCCAGCGGGTGGAACGGCTGGTCCGCCCGCAGTGGCCCGACGCCGAGCACCCGCAGCAGATGCACGTGGACGTGCTCGTCGGGGACCTCGACGCCGCCGAAGCCGAGGTGCTCCGGCTCGGCGCCACCAGCCTCGACGCCGGGACGGAAACCTTCCGGGTCTACACGGACCCCAGCGGCCACCCGTTCTGCCTTGTCCTGACCTAAACGCTGGTCCGACCTAAGTGCCCGTCCTGACCTAACCGCTGGTCCGACCTAGGCCGGGCGCCGGGGCGGCGTTCGCCCGGGGTGGAAGCGCAACGGGCGGCCGGCCCCGTTTGCGATAATGGGCTCATGCAATCTCTGGGTAGCTCCTCGTCCACGTCCAACGACACCACGGCCCGCGGCCGGTTCTCCATGTTCCGCATCAGCGGGCCGGGGCTGCTGGTCTTCATCATCGCGTTCGTGGTGGCCGTGATCTTCGCGGCCAACCAGAACGACGTCGTGGGCTGGATCGTGGCGATCATCGCCGGCTTCTGGCTGGCGCTGGCCTCCTTCGTCGTGTTCAGCATCCAGAAAGCCGCCAAGAAGGCCGGGGCCAGGCTGAACGAGGCCCAGAACGCGTTCAACGCCGCAGCGGGGCGGCCGCCCGCGGCGGGCAGCGCGGACCACGGCGGAACCCGCGTGGTGAGCGAAAGCCGCGCAGCGGACAGCGTCCGCGACATGAAGCTGGACCACTCCTTCAAGATTGTCCAGGTCCAGGTCCGGGTGGTCGAGCAGGAGCGGGCGAAGGGCGAGGCGGCGGATCGCGACACGATCAGCCGCGCCCTGGAGACCATCGAGATCACCGCCACCAACGCGCGGGACATGATCAAATCCTCGGGCGGCGATGACGCTCCCGTCAGCGGAACCATCATCGACTAGAGTGGATCGGGTGAGCTCGGCATTGAAGAAGGACCACCTTCGCATCGCGTCAGTCAACGTCAACGGCCTCCGTGCCGCCTACAAGAAGGGCATGGCGGAGTGGCTTGAGCCGCGCGAGGTGGACATCCTGTGCCTCCAGGAGGTCCGCGCGCCGGACGCGATCGTCGAGGAACTGCTCGGCGAGGGCTGGTACATTCTCCATGCCGAGGCCGAGGCCAAGGGCCGGGCCGGCGTTGCCATTGCCTCCCGGGAAGAGCCCCTGGCCACCCGGGTGGGGATCGGCGATGACTTCTTCGCCACGGCCGGACGCTGGGTCGAGGCGGACTACATCGTGCGGGACGCGGACGGGCAGGCATCACAGATGACCGTCGTGAGCGCCTACGTGCACTCGGGCGAGGCCGGCACTCCCAAGCAGGACGACAAATTCCGTTTCCTCGACGTCATGGTCCAGCGGCTGCCCGAACTCGCCAAGCACAGTGACCACGCGCTGGTGGTGGGCGACCTCAACGTCGGCCACACGGAGCTGGACATCAGGAACTGGAAGGGCAACGTCAAACGTGCCGGCTTCCTGCCGGAAGAGCGGGCCTATTTCGACCGCTTCTTCGGCGAGGAAATCGGCTGGAAGGATGTTCACAGGGGCCTGGCGGGTAACGTCGACGGCCCCTACACTTGGTGGTCGCAACGGGGCCAGGCCTTCGACAACGACACCGGCTGGCGCATCGATTACCACATGGCCACGCCCGCTCTCGCTGCTGCCGCAGTGTCAGCCGTTGTTGACCGGGCAGCGTCCTGGGACACACGCTTCTCCGACCACGCCCCGCTGGTAGTGGACTACCGGCTCTAGTCTTAAGGCTTCCACGAATGACCACCACTTCAACTGCGACCACTGTGGCCCAGGCCGGCGTCGCCCCCGACGCTCAGACTGCCACCGCGAAGGACGCCTCTGCGGCCACCGCGGCCCGGCACCGCATCCTCTCCGGCATGCAGCCTTCCGCCGACTCCCTGCACCTGGGCAACTACCTCGGCGCCCTCGTGAACTGGGTCCGGATGCAGGACGAGTACGACGCCGTCTTCTTCATCCCTGACCTGCACGCGATCACCGTTCCGCAGGATCCTGCCGAGCTGGCGCACCGCACCCGGGTCACGGCCGCGCAGTACATTGCCGGCGGCGTCGACGTCGACAAGTGCACGCTCTTCGTCCAGTCCCAGGTGCCCGAGCACGCCCAGCTGGCGTGGGTCCTGAACTGCATCACTGGCTTCGGCGAGGCGTCCCGGATGACCCAGTTCAAGGACAAGGCGCACAAACAGGGTTCAGACCACGCCAGCGTCGGGCTGTTCACCTACCCCATCCTGCAGGCAGCGGACATCCTGCTGTACCAGCCGCACGGTGTCCCCGTCGGCGAGGACCAGCGCCAGCACGTGGAACTCAGCCGTGACCTGGCCCAGCGGTTCAACTCCCGCTTCGGCGACACGTTCACGGTGCCGCAGCCCTTCATCCAGAAGGAATCCGCGAAGATCTACGATCTGCAGCACCCCACCGCCAAGATGTCCAAGTCTGCGGAGTCGCCGGCAGGGCTGATCAACCTGCTGGACGAGCCCAAGGTCACGGCCAAGCGGATCAAGTCCGCCGTGACGGACACGGAGACCGAAATCCGGTTCGACCGGGAGGCGAAGCCGGGCGTGTCCAACCTGCTGACCATCTACTCCTCGATCACCGGGCAAAGCGTCGACGCCCTCGTCACCGCCTATGAGGGAAAGATGTACGGCCACCTGAAGGCTGACCTCGCCGAGGTGGTCACGGAGCACCTGACCCCGATCCGGAACCGGGCCAAGGAGCTGCTGGACGATCCCGCGGAGCTGGACCGGCTGCTGGGCCTCGGCGCGGACAAGGCCCGGGAGATTGCCTCGATCACCCTGCGCGACGTCTACGCCAAGGTAGGTTTCCTGCCCTACGCCGGCGCCCAGGGAGTCCGCTAGGTCAATGTCCTCCGTCAGCAAAGTCACCGCGAAAGCCGCCACGTCGAACGGACAGCGCAGCGAAGGCATCAGCATCGGTGTGATCCTGAGGTTCCCGGCGGACATCGCCGAGGAGCTCCAGCGCTGGCGGGCATCCTTCGGGGATCCCATGGCCGCCGTCGTCCCGGCCCACATCACTCTGGTCACCACCACCATGACGAAGGACTGGGCCGCGACCCAGCGCCATGTCCGGGACGTGGCACGGCGGCAGGAGCCCTTCACTGTGACCATCGCAGGGACCGGGTCTTTCCGGCCGGTGTCCCCGGTGGTCTTCCTGAACGTAGAGGACGGCTTCGGGGACTGCGTGAACCTGCACCGCCAGCTGCAGTCCGGCCCGCTGGAGCGGGAACTGCCGTTCGGCTACCACCCGCACGTCACCGTGGCCCACGATGTCGCCCCGGAAAGCCTCGACGAGGCCGAAACGGTCCTGAAGGATTACAGGGCCACGTTTCCTGTGGCTAGCATGGGACTTTACGAGCACGATGACAACGGCATCTGGCAGCTACGGGAAGAGCTTGATTTTGGGACCAAACCTGACCACGACAGAGGCCCGGACGGCACCGCAGGCGCCCGATAAGCCGCCGCTCCCCACCGATCTGGCCGGGCTGAAACTGGAAGTCATCCGCAAGAGGGTCGAATGGGGCCGGGCCCGGCGCTCCGGCGGCGGCATGGTCGCGTCCCTGATCGCGATGATGAACTGGCTCCTGGCCCGGCTGAACATGCTGCTGCCCCTGCGCGCATACTCGCACTACCTGCGTCAGCGTGGCCCGCTGTTGAGTGCCGGCATCGGCTTCCGGATGTTTTTCTCCATCACGGGCCTGTTGGCCACTGGCTTGTCCTTGGCCGGCCTCGTGCTCAGCGACCACCCGGCCCTGCTGGACCAGGTCATCAGGAGTGTGGCCGCCGCCGCGCCCGGCCTGTTGCAGGTCGACGGCAGCGAGGGGCTGGTTGACCCCTATGCGCTGCTGAACCCCACCAGCCTGGGTTGGGCCGCCGGGATCGCCGCCGTGGTGACGGTGTTCACGTCCCTGGGCTGGATCAGCGGCATCCGCGACGGCATGCGGAGCATGATGCAGCTCGGCCCCTTGGTGATGAATCCGATCCTGCAGATACTCAAGGATGTCGGCACGCTGCTGCTGATGGGGCTGGCCCTGGTAGTCAGCTCCGCGGCCTCGCTGATCTTCGGCACGGCCGCCGGATGGGTTACCGGGCAGCTGGGCCTCGAGCCGATAATTGCCGGGCCGCTGACGACCTCCGTCACGATCCTCGTCCCGCTGCTGCTCGGCTGGGGCACCGCCCTGATCATGTACCGGGTGGCCGCCGGGCTGAAGCCGGCCCGGCGCTCCCTGCTGGAAGGGACCACTCTCGCCGCGGTGGGCACCACCATCCTGCAGATCTTCAGCACCCAGCTGCTGGCCAGCGCGGGCAAGAACCCCATTCTGGCGCCCTTCGCCATCATCATCGGCCTGCTGATCTGGTTCAACCTGGTCAGCCAGGTCTACGTGATCTGCGCCGCGTGGGTGGCGATCCGGGAGGAGGACCTCAAAGCCGGGCCCGCCGCCGCGACCACCGGCTGGGGTGCCCGGCGCGTCCAGCCGGGTAAAACCCCGGTAGAGCAGCGGGCCCGCCGCAGGCCGCTGGCCGCCGCGTTCAGGCGTCGAGGTACTGGTCGGCCCACGCCGAAATAATCTTCGCCGCACGGGCCGCCTGGCCTTTGCCGGTCAGGAGATGGTCGCTGCCCTCCAGCGAGACGAAGCTGCGCGGGTGGCGTGCCGTCTGGAAGATGGTGCTGGCGTTTTCGATCCCGACCGTATTGTCGGTGGGGGAGTGCAGCACCATCAGCGGCTTGTGCAGCTGCCGGATGCAGTCCGTCAGGTCCGCGTTCTCGAGATCCTCGACGAAGTGCCGGCGGATCTCCACCCGCTTGCCGCCGAGGTCCACCTCGGCGCTTCCCTCGCTCAGGATGCGGTCCAGGGCCGCGTCAAAGACGTGGGCCACGTGCTTGGGGGAGAAGGGGGCACCCACGGTGGCCACGGCCCTCAGCTCCGGGATCTGCCGCGCGGCGGACAGGACGGCCGCGCCGCCAAACGAGTGGCCCACCAGCAGGGAAACCCGCCGGTCTGAGTCCCGCATGAATTCGGCGGCCTTGACGGTGTCGGCCACCTTGTGGCTGAAGGACCCCTCCGACCACATTCCCGCCGACTCTCCGAGCCCCACGTTGTCGAACCGGAGCATGCCCACGCCGTTGTCCGCCAGGGCCTTGCACATCCGCGACGCCGAGGGGCTGTCCTTGCCCAGGGTGAAGCCGTGCGAGAACACACCCCAGCCCTTGACCGGGCCCTCCGGCAGGTCCAGCACGCCGGAGAGCCGCTCGCCGGTGGAACCCAGGAACGAGACTTTTTCTGAGTGGGACAAAGTGTCCCCTTTCGTGTGAGGGCGAATCATTGAGGGCCGAAACGACGGCGGCGCCCCCACCCGGAAGGTGAGAGGCGCCGTCGTCGGTAACTACTGAAGGTGAAGCCGGTAATGCGGGCCGGTGAACCGGTCCTTAGACCTTGCGGGACAGGATGGCCTGCTTGACCTCAGCGATTGCCTGCGTGACCTGGATGCCGCGGGGGCATGCTTCGGTGCAGTTGAAGGTGGTGCGGCAGCGCCACACACCTTCCTTGTCGTTGAGGATCTCCAGGCGCATGTCGCCGGCGTCATCACGGGAATCGAAGATGAAGCGGTGCGCGTTGACGATCGCCGCCGGGCCGAAGTACTGCCCGTCGGTCCAGAACACCGGGCAGGACGAGGTGCACGCGGCGCACAGGATGCACTTGGTGGTGTCATCGAACCGTTCGCGGTCCTCGGCGGACTGCAGGCGTTCCTTGGTGGGCTCGTGGCCACGGTTGATCAGGAAGGGCATGACTTCGCGGAAGGACTGGAAGAACGGCTCCATGTCCACGATCAGGTCCTTCTCCACCGGCAGGCCCTTGATGGGCTCGACCGTGATGGGCTTGGACGTGTCCAGGTCCTTCAGCAGGGTCTTGCAGGCGAGGCGGTTGCGGCCGTTGATGCGCATGGCATCGGAGCCGCAGACGCCGTGGGCGCAGGAACGGCGGAAGGAGACGCTGCCGTCCATCTCCCACTTGATCTTGTGCAGGGCGTCCAGGACACGGTCGGTGCCGTACATGGTGACCTTGAAGTCATCCCACGTGGCGTCCTCGGAGACCTCGGGGTTGTAGCGGCGCACGCGCAGGGTGACGTCGAAGGACGGGATTTCCCCGCCCCCGCCGACGCCGGCGGGCAGTTCGATCTTGGATGCTGGCTCAGCGAGTTCAGCGCTCATCTTAGTACTTCCTCACCATCGGCTCGTAGCGCGTAAAGACCACCGGTTTGGTGGCAAGCCGGATGCCGGCAATCGACTCGGCGGAACCGTCCGCCGGGGCGTGGTCATCCTTGTACGCCATGGAGTGCTTCATGAATTTTTCGTCGTCGCGCTCGGGGAAGTCCTCGCGGAAGTGGCCGCCGCGGGATTCCTCGCGGTGCAGGGCCGCCACGGTCATGACCTTGGCGAGCTCGAGCAGGAAGCCCAGCTCCACGGCCTCGAGCAGGTCCAGGTTGAAGCGCTTGCCCTTGTCCTGGACGCTGATGCGCTGGTACCGCTCCTCGAAGGAGGCAATGTCCTTCAGGACCTGGTTCAGCGTGTCGGCGGTGCGGAACACCTGCATGTTGGCGTCCATGGTGTCCTGCAGTTCCTTGCGGATCGCAGCGACCTTCTCGGTGCCGTCAGAGGTGCGGACGTGGTCCAGCAGGTTCAGCGTGTAGGCCTCCGGGTCAACGGGGAGCTCCACGAAGTCGGCGGTCTTGGCGTACTCGGCGGCGGCGATGCCGGCGCGCTTGCCGAACACGTTGATGTCCAGCAGCGAGTTGGTGCCCAGGCGGTTGGAGCCGTGGACGGAGACGCAGGCGACCTCGCCGGCGGCGTAGAGGCCCGGGACCACCGTGTCGTTGTCCTGGAGGACCTCGGCGCTGATGTTCGTGGGGATGCCGCCCATGGCGTAGTGCGCCGTCGGGAACACCGGAACCGGCTCCGTGTACGGCTCCACACCCAGGTAGGTGCGGGCGAACTCGGTGATGTCCGGCAGCTTGGCATCGATGTGCGCAGGCTCAAGGTGCGTCAGGTCCAGGAGGACGTAGTCCTTGTTCGGGCCGCAGCCGCGTCCCTCACGGACTTCGTTGGCCATGGAGCGGGCCACGATGTCGCGCGGGGCGAGGTCCTTGATGGTGGGCGCGTAGCGCTCCATGAAGCGTTCACCCTCGGAGTTGCGCAGGATCGCGCCTTCGCCGCGGGCGGCCTCGGAGAGCAGGATGCCCAGGCCGGCCAGGCCGGTCGGGTGGAACTGGAAGAATTCCATGTCCTCCAGGGGGATGCCCCGGCGGAACGCGATGCCCATGCCGTCACCGGTCAGGGTGTGGGCGTTGGAGGTGGTCTTGAAGACCTTGCCGGCGCCGCCGGAGGCGAACACCACGGACTTGGCCTGGAAGACGTGCAGCTCGCCGGAGGCGAGGTCGTAGGACACGACGCCGGCGACGCGCTTCTGCTTGTACGGCGTGCCGTCCTCGCGGACAGCGTCCTCTTCGACGGTCAGCAGGTCCAGGACGTAGTACTCGTTGTAGAACTCGACGTTGTGCTTGACGCAGTTCTGGTACAGGGTCTGCAGGATCATGTGGCCGGTGCGGTCGGCGGCGTAGCAGGCGCGGCGGACAGGTGCCTTGCCGTGGTCGCGGGTGTGGCCACCGAAGCGGCGCTGGTCAATGCGGCCCTCGGGCGTGCGGTTGAACGGCAGGCCCATCTTTTCCAGGTCCAGGACGGCGTCGATCGCTTCCTTCGCCATGACCTCGGCGGCGTCCTGGTCAACCAGGTAGTCGCCGCCCTTGATGGTGTCGAAGGTGTGCCACTCCCAGTTGTCTTCCTCGACGTTGGCCAGGGCTGCACACATGCCGCCCTGCGCCGCGCCGGTGTGGGACCGCGTGGGGTAGAGCTTGGTCAGTACTGCTGTTCGGGCGCGCTGACCTGATTCGATCGCCGCGCGCATCCCGGCGCCACCGGCACCGACGATCACGACGTCGTACTTATGGACCTGCATACCAGACGCTCTTTCTCTCAAAATTCGCTATAAACCACCGGCAGGCCGCGCCTGCCCGGTGAAGTCTCGTGCAATCTGCGCCTGCGCTCGGCAGGCAAGATCAGTTGCCGTGACGGACCGCGGATTCCTGCCCGTACGGGCTGCTGTCCGCGGCGGTTCCGCCGCTACGGCCGGCCCCTATGGTGCGGGGCAGAAACCGCCGGGAAGCTGAACGCCGTTGGCCACGGGGCACGGATTGAACGTGAAGATGACCAGGGTGCCCAGGATGATGATGACCGTGGTGGCCGCGTAGAGCACAATCTTCAGCCAAAGGCGCGTTGCGTCCTTCTCGGCGTAGTCATTGATGATCGTGCGGACGCCGTTGGTGCCGTGCAGCATGGCGAGCCACAGCATGGCCAGGTCCCAGAACTGCCAGAACGGGTCGGCCCACTTGCCGGCCACAAAGCCGAAGTCGATCGCGTGGATGCCCTCGCCGACCAGCAGGTTCACGGTCAGGTGGCCGAAGATCAGCACCACCAGCACGACGCCGGAGAGGCGCATGAAGAGCCAGGCGAGCATCTCGAAGTTGCCCTTGGAACCGCCAGTGCGGCGGTACTTTGGCTGGATCTTGCCACTGCCGGGTTTTCCACTGCTGGGTTTTCCGCTGCGCGGACTCTGAATGGTTGCAGTCATGGCTTAGTGACCTCCAAGGGCGAGGGACAGGTGGCGGATGGAGAAGCCGACCATGACGACGACCCAGAGGCCCAGGACCGTCCAGAGCATCTGACGCTGGTACTTGGCACCCTTCTTCCAGAAGTCGACGGCGATGATCCGCAGGCCGTTGAAGGCGTGGAACACGATCGCCGCGACAAGGCCCGTTTCACCCAGGGCCATGAGGGGGTTCTTGTAGGCACCAATCACTGCGGTGTAGGCCTCGGGGGACACACGCACCAATGAGGTGTCCAGCACGTGGACCAACAAGAAGAAGAAAATCACTACACCGGTAATGCGGTGTCCAACCCAGGACCACATGCCTTCACGGCCGCGGTACAAGGTGCCAGCTGGTTTTGTCGGCACTGAATAAACCTCCCTGCAACACAGCGGCGCTGGCATGGGATCCACGCGGGGGGAACGCCTGCTGCGAGAGCACTCGTAAGCTCAAGCCTAAATCTAGGCTTCGCTCACAGCTTATTCAATTTGGGAACTCCTTGTTGACAGGCCCCGGCGCGGTTTTGCGTTTGTTTTGAGACGAACGCCACATTTGGCCGTGGTCGCAGGCGCCGGAAGGGCTCGATCCCGGCCCAATTCGGACCGAATTGGCCGCCGTCGGCTAAAGTAGCCGTGATGACTACAGACAAAGTGACAAGCCAGGATTCACCGCTGGACCGTTTTATTGCGGTCATTCCGGCGGGCGGGGTGGGGACCCGCCTCTGGCCCCTGTCACGGGCAGCAGCCCCGAAATTCCTTCACGACCTCACCGGTTCGGGCAGTACTCTGCTGCGCGCGACCTATGACCGCCTCCAGCCCGTCGCCGGCAAGCACGTGCTGGTGGTGACCGGCTCCGCCCACAGGGCAGCCGTCTGCCGCCAGCTGCCTGAGGTCCTGGAATCCGACCTCGTCCTGGAGAGCGAACCCAAGGACTCCGGTGCTGCGATCGGCCTCGCCGCGGCCATCCTCCACGAGCGGGACCCGGACATCATCATGGGCTCGTTTGCCGCGGACCAGGTCATCAGCCCGGACGACCTCTTCCAGGACGCCGTCCGTGAAGCCGTCTACACCGCGGCCGCGGGGAAGATCGTCACCATCGGCATCAAGCCGACCCATCCTTCCACCGGATTCGGGTACATCCGTTCCGGCGCGAACCTCCACATCCCGGACGCGCCCAGTGCGCAGTCCGTGGTGGAGTTCGTGGAGAAGCCCAGCGAGGAAGTGGCCCAGGAGTACGTCGACAGCGGCGAATATGTCTGGAACGCGGGCATGTTCGTGGCCCCGGTCTCGCTGATGCTTAAGCACCTCGAAGCCAACCAGCCCGAGCTCTTCGCCGGACTCCAGGAGATCGCCAAGGCCTGGGACACTCCGGAGCGCGACGCTGTCACGGCCCGGGTGTGGCCCACGCTGCCCAAGATCGCTATTGACTACGCCGTGGCCGAGCCCGCCGCCGCCGCCGGCGACGTCGCCGTGGTGCCCGGAACGTTCCTCTGGGACGACGTCGGGGACTTCGCCTCCGTGGGCCGGCTCAACAGCGCCAAGGAAGTCGACGAGGTCACGGTCCTGGGCGAGGGCGCACGCGTCTTCACCGAGAACGCGAGCGGCGTGGTGGTCTCCGATACCAAGCGGGTGATCGCCCTGATCGGCATCAAGGACGTCGTGATCGTTGACACCCCGGACGCCCTGCTGGTCACCACCAAGGAACACTCGCAGCGGGTCAAGCAGGCCGTGGATGCCATCAAGGCCAAGGGCGACACCGACGTCCTGTAGCCGGAGGGGAGCGGATCACGGCCTGTGCAATGTTCAGCAATCCGTAACGCGCCGTACCCGATGCCGCTATTCTTTGGCCGCTCGATAGAGTTATTCCGTGCGCAACTATTCGACTGAAGCTGAGCCCACGACTCTCGTGGGGCCGTGGCTGGAGCCCCTCCTGCCGGAGCTGATCGCTTTCCGCCGCGACCTCCATGCGCATCCGGAACTTTCGTTCAAGGAGTTCCGCACCACCGACAAGCTGGCGAAACGGCTCGAGGAAGCCGGGCTCAAGCCGCGCCGCCTCGAGGGCACAGGCCTGACGGTCGACGTCGGACAGGGTCCCATCGCCACCGCACTGCGCGGGGATATCGACGCCCTGCCCATCATCGAGGAAACGGGCCTTGAGTTCGCCTCGAAGAACCACGGCGTGACCCATGCCTGCGGCCACGACGTCCACACTGCCACCATGCTCGGGATCGCGCTGGTCCTGCAGCGCATGCACGAGGCCTCCCCTCTGCGCGGGACCGTCCGGATCATCTTCCAGCCGGCCGAGGAGACCATGCCCGGCGGCGCCACCTCGTGCATCGAACAGGGCGTCCTGGAAGGCGTGCCGCGCATCCTGGCGCTGCACTGCGACCCCCGGATCGAGATCGGCAAGATCGGCACCCGGATCGGGGCGATCACCTCCGCCTCGGACACCATCAAGATTGAACTCTCCGGCCGCGGCGGCCACACCTCGCGCCCGCACCTGACCGAGGAGCTGGTCTTCGCCCTGGCGCAGATCGCGGTCAACGTTCCCGCAGTGCTCTCGCGCCGCGTCGATGTCCGCAGTGGCGTGTCCGTGGTCTGGGGGCAGATCTCCGCGGGCTCGGCCCCGAACGCCATCCCGGGCAGCGGCTACATGGCCGGCACCATGCGCTGCCTGGACCGCGACGCCTGGCACGACGCCGGCGAGCTGCTCGACGACATCATCCGGCAGGTCGCCGAGCCGTACGGCGTCGATGTCCACCTGGAACACACCCGCGGCGTGCCGCCGGTGGTCAACTCCGAGCACGAGACCGCGCTGATCGAGGCCGCGGCCCGCGCCGAGATCGGCGAGGGCGCCGTGGTCCTGACCCCGCAGTCCATGGGCGGGGAAGACTTTGCCTGGTTCCTGGCCGACACCCCCGGCGCCATGATGCGCCTCGGCACGAAGACGCCCGGCGGGGAAGAGTATGACCTCCACCGCGGTGACTACATCGTCGATGAGCGGGCGCTGGGCCTGGGCATCCAGGTGCTCACGGCGGCGGCCCTGCGCACCATCCGCGACCTGTAAGCCGTTCCGCAGGGACCCTACACCGGGCCTGCCCCGCTACACCCGGCCAGGACCGCCGCGCGGAGTTTCCCCACCTTTGCCGGCACGACGCCGGGACACGCCGGCGGTGCGGGCCGACACGCCGGCGGCACCCGTCAAACATGGGGAATCTCGGCGGCCGCGGCCGGGAATGGTGCCGCGGCTGGCCCCCTGCACACCTGTTACCGGTTCCCGCTCCGCAATTCAGTTGTGCACAACTGAATTGCACACAACTGAATTGTGCAGTACGGTGGAGTCATGACCATGTCAGAAGAGGCCCGCACGGGCGGCCCGGAAGCGCTCCGCCTGAACCGGCAGGTGTGCTTTGCGATGTACTCTGCCTCACGTGCCGCCACGGCCGCCTACCGGCCCATGCTCGAGGAGCTCGGCCTGACCTACCCGCAGTACCTCGCCATGCTGGTGCTCTGGGAAGCGGAGCCGCGCAGCGTGCGTGAACTGGGGGAGGAGCTGGGCCTGGACTCCGGCACGCTCTCGCCGCTGCTCAAGCGGCTCGAAGCGCTCGGCCTTGTCCAGCGCCGCCGCTCCGCCGAGGACGAGCGCCGCGTGGAGATCTTCCTGACCGACGCCGGCGCCGCCCTGAGCGCCAAGGCCAGCGGTATCCCGCAACGACTGGCAGACGCCGCCGGGCTCAACGCCGCGGAACTGGACCAGCTCCGCGACACCCTGGGCCGGCTGACGAACGCGCTTCACGCCTCCCACTAAGCCCTTCCCTTAAGCCCTTCCCCTAAGCCCTTCCCTCTCCACCACCCTTCCCAGGCCCACAAGGCCGACGTCGAAATCGCGGGAGGCGTGCCAACTCGCCGGAAATTTACGGCGACTCCGCAGGCTTCCGGCGAGTTCCCACTGAACCCCTTCTTCCCTCCGACAGAACGGAAACCCCATGAAGACCCTTTACACAGCAGAGGCCCTGGCCTCCGGCGAAGGCCGCGACGGCACCGCCATCAGCAAGGACGGCAAGCTGAGCGTCACCCTTGCCAGCCCGGTCGAACTCGGCGGTGACGGCGCGGGCACCAACCCCGAACAGCTCTTTGCCGCCGGCTACGCCGCGTGCTTCCACTCCGCCCTGCGCCTGGTGGGACGCAAGGAACGCGCCGACCTGACGGACTCCGCCGTCGCCGCCAAGATCCACTTCGGCGCCCTCGAGGACGGTGCCGGCTACGGTCTGGCCGCCGAACTTGAGATCGCCCTGCCCGCCGTGGACCGGGACACGGCCGAGGCCCTCGTGGCCAAGGCCCACCAGATCTGCCCGTACTCCAACGCCACCCGCGGCAACATCACTGTCGACATCACCATCCTGGAGGTAGCCGCATGAGCAACAACACCGAAACTCTCACCCTTCCCGCCACCACCCGCGAGATCCAGCTGGCGTCCCGCCCCCACGGCCGCCCCGTCCCGGCGAACTTCCGCCTCGCCGAGTCGGCGCTGCCCGAACTGCAGGACGGCCAGGTCCTGGTCCGCAACCTGTTCATCTCGGTGGACCCGTACATGCGCGGACGCATGAACGACGTCAAGTCCTACTCCGCGCCGTTTGCACTGGATGCCGCGCTCGACGGCGGCGCCGTCGGCGAAGTCATCGCGTCCCGGGCCGAAGGCCGCGCTGTGGGCGACACGGTGGTGCACGGCCTCGGCTGGCGCGAATACGCCGTCGTCGATGCCGCGGCCACCACGGTGGCGCGCACCGATCTGGCCCCCGCGTCAGCATTCCTCGGCGCCCTCGGCATGACCGGGCTGACCGCCTACGCGGGACTGCTGAAGGTCGCGGAATTCAAGCCCGGCGACGCCGTGTTCGTCTCGGGCGCCGCCGGCGCGGTCGGCTCGCTCGTCGGGCAGATCGCGAAGGCCATGGGCGCGTCCAGGGTGATCGGCAGCGCCGGCTCGCCGGAAAAGGTGGCACGCCTGCTCGAACTCGGCTTCGACGCCGCGTTCAACTACCACGACGGCCCCGTGGCGGAACAGCTCGCCGCGGCCGCGGGTGAGCGCGGGATCGACGTCTACTTCGACAACGTCGGCGGCGAGCACCTCGAAGCCGCGCTGTCCGCCCTCACGGTCGGTGGCCGGGTGGCCATGTGCGGGGCCATCGCCCAGTACAACGCGACCGAGCCCACGCCGGCGCCGCGGAACCTCATGCTGGCGATCGGCAAGCAGCTGACGCTCAAGGGCTTCCTGGTGGGCGGCTACTGGCAGCACATGGCCGAGTTCGTCGAGACCATGTCCGGCTGGCTGGCCGACGGAACGGTCCGCTACGACGAGACGGTGGTGGACGGGCTGGAAAACGCCCCGCAGGCCTTCATGGACCTGCTCGACGGCGCCAACACCGGCAAGATGCTCGTGCGGCTGTAGCCTGACACCCGGCAATCGCCGTGCCGCCACATACGCCTCCGGCGCCGGTTCCTGCGGGGACCGGCGCCGGAGGCGTATGTGGCCGCGGCGGGCACCGGCTACCTCTAGGTAACAAGTTCTCAACAATCTGGGCAATTGCTGTGAAGTCTGCTACGTGCACGTGGCGCAGGCCACTAAAGTAGCTTCCATCAGTGCGCCTCGGCGCAGTGCTGCGAATCCATCAGTGAAAACAGAGTTCAGCGGAACACCGCAGACAGACACTCATTGAACTTCCGTCGTAGCGCCTACTCTTTCTTCCTGGAGGAAAATTGAAGAACTCTCTGCGTGCCACCTTCAAGCGCGGATCAATGGCCGGCGTCGCCACCGCGGGCGCGGCTGCACTCCTGCTGACCGGCTGCGGGGCTGCCCCGGAGGCCAGCACCGCCACCAGCGCCGCCAGCAACTTCAAGGGCTGCATCGTGTCCGACTCGGGCGGGTTCGATGACCAGTCGTTCAACCAGTCTTCCTACGAGGGCTTGAAGAAGGCCGAGAAGGATCTCGGCATCAAGACGAACCAGGCCGAGTCCAAGACCAACAACGACTTCGAGCCCAACCTGCGCGCCATGGTCTCCGCCGGCTGCAACCTGACCATCACGGTCGGCTTCCTGCTCGGCGACGCCACCAAGTCCCAGGCCACCGCGAACCCGGACAAGCACTTCGCCATCATCGACTTCGGGTACGAAACCCCCGTCGCCAACGTCAAGCCGATCATCTACGACACGGCCCAGGCCGCGTTCCTGGCCGGCTACCTCGCGGCGGGCACCACCAAGACCGGAACGGTCGCCACCTTCGGCGGCATCAAGATCCCCACGGTCACCATCTTCATGGACGGCTACGCCGACGGCGTGAAGTACTACAACGAAAAGAAGGGCAAGAACGTCAAGGTTCTTGGCTGGGACAAGGCCAAGCAGGACGGCTCCTTCACCGGCGATTTCGAAAAGCAGGACAAGGGCAAGCAGTTCACCCAGAACTTCCTGGACCAGGGCGCCGACATCGTCATGCCCGTCGCCGGTCCGGTTGGCAAGGGCGCCGGCGCGGCCCTGCAGGAAGCCAAGGCGGCAGGCAAGGACGTCAAGCTCATCTGGGTTGACTCCGACGGCTACCTCACCGCACCGGATTACAAGGACATCATGCTCTCCTCCGTCATGAAGCAGATGGGCGAGGCCGTCGAGACGGTCGTCAAGCAGGACAAGGACGGCCAGTTCACCAACAAGCCGTACGTTGGCACCCTCGCGAACGACGGCGTTCAGCTTGCCCCGTTCCACGACATGGATTCCCAGGTTCCGGCCGAACTGAAGTCCGAGCTGGACCAGATCAAGAAGGACATCGCCGACGGCAAGCTGAAGGTTGAATCTGCAGCCAGCCCGAAAGCCTAACTTCCTCCGCTAAGCGCCACGGCCCGTCCGGTCACCACCGCACGGGCTGTGGCGCTTTTCGTTGCGGCCCTTAGTGCCTCAGATCCCAGGCACTAAGCTGGTGCTGCAGCGCCCCTACGCGTCCGGACCAAGCCTTCCGGACACCTCGAGATTGGTCAGAGTTTTGAAACTTGAACTCAAGGGCATTACCAAACGCTTCGGCTCCCTGGTAGCAAACGATCACATCGATGTGGTTGTTGAACCCGGGCAGATCCACTGTCTGCTCGGTGAGAACGGCGCTGGCAAGTCCACGCTGATGAACGTCCTCTACGGACTGTACGAGCCCACAGAGGGCGAAATCCTCATCGACGACAAACCGGTCACGTTCCGCGGCCCCGGCGACGCCATGGCGGCCGGCATCGGCATGGTGCACCAGCACTTCATGCTGGTCCCCGTCTTCACGGTCGCGGAGAACGTTGCCCTGGGAGCGGAGACCACCAAGACCGGCGGATTCCTGGACCTGGATGACACCCGCCGGAAAATCCGGGAGATCTCCGACCGGTACGGTTTCGACGTCGACCCCGACGCGCTGATCGAAGACCTACCCGTGGGCGTGCAGCAGCGCGTGGAGATCATCAAGGCACTGGTCCGCGACGCCAAGGTGCTCATCCTCGATGAGCCCACGGCCGTGCTGACCCCGCAGGACACCGATGAACTGCTGGACATCATGCGCCAGCTCAAGAGCCACGGCACGTCGATCGTCTTCATTTCCCACAAGCTGCGTGAGGTGAAGGCCGTTTCGGACACCATCACCGTCATCCGGCGCGGCAAGGTCGTGGGCTCGGCCGATCCCGGCGCCTCGACCACCGAGCTGGCCTCCATGATGGTGGGCCGGGCCGTGAGCCTGACCCTGGACAAGGCTCCCGCGAATCCGCAGGAGACCACCTTCGAGGTCAACAACCTCACCGTCATCGCCCCCAATGGCCAGCACGTGGTGGACGGGATCAGCTTCGGAATCGCCCGCGGCGAGATCCTGGCCGTCGCCGGCGTCCAGGGCAACGGCCAGACGGAACTGACCGAAGCCATTTTGGGCCTGCACGAGCGGGTCCACGGCTCGATCACCCTCGACGGCGAAGAACTCGTGGGCCGCAGCGTCAAGGAGGTCCTCAACGCCGGCGTCGGATTCGTGCCGGAAGACCGGTCCCTCGACGGGCTGATCGGCACGTTCTCCATCGCCGAGAACCTGATCCTGGACCGCTACGACCAGGCGCCGTTCGCCAAGGGCATCAGCATGAGCCCGGCCAAGGTCCTGGAGAACGCCAAGACCCGGATCGCGGAATTCGACGTCCGCACCCCGTCCGGCTCACTGGCAGCCGGCACCCTGTCCGGCGGCAACCAGCAGAAGGTCGTCATGGCCCGGGAGCTCTCCCGGCCGCTGCGGCTCTTCATCGCCTCCCAGCCCACCCGCGGCGTGGACGTGGGCTCCATCGAGTTCCTGCACAAGCGGATCGTCGCGGAGCGGGACCACGGCACGCCCGTCATGATCGTCTCCACCGAACTGGACGAGGTGATTGAACTCGCCGACCGGATCGCCGTGCTGTACAAGGGCCGGCTGGTCGGGATCGTGCCGGCCGGCACCGGACGTGACGTCCTGGGCCTGATGATGGCCGGCGTTTCCCCGGACGAGGCCCAGGCCGACGCCGCAGGCAGGCACTCGGCCCGATCCCTTTCTGAAAACCCGGCCGCGAACGCAGCAGAAAACCCTGCCGGCACCCCGGCCGAAAACCCCGCAACGAAGCCGGCCATGAACCCGGCCCCCGCCGCCCCGTCCGTGCAGGAGCCCGGCTCCGGCGCCGTAGGAGACCCCCATGAGTGAGAACACCGAGCCGCGGTCCGCGGCCGCACCGGACCCGGACCAGCTTCCGGCATCGCAGGCCACCGACGTGGAGCCTGAACCGCTCGAGGACGCTGCAGACTTCGTCACCTCGCTGGACACCGCGGGAGGCGCCCACCAGCCATCGGCCGTTCCGGTCTCGACCCAGAGCGGAGCTCTTCCGGGTGCCCCGGAAGAGGAGTCGCTGCTGCGCAAGATCTTCACCGGCAACGGCATCGTGACCATCCTGGCGGTGCTGCTCGCGCTGATCCTCGGCGGCCTGCTCATCGCCATGACGGACAAGGTTGTCGGCACCACGGCGGGCTATCTCTTTGCCCGGCCCAGTGACTTCCTCATCGCCGTCTGGTCCGCCGCCACCGATTCCTACGTCGCCCTCTTCCAGGGCGCGGTCTTCAACCCCCGCGGGAACGGCGTGGCCGGACAGTTCGCCCCCCTCATGGAGACGCTGACCATCGCCACCCCGCTGATCACCGCCGGCCTCGGCGTCGCCCTGGCCTTCCGCGCGGGCCTGTTCAACATCGGTGCGCAGGGCCAGATCATCATGGCCGGCATCCTCGCCTCGTGGGTCGGCTTCGCGCTGCACCTGCCGCTGGGGATACACCTGCTGCTGGTCCTGGTGGCCGGCGTCATCGGCGGCGCCGTCTGGGGCGGCATCGTCGGCGTGCTCAAAGCCCGGACCGGCGCCCACGAGGTCATTGTGACCATCATGTTCAACTACATCGCACTCTATTTCCTGCGCTACCTGCTCGACACGGACTTGTTCCAGCGTCCGGGGGCGGACACACCGATATCGCCCATCGTGGACCCCAGCGCCGCGTACCCGCTGATCTTCGGCAGCCAGTACCGGCTGCACCTGGGATTCCTGCTGGCCATCGCGGCCACCGTGTTTGTTTCGTGGCTGCTGAACCGCTCCACGCTCGGTTTCGAATTCCGTGCCGTCGGGGCCAACCCCAAGGCAGCCCTGACCGCCGGCATCAACGTCTCCCGGGCCACCATCCTGGTGATGACCATTGCCGGTGGCCTGGCCGGCCTGGCCGGCGTGGCACAGGTGGCGGGCACCGAAAAGGTCCTGACCGACGGTGTCGCGGCAACCTACGGCTTTGACGCGATCACGGTCGCGCTGCTGGGACGGTCCTCGCCATGGGGCACCTTCGCCGCCGGCCTGCTGTTCGGGGCCTTCCGCGCAGGCGCTGTCCAGATGCAGATCCAGACCGGAACTCCGATCGACATCGTGCTCGTGGTCCAGTCGCTCATCGTGCTGTTCATCGCGGCGCCGCCGCTGGTCCGGGCGATCTTCGGACTCAACCCGCGCAAGAAGAAGGCCGCGACCGCCGGCAAAACCAAGCAGGCCGCAACCACCGGAGGTGCCGCATGAGCACAACAGCAACCTCGCCCGTTGAAGGAAAACCCCAGCCGGAGAAGAACCACAGGCCGGCGCAGTCCGCCAAGCCCGTGACCTGGAAGCTGCCGGTCACGCTTGCGGTGCTGGCCACCATCGCCTTCATCTTCTTCGGGCTGCTGGGCCCGCAAGGAACCGCTAAGTTCGGCGTTTCCTCCGGAGGCGACTTCTTCCAGCTCCCCGCGATCGAAGTACCCGCGTTCCTGTCCGGCATGGTGCTCTCCCTGATCCTGGTGGTCCTTGCGGGCTACGCCCTGGTCCTGAAGGCGCGGGCGAACCGGCGGCCCCCGCGCTGGCTGCCGGCCGTGTTCACGGTTGTGTTCGTGGTTGCCTTCCTGATCTGGGTGGTCGGCGGTGCCCGGACCCCCAGCATTTCGCTGGCCGGCCTCATCGCCGGATCCGTGACCCTCGCCGTGCCCATCGTCTTCGGCTCACTGTCCGGTGTGCTGTGCGAACGGGCCGGCGTGGTCAACATCGCCATCGAAGGCCAGCTCCTGGGCGGGGCTTTCACGGCCGCCCTCGTCGCCAGCCTGACCCACAACCCCTACGCGGGCCTGGTCGCGGCGGCCGTGGCCGGCGCCCTTGTCTCGATAGTGCTGGCGCTGTTCGCCATCAAGTACGTGGTCAACCAGATCATCGTCGGCGTCGTGCTCAACGTCCTGGTCT
>Ga0207645_10001266_pt1 | contig 20804 bp, 16 predicted proteins | sample KBSM53metaG_FD_184331 | JGI IMG/M metagenome (GOLD analysis project Ga0207645, IMG submission 184331) | Miscanthus rhizosphere microbial communities from Kellogg Biological Station, Michigan, USA - KBS M5-3 metaG (SPAdes) (version 2) | ecosystem: Host-associated > Plants > Roots > Rhizosphere >...
AGGTTGCGACCAGTACTTCGATCGTAGTGAGAAGGCCTACTTGTTCTCCACTGGCCCCGGCGTAATCCATGGCGAAGATCACGACCCAGGCGAAAGGGATTCGTTCACAAAAGCGAACCAAGATGTCACTAAGCAACAACCATCGCATCGGCGCGTCGAACTCGCGTAGACAGCGCAGAAAATTCCACCGCTCAGGCATTGCCACCGTCTCTTCACTTTCTTTTACTTCTTCCCGTAATTCCCGGAGGGGGATGAAGGTAGCGCCTGCGAGCAGGATCGAGATAATCAGTGCGACGCGCACTCCCGGGATGACGCCGAAGCGATCGATCAAGATTCCGCCCACCAGCGGTGCGATCATGATCGGCAGACGCTTGATTACCATCTGAACGCCGATCCCCATCGAGTATCGGTTGGCTGCAACGCTGGCGCCGACGAGCGAAAAGGTGGCGGGGAGAGAAAAACAGGTCCAGGACAGAAACAGAAACATTCCGGCGATGACTGCACCCCAATGCGGAATGAGGAGGACGAGTGCATACCCAGCAATCGAAACCAGGTTGAAGGTGATGAAAGCGCGCCGGTGTCCCCACCGGTCGGCTAGGAATCCGCCGGGATAGGCATAGATCGCGCTGATCAAAGTGCGCAGAGCATCGTAAAAACCGATGACGAAGGCGCTCGCGCCGAGAGTTTGGAGATATTTCGGGACGAAACGCATCCATAATTCCTCACCTGCTCCAATCACGAAGATCGCGACCAGGATGATGACCAGATTACGTTTGAGCGCGAAGAAATCGGCGAACTGCTTCCCGCGACTTATTTCTGGTTGATTCGGCGATTCCATTTGACATCAAGCGAGTGACAACGAACACGAGTTGGCGATTTTGCTGACTTATCAGGCCGACGAGGCCGGAATACAAACAATTCGACGCAAGACAGTCGTCAGCATAGTCTTCATTCCTATTCACAAATGGGGGACAGTAGGACCAACAATCTGTCGCATGTAATTGTTCGCGGCAACGCGACCGGCTTTGCGCAGGAGATTCAAATTGGTTCGCATCGTCTCACTGGTGACGAGCCGGTTTCTTCTGGTGGGACCGACACGGGGCCCTCACCGTACGATATGCTCCTGGCCGCGCTCGGCAGTTGCACGTCGATGACGATCTCGCTTTACGCCCGGCGAAAAGGTTGGCCGCTGGAAGAGGTAACAGTTTTATTGTCCCATTCGAAGATTTATGCGGCCGATTGTGCCGAGTGCGAAACCAGAGAAGGAAAGATCGATCGAATTGAGCGCGAGATTAAAATGACTGGCCAACTCACGGCCGAACAGCGATCCAAGTTAATGGAAATTGCGGATAAATGCCCGGTGCATCGGACGCTTACTTCGGAGATTAATATCAGGACAAAAGAGAAAGGGTTTGATCGTTGAGAGTCGAGGAAACTCTTCGACGACCGGACTAAGCTTGTACGGGAAATTCGTGTGGCGGTAAATATGATTGGGTAGCGCACGCGTCTCGCATGCTGGCGACGGTGTCTCGCCGTCGCGGACTTTTTCCCTCGACGGCTACGAATTGACAAAGCCTGTTTCCGCGGGACGCGTGCGCTACCCAGCACCATGATGACCGCGCTACATCACATCCAAACGTATACCCAGCAGGACTGCCGATTGTAAGACGACTGCGGGTTATTTGCGGGCACGGACTAATCTGCGCGTTTTGCGAGAGCGAAAACCAGAAGGGAGATCAATTGTAAGACGACTGAGAAGGTGACGAGGATAAGAAGCGATTTCTCGTAGAGAATACCCATCACCCAACTGCCAAGAAACCAGGAGACGCCGAAACCAGTATCGAACAGACCAAAGCCGGTGGCTCGGATGTCGCGGCGAAGCAGAGGAGCGATGACGGACTTCAGAAGCGAATTCTGGGCGCCCATGCCGATTCCCCAAAGAATCATTCCACCAAGGACAACCCAGGACTGGCCGAAAAAGACAAGAGGCGCGAAAAAAGAAGAAACGAAGAAGACGGCAATCAGGATAGGTGGACCAGCTCGGTCGAACCATTTTCCGAAAACGAGGGCACTTGCCCCGCCCAAAGCCATCGCGACGGCGTAGTAGATTGGAATTACTGGGCCGGCGACCGATCCGCTTCTTTGAAAGTGGTAGGCGATGAGCGAGAAATCGGCAAAACCGGCGGCGATAAAAGCGCCCGCAACCAGATAAAGCCAGTAGGAACGCGAAAATCCTTTGGCCTCCAAACCATGACCTGCCTCCAACTCGCGCGGATTAGGGAAAAGGTTACTGGCCACGAAAACAATCGCGATAGTAAGGAGCGCAGAGATTAGCAGCAGCGTGAAACCGGTTCGATAACTACCATGCCTGAATAACACGAATGAAATGATGAGCGGTCCCAAGGTTGCCCCAGCCTGGTCGAATGCTTCGTTCAAGCCAAAGACCCAACCGCGGCCAAGTTTGTGGCCGGCGAATGATAGCATTGCGTCAGTAGATGGTTTGCGGATAGCGCGTCCTGTTCGCTCAGCTACGATCAGACCGGCAGCAAGAGGCCAGTTGCCGGCCAGAGCCAGTGCTGGCACCGCCAGCATATTCACACTGTACCCAATGATTGTAACCAACCAGTACCTGCCGGTCTTGTCGCCAAGATAACCGCTAACAGAACGTAACGAGTAGCCGAGTAGTTCTCCGAGTCCGGCAGTGAAACCAATAACAGCAGCGCTTGCACCGAGGTATCCCAGGAATTGGCCAGTGACGCTGCGTGCGCCTTCATAGGTGAGATCAGCGAAGCCGTTGGCAATTCCGAGGATGAGGACAAATCGAAAAGCACGCGCGGCGGTAAGTGACTTTTGCCGATCGGGCACCGTTGCGTTACGGTTGGTTGTTCGAACTACTGAGGTGAGCTCGACTGTTCACCCACCGGCTCGGTATCATGAAGGCGACCGAAATCGACGGTAAGCTTTCCGGCGGCCGGTTGGGAATAAATCTCGACGAATCGCTGGCCAAAGCGGAGGTCGCGCCAGGTATAATCCTGCTGGGTTTGCACAGTTGCTGGAATAACCGGGTCGATTCCGACAACGGAGGCAATAAATAGCGCGCGGCTCGCTGCGAGTGATTCCACAGTCTCACCATAAAGCGGGCTTTTCTCATCGATGGTGTGGCGGAGAGTGAGCGCCGCCGGAAATGCAATGAGCCGGTCGAAGTGAAGTTTCAGTTCATAAAAGTGCCTGAAATTGTCTCCCTCCAGAATTGGCTCATCGCGTGTGAACATAATTCTGAACTCCGCTTCGACCATGCTTTGGGCGCGTAGATTACCAACACGCAACATGAGGGTGGGCCGGCCATTCAACGGTCCGATGACAATTGATCTGCTGAATAGAATTCGGGCAGCCGGCCGGGAAAAGCGGACAAAGATTAAACCAGTCATGACCGCGAGTCCGAACATGCCAGTGATGATTTCGACGGTCGTGACGACATGGCCGTAAAGAGTTTGCGGGTACCAGTGGCCATAACCGACAGTCGCGAGAGTTTGCACACTGAAAAAGAACGCGTCGAAGTAAGAGCCGGGCGTTATTCCAGCAATGGATTCGCCGCCGAGGGCGTAGAACTCTGCAAAGATCAGGTTGATGACGACATAAACGGCCGCAATGAGAGCGGCGAACTCTGGCCAGGTTAAAGCCAATAACCATTGGTAAGCGTCGCGCCATTCCCTCTTTTCGAGATTGAGTTTGAGAAACTCAACCTGACCGGAGCGGACGGACACGGGCCTGGGCATTGCGTACCATGAAAGTAAAAAGCGGAAAGTAAAAAAGAGAAAAACGGGGCGAGCAAGAAGCGGGGAGGTAGGAGCAGGGAGAGAAAAACTGAGCTAACCGCTGTTATTTGCCACCCTGAACCGAAAGCTCCCAGCGATAGCCGTCAAGATCATGGAACCACAGGCCCATATGTTTGGAGCCTGGAGCTTCCGGCCCGATCTCGTCACCGAGATCTTCGAGCCTAACTTTGTGCTTCTTCAAGTGTGCCAGCGCTTTTCTCAGTGTTGCCATATCCGGCAGATGGAAAGACATGTGGTCAAGTGTCGAGGGCGATGGTTTCCCTTTGAAGAGAGCGATAGTGATGTTGTCGTTCCCGACCGCAACACCGTTCTGGAAGTCGAATTCTTTGCGTAACCCAAGTGTACGCTGAAACCATCGGGCGCTCTTCTTTGGGTTGCGCACCGCCAGCCCGAAATGCCCCACCGCACCAAGAACAAACGGAATTTTCGTATTATGATATCGGGCCTGGCTCAAGAAACAGATGTCTCGCCCTTGGCACTTAATCCAGGCGCTGCACCAGCAGCCAGACCAGCCCCGAGAGGATGCCGGCAAAAATGGAGAGGACAATGGTGGTGCGCCGCGTGTGCCGGCGTTTGAACTCCGGGACGGGGATATCATCGTGAATGTGACTCGCCTCGAACAGTACCATCAAAAAAAGCGTCACCACGAAGCCAACGACGCCCCATTTCAGTGCCCCAAGAATGGTATCGACCATTAGTGTCTCGACTGTAACCGCGGCATCTTTGGATTCAAGAGAGCGCGTGCGAGACCTGCTGCCGAACGCGAGCTCGTGTAAGAAGCGTATCGTTATCCGGGCCGGCCTCTGATGCAACCCGTTCGCCTCTCCCTTTGCAGGGAGAGGCTAGCGTGGGGAGTTCCTCATCGCGCCACGTTGTTAACGCCGCAGCAGGACGTAGTAAAACACGCCGCGTGGGAAATCAGAACCTGTAGAGAAGCACTGCCCGTGCCAGCAACTTCTTCCTGGACCGATAATGCAACGCGCAAGTCTATATATGTATCATTGTAGTGGACACTTACGGGCGGTCGATAAAAGCTATCTGACCCAAAATTTTCGATCGTCAAATATAAGAAGTTTGTAAGCTTGTCCGACCTTCGAACGGGCTGAGGGAGAGGTAAAATATCAAAAATCCTTCTTAACATTCTCGAAGTGAAGTCGTTACAGAACATCAACTGACCTTGTAACAGAAGCCGACGTTCTACCTAACACCGGCACGAGGTTCTGCCGGTGTCCCAAGCGTGGCCGGTAAAGCTTTCTGGATACTTTGGGCGAGGCTTTGGGCTGGACCGCGTCCCCAATAGTGAAAGAAAACAATCCGCGGTTCTTCGCCAATCATGTGCGAGTGGATAGCAACGATGTTGATGCCTGCTTCTCGCAATGATTTCAGGGCCGGCCGCAGGTCGTTTTCCGTGACAGCGAAGTCTCCATCAACCACCGCATTCTCATCACTACCGGCAAAAGCCACCCAGGTGTTGACCCCCATCGTGCTATCGATAGCCACGCCATGCTGTTTCGCGGGACGCCCGAAGGTGAACTTTATCATGCCCTTGTTCACCTCACCGCTGCTGCGAAAAATTTTATTCAATGGATCGGCGGTAATTGTGCTGATGTCAGGCAAGGCCGGCTTGAGGAAGGAATCGGCGGGCGTAGGGTGGGCGGTGCGAAACTCTCTGACCTTGTCGTAAAGAAGGCGGACCGAGGAGGCGAGATGCTCGACCGTGCCTTCACCTTCGATGTGCATGAAGAACAGTCTGGGGTGATCAAAAAAGAAATGGTTGTGCAAAGCGGTAACGCTCAGGCCGCTTTCCAGGGCCACGAACATCGCAAGATTAACTTCATCCTCTAATAGAACGGTGTCACCCATGACCATGGCTTCACTATGCGTGGCTTTGGTAAATGCGGCCCAGGTGCTGAGTCCCATGAAAGCCGGTATTTTCCAACCATCGACGAAAACCGTGACATCTTCGCGGGTGAAACTGATTTTGTAGGCGCCTTCCTTTTCATTGAGCGTGCCTTTTAAACCTGTCAGCTGGTCAATCTGCTCGGTATCTATGGTGGCGCCCGTGGCATTAAGAATTGTTATAACTAACAAGAATAAGACTTTAATTTTCATTTAAGGAATCCTCTCTTGCTATTCTCGCGTTGGCCCGCCTGCAGGATCATCCATAGGTTTCGCTGGGAAAGTAAGGGTCACAGTTGTGCCGCGATTAACTTCGCTTGCCACCTCGACTGATCCACCATGCAGATCGGTGATGGATTTTACCAGGGCCAGACCCAGGCCGGTTCCCTGTGAACTGCGCGACGAATCAGCGCGATAGAATCGGTCGAATATGCGCGGGAGATGTTGTGGAGGAATTCCACAGCCGGTGTCTTCGATCGCCAGCTCGGTGCGATCCGGTTTGGTCTCGGCAGCGATGGTAATTTTGCCACCGTCAGGAGTGAAGCGCAGCGCGTTGTCGAGAAGATTACTCAAAGCGCGATCGAACAAAAGCGCGTTGGCATAGACTTCCCCGTCACCTTTGTTGGTAATGGAAATACCTCGCTCTTCCGCGACCGTCCGATAATAAGAGGCGATCTTTTCGATCGCGAGGCGTGCGCCAAAGACATTTCGTTCGATTTGGCGATCTACCGCTTCTGCGCGCGCGAGAAATAACAGGTTGTCGACGACACCTGAAAGTCTTTCGCATTCGGCGGCGATCGATTCAATGACATTGCGGTACTCCTCCAAGGTGCGCGGCCGGGTTAAAGTGACTTCAGCTTCTCCCCGAATATTCGAAATCGGCGTGCGAAGTTCATGAGCAAGATCGGCTGAGAATTGGGAAAGTTTGGTGAAAGAATTTTCCAGCCGGGCCAGCATTTCGTCGAAGGCAGTAGCGACCGGATGAAGTTCGCGCGGCCACGTCGTTTTACCCACGCGTTCGTCAAGATGATTGGGGTCGATGCGTTGAAGCGATTGTGTCATGTGCTGTAGTGGCAACAAGCCGCGTTTAGTGACCGCGATTGCAATGACAGCGGAGGCCAGGATTCCCAGTGCCAGGACGCCTCCAAAGACGGAAGCAAATTGCGTGGCAAATTTCTCGTCGCTCGACCGGTCTTGAGCGAGTTGGATGACGTAGGGGTGGCCATCGGCCTCTTCAAATGTGGCGACCAGCGAAAATAGCTTCTTGCCGGTTCGATAATTCCTTGGCCGGTAAACCGAATTCTTATCCTGAGGATCAGGAAAAACAGCTGGAGGCAAAAAGCCGCTCATTTTTGGGGTTTCGGTGACGATGTCACCGTTGGAATCAATGACCCGCACGGAATAAGCCTCGACTTTGCTCGCGCGTGGATTCCGTAATGTCGCAGTCAGGCTGCCAAGGCCGCCCGTCTGGCTTAACTCGCCGCGTAAAGCCGATAACCTATCAGCAAGAAATTCATTATCTTCTTCAAAGGCGTGGCGAACTACGAGCAAATAAAAGGCGCCGAGCCCACAGGAGAGAAGGAATGCTGCGGCCAGGGTAAAGAGGAGAACAAGCTGGGACGCAATCGATCGCGGTCTAGTCTGACTTAAGAACATACCCGACGCCGCGGATGGTTCGCACCAGTTTCTCTTTGAATGGATCGTCCACTTTTGCCCGCAAGCGTCGCACCATCACATCGACGACATTTGTGTTGATGGGGAAATTAATGTCCCAGATTTGGTTTGCGATTTCGTTGCGCGACACGACTTCACCGGCGCGCCGGACCAAGTGGGCCAGGAGCAAGAACTCCTTAGCCGTGAGATGGAGCGGAGTGCCCGACCGACACGCCTTATGCTTGCGCGTATCAATCTCCAGATCGTGTATCCGCAGATGCGCGCGCGGTTGTTCGACTGACGAACGGCGTAAAACTGATCGGACCCGGGCCAGTAGTTCCGAGAACGCGAAAGGCTTGACTAAATAATCATCGGCGCCGAGCTCAAGTCCTTTCACCCGGTCGCGAACACTGTCACGGGCGGTTAATAAAAGAATGGGTGTGCGAATTTCCTTTCTTTTAAGCGTTGCTACGATCGACCAACCGTCTCGCTTCGGTAGCATTATGTCGATGATGAAAAGGTCGAACGTCGTTGCCAGAGCAAGATCCAATCCCGCTTCGCCATCTGACGCAGTCGTAACCTGAAAGCCTGCTTCGCCAAGGCCCTTGGCCAGGTAAGCCGCCGTCTTCTTCTCATCCTCGATCAATAGGATTCGCATTTGTCTAAATCGACTAATGATGTGCTATCGGGCCCGTCGATGCATTGTTTTTCTTAGCGGCAGCTTGACTTGGACCGGCGCTTCGGCGGTATAGTTACGGGTTATGTCATTTGTCTTTGAGGCGATTCAAACCGAAGGGTTGGCGGAAATTTCTTATTTGATCGGGGACGACGAAGAGGGCATCGCGGCAGTGTTCGATCCGCGGGCCGATGTCGAAGTTTATCTCGAGCTGGCACGCGCAAAAAACGTCGCGATCACGCATATTTTCGAGACCCATATTCACGCCGATCTCGTTAGTGGCGCGCGTGAGCTTCGCGGCCGACTTGAATCGGCAAAGATCTACGTCAGCCACGAGGGAGGTGCGCGTTACGGATTCGAAAACGAAAAAGTGAGCGATGGCGACAAATTCACCCTCGGAGCTGTCATTATCACGGCGCGTCATACCCCGGGTCACACGCCGGAGCACATTTCGTATTTATTGGCGGACACGGGACATCCCGAGATCCCGTGGGGAGTTTTGAGTGGGGACTCGCTTTTCGTGAATTCAGCCGGCCGGCCTGATCTACTTGGTGAAAAGGAAACCGGCAAACTCGCGGCCCAGCAATTTCATACGTTGACCGATTTTTACATGAAGCTGCCCGACAGCGTGATCATTTATCCGGCGCACGGCAGTGGTTCGCCTTGTGGCGCCGAAATCGGCGACCGCTTGAACAGCACAATTGGCTACGAGCGACCGCTTAATCCCTTTCTCCAGTTTAAGGACGTGGAATCATTTACTCGTTTCGCCGTCTCCACCGCGCCGCCGATTCCTAAATATTATCCGCGGATGAAAAAGGTGAATGCGGAAGGCCCCGAAGTGCTCGGCGGTTTACCCCGAGTTGCTGGTCTGCCGCCGAAGGCATTTAAGAAAGCAGTCGATGAAAAAGCAGGCATTCTCATTGACACGCGTTTGATGCTGAGTTTTGGCGCTGCGCATATTCCGGGAGCGTTGAACATTGGAGGGTCGCCCATGCTTTCGATCTGGGCTGGGTCGCTTCTGGATCCGGAACAACCGATTTTGCTGGTGCTGGAAAATGATGATGACCTCGACGAGATCGTGCGACTGTTTATTCGCACCGGTTTCACCAAGTTCGCGGGTTACCTCGTCGGTGGAATGAAGGCTTGGGGCAATGCCGGTTATCCATTCGCGCAAGTCGCGCAGATGAGTGTGCACGATTTGAAAAATGCCGGCCGCGAATTGCAAATTCTCGATGTGCGTTCGAACCGGGAGTGGAAAGGCGGCCACGTTCCTGGTGCGCGCCACATTTTTCTGTCGGAATTGCGGAAGCGGTTTGGCGAGCTGGATAAATCGAAGCCGACGGCGGTTTACTGCGCGAGCGGATATCGCGCAAGTATCGCCGCCAGCATGCTAAAAGGTGAAGGTTTCAACGACGTGCGCAATGTCCCCGGTAGCTGGCACGCCTGGAAAGAAGCGGGCTATCCGATCGATCGCAACGCCACTCAGGAAAAAGCAGCCTAGCTTCGCGCGCAAAGCATGATCACGCGGGAGAAAGAACCGCCGAATCTCGAGATGCCGTTCAGCGCGCTCGACAGTTTTGTCACGCCAAGCGAGCGATTTTATGTCCGGTGCCACTTCCCGATCCCGAAAATCAACGAACGCGATTGGCGTTTGAAAGTAGAAGGCAAAGTGGCGCGACCATTTGAAGTGACGATGGACGACTTACGCCAGATGCCCACGCAGACGATCACGGTCACGCTGGAATGCGCCGGTAATAGCCGCGTCTTTCTTGTTCCGAAAGTTAAAGGTGTGCAATGGGAGCTGGGTGCTGTCGGCAACGCGGAATGGACCGGCGTGAGACTGCGCGAGGTGCTGCAACGCGCCGGGATGACGAATGAGGCGCGTGAAATTATTCTCGAAGGCTCCGATAATGGCACGATCGCCGAGCCACCGCGCCCCGCTGGCAAGATTAATTTCGCGCGCAGTTTGCCGGTGGCGAAAGCAATGGGTGATGTGCTGCTGGCTCATTCCATGAACGGCCAACCACTCACTACCGCTCACGGTTTTCCGCTACGCGCCATTGTTCCCGGTTGGTACGCAATGGCGTCGATCAAGTGGCTTCAGCGCATCATCGTAGCAAGCGAACCATTTAATGGTTACTATCAATCGATAGATTACGCCCACTGGCAACGCCGAGGGAGCGGGCCGGCCCTTGTTCCATTAACCACCATGCAGGTGAAAGCTGAAATCGCGCATCCGGAAGATAACGAAGTTATTCGCGCCAATGGGAAGTATCTGGTCAATGGCGCGGCTTGGACAGCGGAAGAGATGATCAACAAAGTGGAAGTCAGCTGTGATGGCGGCAACTCGTGGAGCGAAGCTAACCTCAAAGGTGCTTCGATTAAAAATGCGTGGAGACTTTGGGAATTCGAGTGGCAAACGCCATCGCCCGGTAACTACACCCTGATGGCGCGCGCGACGGATTCACGTGGACGGATGCAGCCGATGGAACATGATACCAACAGCGGCACCTATATGATTTGCCATTGTCTGCCGATTGACGTGGAAGTGCGTTGAGATGTGGAGGGACGTGCTTCCGCACGTCCCTTGGTTTACGCACCCTTCTCGATGGGCGCGGCGACGCGATTGCCCCACTCCGTCCAGGAACCATCGTAATTCCGAACGTTGTTCAGTCCCAGCAGATAGGTGAGAACAAACCAGGTGTGGCTGGAACGTTCGCCAATACGGCAATAGACAACGGTGTCGGTCTTCGGACTGACGCCGCAACCTTGCATGTAAATTTTCTCCAACTCCACTGCTGGTTTGAACGTGCCGTCCTCGTTCACCGCGGTTTTCCAGGGCACACTTTTCGCGCCCGGAATATGACCGCCTCGCAGCACGCCTTCCTGCGGATACTCCGGCATGTGCGTGATCTCGCCCTTGTATTCGCCGGGAGAACGAACATCGATCAACGGTTTGCTCGCTTTGCTCTGGACCAGCGCCTCGTCCGCGAAAGCACGAATTTCTTTGTCGTAACGTCGCGCCGGCACCGGGTAATTTGAGCGGGGATATTTCGCCGCCTCTCGCGTCATCTCGCGGCCCTCCGCCTTCCATTTATCGCGGCCGCCGTTGAGAATTTTCACTTTATCGTGGCCGAACAAGCGAAATGCCCAAAGGGCGTAGCAGGCCCACCAGTTCGACTTATCGCCGTAAAAAATACAGGTCGTTTCGGGCGTAATGCCGTTGCGGCTGCACAGCTCGGCGAATTTGTCCGGCTGAATGTAATCGCGAATCACCGGATCTTGCAGATCGGCCCGCCAGTCGATGTGAACGGCGCCGGGAATGTGCCCCGTGTCGTAAAGCAAAATGTCTTCGTTCGATTCGACGATGCGAATGCCGTCGTCTTTTAAGTGTTGCGCCAGCCAGTCGGTGTCCACCAGCGCTTCCGGATGCGCGTAATTATTTGCGGCCATATCAGTGGTACTAGCTCTGAGTGAAGGGAGAGGCAAGTCAGCAATCGGGGTGCGTAGTCGTAATCGCCGACCACGCCGCAACCCGACAACCCTGGCCTCCTCCTGCAAACTTGACGGCTTTAAGCCGTCAAGTTTCGGGAACGTTTGAGGCCGTGGATCGCGATAATGTCCCTTCACGAGGCATAAGGGGAACCTGAAATCTCAGGGGAATCCGCGCGCCGTCCCACTACGAGGGCGCCTGAGAACTTGACGGCTTTAAGCCGTCAAGTCTAGAAATCGCGCGGAACTTCATTTATTAAATGTCGTACCCGTTCCTCTAGGAAATGGGTGTCGACTGTTGAAGCCGACCGAACGCCTCAATGTAGGCTCTGGCTGCGCCGACAGCCGCTCGCCGCGCGTGATCGTTGCCAGGCGGGTTTCGGCCGCGCAACTAACGTTTTCTTATTTTTCCCGCCTTCGATGCCAACAACAGATCGCGCCCGACGACGTAGAGCAAAACGCAGAGCGCAATGAACGGAATTAGCGCGAGCAGATCGGCGTGCGGGCCGTTGAAGAATGGATTGTGCGCAGTAGCCCATCCTTCGAAAGCTTCGAGCCGATCCTTCATCGGAATGGCCAGGAAGGCGAAGAGGACGCCGGCGAGCGTGCCGCCGGCGATGTATCCGGAGGAAAGTAGGACGCCGTTGCTCTTGTCTCCTTCCGCCACGAGCTGGTCTTCGGTCAGTTGCGCGCGGGCATGTTTGCGTCGCGTATAGCGATCGACCAGCCAGCGCACCATTCCGCCCGCGTAGACCGGCGCGGAGGTGGAGATGGGCAGATAAACACCGACCGCGAAGGCGAGCGCGGAAACTCCGGAAAGCTCGAGCACGAACGCGATGAAGACGCCTAATAAGACCAAGCCCCACGGTAGTTGTCCGCCCAGGATTCCTTTGATGATGTAGGAGACGAGGGTGGCTTTTGGCGCGGTGAATTTTTGCACGCTCGAGCCGTCGGGGCGCTTGTCGTAGACGCCGTTGATGCCGGGATCGGCGAGATAGACGGGCATGCCGTCATTGTTCACGAGGTAGCGACCAGGGGGACCATTGTCCGTGTTCGTTTTGTGATAAACGAAGTAATCGTTGGGATCGGCGCCGGACTGCGCGCCCGACAAGCGCTCGCGTTTTGGCTGGCCGTTGCTGTCTTTCAGGTAATCGGCCGGATCGGCGTGAAAGCCCGGCGGGAATGCGAAGTCCGCATTGCCCGCGACGGGAACGTAAACCGTGCCGGACTGATTCAGCTTCATCAGGATCGGACCGAGGATAATGCACGACGCGAGTGTGCCGATCAGGATGGCGATCTGTTGAGACTTCGGTGTCGAGCCGACAAGGAAACCAGTCTTGAGGTCCTGCGAAATTGTTCCGCCGTTTGACGATGCGATGCAGACGATGCCTCCGATGGAGAGCGCGGTGACAAAGTAAGGCGGCGCGGTCCAACCGATCGCGAGAAAGGTGAGACACGTAAGCAGCAACGTTGCGATCATCATACCCGAGGTTGGACAGGAGGATGAGCCGACTTCGCCTGTCAGACGCGACGACACCAGAACGAAGAGGAAACCAAACGCGACAATCAGAATCGCGCCTAACAAGTTAAACCGCAGATTCAATTGCGGCGCGATCATCATAACGATGAGCAAGGCGATTATCCCGCCGAGGACCCACTTCATCGACAAGTCCTGGTCTGTGCGGGGCAAGTTTTCCCGGACGGCACCCGATCTCCGCAGGTCGGCGAGTCCGCCTTTCAACCCGTGCCAGATGAGCGGTATCGAACGAAAGAGACTGATGATGCCCGCGGCGGCGACGGCTCCCGCGCCGATGTAGAGAATGTATCCCTTCTGAATCTGCTCGACCGACATGTCGGCAATGCTGTGAGCAGTTTCCGGCGGGAGGGGCAGCGTTCCGGCGGAGCCGAAAAATTTGATCGCCGGAATGAGGACGAGATAGGACAGGACGCCACCAGCCATCATGAGCGAAGAGATGCGCGGACCGATGATGTAACCGACCCCGAGGAGCGCGGGATTGTTCTCGAGCGAAATCGACGCGCCTTGGAATGGCTTCGTAAAAATTTTCTCCGGCACTTCCTTCATGATTTTGAAGATTTGCTGCAGGCCGTAATAGATGAACCCGATCGCGAAACCTCCGATGATAATTTTGCCGCCGCTGACCGCTTCGTCCGCCGCGGCGCGCGCAACGGCATCGCCGGCGTGCGCAGCATCGCGCGATTCGGCGGACGCGGCGGCCTTCAAGACTTCTGCGCACGCCGTGCCTTCCGGATACTTCAAGTAACCGTGCTGCTGCACGATGAGCGCGCGGCGCAGCGGGATCATCATGAGAATGCCTAATAATCCGCCGAGAGTCGCCACCAGCATGACGCGCGTGATCTCGAGATCGAACCCGAGAATCATGATTGCAGGCATGGTCACGCCGAGACCGAACGCGATTGATTCGCCGGCCGAGCCTGCGGTTTGCACGATGTTGTTCTCGAGCACAGTCGAGTCGCGCAGACCGAATTTGGAAAGAAGGCGGAAGATCGTGATCGAGATCACGGCGACAGGAATGGACGCACTCACCGTCAATCCGACTTTGAGCACGAGATAAAGTGATGACGCGCCGAAGACCATGCCGAGCAGCGTGCCGATGATGAGCGGCAATGGCGTCAGTTCCCGCAGTTGTGCGCGTGCCGGAATGAAAGGACGGAAGCTCGCGAGGATCGGGTTCGCCGACTTCGTCCCAACGATGTCGGGGAACTCGTTGGGCGGATTTCTCAAATCGATTTGCGCCATTCGGATTTGTCGGTCCCCGAGCAGTGGCCTAACGATTTACGCGTTTCGCGTCGTCCGCCCCGCCCCCATTCGCAGAATCCATCGATAAAGCAGGAACGCTATGACTGCGAAGGCGACGCCGCCAATAATTCTGCCCGCGAGTTCGAATCCCGGGCCGACCAGTGCCAGCGGCGCGTCCTTGCTGGAGAAGACGATGATTGCCGAAATCACCACGCCGATAATGCCTTCGCCGACAATCAAGCCGGACGCGAGCAGCACGCCAAGCTGCTTGGCGGCCTCCGGCTTGGGACTGCGGTCTGCGCGCTTCTCAAAGAGCCACCCAGCAATCGCGCCGACGACAATCATCAACGTGCTTTGCGTCGGCAGATAGATCCCGAGGCCCACCGCCAATGGTGGAACGCGCATGTGTTTTGTCGTGCGCGCGAGGATCTCGTCCAGGAGAATGATGCCGATGCCGATCAATCCGCCAATTCGAATCAGGCTCCAATCGATGTCGGCTGCAATCACGCCTTGCGCCAGCGAAGAAATCAGACCGGCCTGAGGCGCTGGCAGTGGATGTGGACGAAGTTCAGCCCCGGGCGCACCGACGAATCCATAAGCATGATTCACCAGGTCGAGTACCGGCGGAATGACAAAAGAACCCGCGATGACGCCGAAGATCAACGCGACTTGCTGCCTCCAGGGCGTCGCATGAACTAGCTGACCAGTCTTAAGGTCCTGCAAATTGTTATTGGCAATCGCAGCAACGTTGAAAACGACCGCTGTCGTAAAGAGCGCGAATGCCATGAGCGATTTGCTTGCTTCCGGCCCGACGTAAGGCTTCACCCCGACCACCAACAACAACGCTGCGCCAATGACAACTAGAATGCCAATCCCCGACAGCGGACTGTTCGACGAACCGATCAGTCCCGCCATGTAACCACAGACCGCGGAAACGAAGAAACTCATCAATACGATGTAGACCACGCCGCCGATGACGAGTGTGGGCAGATGAGCGCCGAGACCACTGGCCGTTCCGAAATAGCCGAGCAGCCACCCGATCGGCAACATACAAACCAGCGTGGCAAGCCCAACAATCCCAATCGGAATATCGCGTTCGGTAATTGGTAGCGTGTCGCCCTTGCCCGCCTTACGCGCACGCGACGCGGCCATGGCGCCAGCGAGTCCGCTCGCCACCGGCTTTACCAATTTCAACAGCGTCCAGATTGCCGAAACGCCGATCGCCCCCGCTCCGATGAAGCGCACCTTATGACTCCAAGTACTCTGTGCGAGTTGCGCTGCTGCGGTCGTAACGTCGCCGGCAATCGCCGAATAATGTGGGACGCCCCAGCCCCAGCCGATCAATGCACCAATGAGCATCGCAATTCCGACAGATAAACCGACCAAGTGGCCAATGCCAAGAAGAGCGAACGAGAGAAAAAAATCATAACCGGTCACTGCGCCACGCTTGCCAATACGAAAGGTTTGGGCCACATCACCGGCCAATAGTTGCGTCTGAACGACAACAGCAAACACTGCGGCAACGATCGATCCCCACAATACGGCAAGCAGACCGGCCCGACCATGTTCAACCTCGGAAGCATGTTTCGAGTCGCCACTGCTCCCGATCTTGAGTACCTCGGCACACGCGACACCTTCCGGGTAGGGCAAATCGGAATTTGTGACCAAGGCACGCCGCAGCGGAATCGAATACATCACCCCGAGAATTCCGCCGAGTGCGCAGATCCAAAATGACGTCCAAAAAGGAAATTCGGTCCACCAACCGATCATGATCAAGCCGGGCAGTACGAAAATGATCGACGACAGCGTGCCGGCCGCCGAGGCGACCGTTTGCACGATATTATTTTCCTGGATGGTCGCATTCTTGAATCCACGCAGGATCGCCATCGAGATCACCGCCGCCGGAATGGAGGTAGAAAACGTAAGACCGGCCTTAAGACCGAAGTAGACGTTGGCCGCAGTGAATACCAACGTGATGACGATTCCGATGATTAGCCCGCGGACGGTAAGTTCCTTGCGCATGTTCGTTGTGATATTCGCCGATCGACGCGAGCGGAGGATAGTGTGGAATCGCCGGAAGGGTCAAGACGACATAGCGTTCGGTGAACTAGAATATTTCAACGCGTTTGAGCCGTTCAAATGCGCGCGGTAAAGCAATCGCAAATTGATGTCACTACTTACCGTTTTCTATGCGGCGCGGGGGTCGGACTCCCGCCGAAAAGATGTTTCAGGCTGTCGCCGACTTTCCCAATTAACGACGGCGGCGGTGTTGGTTTCGCCTTGGCAATGTGCCGGCGCGCGCGCATTTGAAACTCGATCGTGGGAGTTGCGTTTTCATTAACCGTAACATTTTGGGTGCGGTCCGGATAATTCTTGAGGCGGGCAGTGAGCACTTGATTGCCAGCCGGCAAAGCAGCCGTTAAGGGCGTGAACCCAAGCGAAACAGTGCCGCAAAGAATTTCCGCGCCATTTGGAACACTCGTGATCGTAACTTCGCCATGGAAAAACGCGTACTCGACCGGACGAACCTCGCCCGCTTGCAGCTGGACTTCGGTCCGGCTGTCCGGCCAGCCCTCCTTGTGAAAAAAAATTGTGTAATCTCCCCCGCGAAGATCCTCGGCCGTACCGGGAGCTGTCCCGGTCCGTAACGGCGCGGAAGCGGGGGCGGCCTCATCCGCGATTGTTCCTGGATAAACCGCGAAGGTTGCGCCCGCTGGCTTCGTCGTTAATTGCAAAGCCGCTGGCTGGTCGGCGACCGACCGCAATGGACTTGCGATCATATCGACTGTAATCGGGGCGGTCGCAGTAGGACTTACTTCGGTTACGGGGTGATTTACTGCCGGCGCGGCTTTTGTCGCCGTCGTTTCAATCGCATAACCCGTTGTCGGCTGCGTTTCCGTTAGCTTATGACGAAATTCGGACCGCGAATGCCAATGCTGAGCTAAGAAAACCGCGGCAGCTGTACCAATCAACGCGAGCAACGCCACCGCGCGCGGGCCGATTCTTTGCCAGAAAGGAGGAGCGGCCTGAGCGCCGGTATCCACGTCTTCCCTGGGCTGCCCGTCTTCGCACTCCATCTTGCGAGACAAGCAGCAGAGGTCATGCCTTTGGCAAGGCGCGTCAGAACGTTCGCGGCGACGCTGCCATCGCCAAGTCAGAGCGAAGGTGCTCACCGATCTCAGCCAGGAATGCCTCCGCAAATTCCTTGAGTTTCTGCTGTCCGACTCCGGCGATTTGTGCGAAATCGCTTTTACTTTGTGGACACGCCTGCGCCATCTGGCGGAGTGTTGCATCAGAAAAGATGATATAAGCAGGGACATCGCGCTCGTCCGCAATCTTTCGGCGCAGCGCGCGTAAACGCTCGAAGAGTTCTTCATCGCATTCGATTTCCCCAGTCCGTGGGGGGCGGACCTTCTTTGCCGGTGCTTCGATCGGCTTGGTTAAGGTGATCGGTGTCCGTTTTCGTAGCGCCATCATTCCGGCGTCGGTCACACTCAAAGTCGCAAATTTTCCCGGCGCTGCTTCTAACAAACCGAGCCGTAACAGTTCCCGCCCGATTCTTTGCCATTGCTCGCGTTTCAAATCAGCGCCGATCCCAAAGGTCGATAGCTGATCATGTCCGCGCTTTTTGATCGCGTCGTTCGTTCCGCCAATCAGCACTTCCACGATATGATTTAGCCCGAACCCAAAGCCCTGCTTGGCCTGCACTCGATGCACGCAAGAGAGAAATTTTTGCGCCGGGATCGTGCCGTCGAACGTCTCGCGTGGTTCCAGGCAATTGTCGCAGCCATTGCATGAAATTTCGCGACGCTCCGTCGTGTCTTCTGTGGTGGCAGCCGTGTCGGCTGCAGAACGACGAGCCGATGCAGGCGACACGCTTGCCTCTACAGAAACAGGCGGCCAGGTTTCGCCGAAATACCGCAACAACGTCGCCCGCCGGCAATGGCGCGTTTCCGCATACGCCACCATGGTGCGCAATTGCTCGTGTGCGATGCGCTGCTCGCTTTCACTCTTTTCCTCGATGAAACGCCGCTGTTTCACCACATCGCCCACACTGAAGAGCAGCACGCACTCGCTCGGCAGGCCATCGCGACCCGCGCGTCCCGTTTCCTGATAGTACCCTTCGATGTTCTTCGGCAGATCATAATGAATAACGAACCGGACGTTCGGTTTGTTAATCCCCATCCCGAACGCGATCGTCGCGGTGATGACGCGCGCATCATCGCGCAAGAACGCTTCCTGATTGCGCGTCCGTTCCCGAGATTCCATTCCCGCGTGATAAGGCAACGCTTTGATCCCATCTTTCGTTAGCTTTTCCGCCAGCGCGTCAGTGGATTTGCGGCTCGCGCAATAAACAATTCCGCTGTCGTTCGGATGTGCCCGGATGAAATCGAGCACTTGCTGGTAAGCCGATGACTTCGCCACCACCCGATAGGTCAGGTTCGGTCGATTGAAACTCGCGACATAACAACGCGGAGCATGCAGTTTTAGTTGCTTGATGATATCGTCGCGCACTCGTTCGGTTGCGGTCGCAGTCAGCGCCATGATTGAGACATCGGGAAAATGCGTCCGCATTTTTTTCAGTTCGCGATATTCCGGGCGAAAATCATGGCCCCATTCACTGATACAATGCGCTTCATCGATCGCGATCTGCGCAATGTTCCAGTTCAGGGCGCGCTCCAGAAAATTCTCCATCATCAGCCGCTCCGGCGCGACGTAGAGCAAACGGAATTGGTTGCGATCGAGTCCGCGCAGTCGTTCGCGCGACTCACTGCCGGCAAGCGTCGAATTTAAGAAGGTCGCCGCGATTCCGCTCGTCCGCAGGGCATCGACCTGATCTTTCATCAGCGCGATCAACGGCGACACCACAATCGTCACCCCGTCGCGCAACAGCGCCGGTAGCTGAAAACACAGCGACTTGCCACCGCCGGTTGGCAAAAGCGCAAACACATCGCGGTCATTCAACGCATCATCGATAATTTCCTGCTGTAGCGGGCGGAATGCGTCGTAACCGAAGTATTTCTTAAGCGCGCCCTGAGAGTCCATGAAGCGCGCACTTTACTTGGAGCTTGGAGAAATTGGAAATTGGAAAATCAATTCGGAGAGGGCGTTTTCTCCGAGTTGCACACTCTTTTCTTTCAGATCATTTAGCCCATAACATCTATCTTGGTGTTGCTAGGCGCGGCGCGCTTTGATCGCGGATAAGATATCGGCAATAACTTCGTTTCGCGGTTTCGCGCCCAGATTGCCTTTGCCGTGAACGCGGACGCTGACGGCGTTTGCTTCCATGTCGCGCTTTCCGATGACAAGCATGGTGTGGACTTTCATCTGTTCGGCGCGCTGAACTTTGCCGTTGATTTTGTCGGTTGACTCGTCGATCTCGGCCCGGACGTACTGGGCGCGAAGCTCCTTCAGAATGGAGCGGGCGTAATCGAGCACCGCTGGCTCGTCACCGATCGGCAGAATCCGGACCTGTTCGGGCGAAAGCCAAAGCGGGAAATTACCAGCGTAATGTTCGATGAGAAATCCAATAAAGCGTTCATGTGTACCTAACGGCGCGCGATGAATGCAAAGCGGGATCTTCTCGGTGTTGTCTCTGTCTCTGTAACGCAGGTCGAAATTACGCGGCTGCGCGAAATCAACCTGGTTCGTGGCGATGGTGAATTCCCGGCCGATCACGCTCCAGACCTGCACGTCGATCTTTGGCCCGTAGAAGGCGGCTTCATTGGGCACTTCCACGTAATTGATGCCGGAATCCTTCAGCACCCGCCGCGTCATCTCCTCGGTTTGTTTCCAGAGCTCCGGTTCATTGACAAATTTTTTGCCCAAATGTGCCCGGTCGTGGGTTGAGAAACGCATAAGGTATTTCTCGATCCCGAAAAGCTTGAAGTAGTTGAGATACATTTCATTCACCGCATTGAACTCGCTCTCGAACTGCTCTGGAGTCATGTAAAGGTGTGCATCGTTCATCCGCAGCGAGCGCACCCGCATCAGACCGAACAACTCACCGCTCTTCTCGTACCGATAGTCCGTTCCATATTCCGCCAGTCGCAAGGGGAGGTCGCGATAACTGCGTGGAAGCGCCGCAAATAACTTGTGATGATGCGGACAGTTCATGGCCTTCAACCGGTAATAATCGATCGGTAGTTTTTGCAGTTCTTGAGTGACACGGTCATATTCCCTGAGAAACTCAACGATCTGACTAGAAGCTACTTTGTCTTCCACGAGCTTTCTCGCTCTCGGGACAACCCAATCAAAGTCTTGACCTGCGAGCCGCTCTAAATAGATATCAGTCCCGCGTTCAGCAGGTGTTCGCTCTAATTCCTGTTTAAGTAACACTTGATACTGAATCGCCTCGATCGTCAGTGTTTTCCGCCGTTCTTCGAATTCGTCTACGGGAATCCCGGCGAACATTGAGTCGGCATAGTAGGGCAGGTGCCCGCTCTTTTTGTAGAGGCTTTCGCGAGCG
>Ga0207645_10001270_pt1 | contig 20763 bp, 20 predicted proteins | sample KBSM53metaG_FD_184331 | JGI IMG/M metagenome (GOLD analysis project Ga0207645, IMG submission 184331) | Miscanthus rhizosphere microbial communities from Kellogg Biological Station, Michigan, USA - KBS M5-3 metaG (SPAdes) (version 2) | ecosystem: Host-associated > Plants > Roots > Rhizosphere >...
CCGCGCGGTGCGCTGGATGCTCGTGGCAGATGCGCGTACCGTTTGACCAGGGCATGCGTTTCCCACCCCGTCGTGGTGTTTTCCCACCTGCCGCCTGAGCGCCCCGATCGCGGTTTCATCAGCGAGATATGGATGTCATTCCCGCCTTTGGCCCGCTTACCCGGATCCATGCCTAGTGGACAACGCACAATGCATCGCCTTCTGCGCTTCCTTGCGGTCGCCCTCGCGCTCACGCTCGCCGGCTGCGTCACGCTGCCCCCTCCAAAGGATCGAGTCGCAACCACCGTCGTCTCTGACACGGCGGATACGAGGTTGGGCAAGGCGATCGTCCCTGCGGCAGCCGAGCGCCAGGGCAAGACCGGAATTCATGCGCTGCCTGATCCCCGCAATGCGTTCGCGGCGCGCGTCTTGCTCGCCAATGCTGCTGACAAGTCGCTCGACGCGCAGTACTACATCTGGAACGGCGATCAGGTCGGCTACCTGTTGTTCGAGGCGTTATGGCGGGCTGCCGAGCGGGGCGTGCGGGTACGGCTGCTGCTCGACGACTTGAATACCAAGGGCGTCGATCCGACGCTCGCCATTCTTGAGGCCCATCCCAACATCGAGGTCCGGCTGTACAACCCACTCGTAGACCGCAATGCCCGAGCCCTCAACTTCCTGACTGACTTCACGCGCCTGAATCGGCGTATGCACAACAAGTCGTTCACTGCCGACAATCAGGCCACCGTGGTCGGTGGGCGCAACATCGCAAACGAGTACTTCGGCGCCGGCGGCGGGCTTTCGTTCGCGGATCTGGACGTTGTCGCCGTCGGATCGTCGGTAGCCGACGTGTCCAGGCAGTTCGATATTTACTGGAACAGTGCGTCCGCCTACCCCGCCTCAAGTTTCGTCGGCCCTCCAATGCCCGACGGCGTGGCCCACCTGGAGGCCAAGTTCGCGGCGAACCATGCGGACCCGGAATCGATCGCCTATCTGGAGGCGATCCGGGCGACGCCGCTGCTACGAGACCTGCTCGGCCGCAGGCTCGTTTTCGAGTGGGCGCCTGCCGAGGTCTTGTACGACGATCCGGCGAAGACGCTCGACACCACGGACCGAACCGACGTGCTGCTGTTCCCCGAGCTGGTGCGCAAGATGGGCCCGGCCGAGAAGAGGCTCGACATCGTGTCGCCGTATTTCATCCCTGGCGTGGCCGGCACCGAACAGTTGGTGTCGTTGGCAAAACGTGGCGTCACGGTGCGCATTCTCACGAACTCGCTCGCGGCATCAGAGGCAAAGTCGGTGTTCTCAGGCTATGGAAAACGCCGTCAGGTCCTGCTGCAGGCGGGCATCAAGCTGTACGAGATCAAGTCGACAGCGGCCAACGTCACAGTGGAATCCGGCGACCGGTTCGGATCAGGCGCGTCCTCGGGCTTGCATGCCAAGACACTGGCCGTCGACGGCCTCCGGATTTTCGTCGGGTCTTTCAATCTCGACCCGCGTTCAGCCCGGCTCAACACCGAGTTGGGGCTGGTGATCAACGATCCGGTGCTCGCGCAGGGCCTGACGCGATTCTTCGAAGTCGAGGTGCCGTTGCTGGCGTATGAGGTGCGTCTGGCTGCGGATGGCAACAGGCTGGAATGGATCGAGCGAACTGCATCGGGCGAGAAGCGACACGATACGGAGCCCGAAACGGATTGGTCCGCGCGCATGGCGGTCGAATTGCTGTCGATCCTGCCCATTGACTGGATGCTGTAGGCGTCGGCAATAAAGTGGCTAGAGCGTAGACTCTCGCCATCATTTTTCGCCGGGGGATACGGTGGTCGCAGCCAGGCGCAGAGGCTTGTTGATCGCCGCAAGGGCGCGTCGTGCGAGCAGACCCGTGCTCTTCACGGTCGCGATCGTGGTCGCGGCAGTGCTCGTGGCGTGGTTCCTCGAGAGCACGAAGCCACGTCGGATCGTCATGGCGTCGGGACCCACCGACGGACTTCACCACGAGCTCGCACTGCGCTATCAGGCGATTCTCGCGCGCAGTGGCGTCACGGTGGTCGAACGAATCACGGCGGGTGCGGGCGAGAACGCGTTCCTGCTGCGCGACCCACAATCCGGTGTGGACGTTGCCTTCATGCTCGGAGGCGTGATACCGCCGGCCGATCGCGAGGGGATCGAGATGCTTGCGGCGCTGTACTACGAGCCGCTGTGGGTGTTCTACCGGGGCAACGAAACGCTCTCACAGCTCGACGAGCTGCGTTACAAGCGCATCGCGATCGGGACGCCAGGCCAGGGCGTGCGTTCCTTCATCGAGCCGCTGCTCGCGGCCAACAACGTAACGGGCTTCAATTCCGAATTCGTGCCGCTGGGCAATGTCGAGGCGCTGCGCGCCCTGCAGTCCGGCAAAGTCGATGCGGTGTGCCTCCTGGGGGCCGTCGACTCCCCCGCGGTGTTCCAGGCGCTGCACGACAAAGACCTGAAGCTCATGAGCCACCAGCGCGCCGCAGCCTACCAACGACGCTATGCGCACGTCACGACGCTGTCGCTGCCGCCTGGGACCGTCGACCTGGCGCTGCGCATCCCCGAGCAGGAGGTGAGTCTGTTCGGCACCGAGGCCATGCTGGTCTCGCGCCCGGGGCTTGCGCCGGCGATCACCGACCTCCTGGTCGATGCCGCCCGCGAGCTGCACGGCGGACAAGGCTACTTCGAGGCGCGCACGGCCTTCCCCAACACCGGTGTCGTCGACCTGCCGGTCGCAGTCGAGGCCGACCGCCACATGCGTTTCGGGCCGAGCCTGCTGCAGCGCCATCTGCCGTTTTTCGTGGCGAGCTATGTCGAGCGGCTGGTGATCCTGCTCGTGCCGCTGCTGTTCATCATCGTGCCGCTGGTCAACTGGCTGCCGCAACTGTTGCGCTGGCGCGCCCGCTCGCGCGTGTATCGATGGTACGGCGAGCTGGCCCTGCTCGAGCGCGACGTCGACCGCCGACAGGGAAACCTGCCGATCGAAAGGTGGCTCGCCGACCTCGACCGCATAGAGCACGCCGCGTCGCACGTGCGGCTGCCCGCGAACACCGCGAGCGAGGGGTACACGCTGCGCGAGCACATCGGATTGGTGCGCCGCGCCATTCTGGCGCGGCGCGAGTCAGCGTCCGGGGACGGTCGCCCCACCACGTAGAGGCCTGCTCGGCCGATACATGTGCTGCGGAGCTACGGCCTTCCGACCGGCGGGCGCGCAAGGCTCGCCATTTGGCCGATAATGTTGGGTGATCGAGCCGGCTCGTGGCTGCTTGCTGCCGGCCCGTGCCAAAGCGCGGCGCAAGAACGCGCGATCCAGTCAAAAAGGGTGCTCCTGGACGTCGTCGCGCCTGGCGCGCGAGTCCAGGCCATAAAACCGCACGAACCAGGAGAGTCTCCATGAAGACGTTGATCACGACGTTGGTTTCAGGTGCATTCGCTATAGCTGCTTCGGTGGCCTTCGCACAGACCCCTGCGCAGGACAAGGGCGCGGCAGCGGCCTATCAAAATCCCGCCGCCGAAAAGACGCAGGCCCAGAAGTCGAAGGAGGGCGCGGCCAATGTTGCCAAGTCCAAGGCCGCGCCCAGGACCAAGTCGAAGTACGACGAGCAGGCGGCCCAGGCGATTTCCGGATCCGCGGGTTCGGACGCTGCCATCGCCAAGGCAAACGTCGACGCATCGAAGAAAACCAGCCGTCAGAAGCCCAAGAACTGGAAGGACCTGTCGCCCGAAGAGCAGGCAGCATGGCAGAAGCAGATGAGGGAGCAGGCGAAGCCGTGAGATAAAACGGCGTTCGACGGCCGCGGTCGTCAGCACGCTCCTGCTGCAGATCGATCGCCGGCTGCATCGTCGGACCTGGCGGCTCTCGCCGGTTCGACTCGCGCGCGGCGGGAGACGCTAGCGCGGCAGCCGCGCGCCCGCGAGCGCAAGCGGTGCGAGCGACGCGAGGAACGCGAGGTGATACCAGAGCGGGAACCGGTCCCACAGATTGATGTGGACGGGGATGAAGAACAGCACCAGCACGAGTGCAAGCGCGTAGCGGGCCGCCGGCGCATGACGCGCTAGCGCCGCCGCCGCCGCGCCGGCAGCGACGGAGGCGAGCGCCCCCACCAGCAGCCGCGCGACCAGCATCCCCAGCGTGAAATTCATCGCCTTTTCCACCGCGGCATAGCCGGGCAGCGCCGCCCGGAGCACCAGGTTGGCGAGCGTCGCGACGACGAACCAGGCGAGCAGTCCCGCCACGACGGCGAGCACGGCCAGGACGGGCTTAGGCACGGACGACAGGAACATGGGCGGCGTGTGAGGTCGGCGAGACGGGAAGGATAGCCGCAACTTCAGGCCGGCGCGCGTCCCGGCATCGCTTCCCCGCCGGTCGATCGGGCTCATTTCCGGATGATTCGGCGTACGATCCCAGCCGCGGACCTTCCGCGTAACCCTCGAGGAGTCCCACATGCCCTACTTTCTGGTGCAGGCGTCATACGGCGTTTCGGCGGTCGGTGCGATGGTCAAGAACCCCCAGGATCGAGCGGCCGCGATTCGGCCACTCATGGAAAAGCTGGGCGGCAAGCTGCACGGCATGTGGCTGACGTTCGGCGAATACGACCTGGTGGCGATCGCGGAGCTGCCCAACGCAATGACGGCCGCGGCGTTTGCGATGGCGATCGGCGCCGGCGGCGCCATGAGCAGCTACCGCACCACGCCGATGCTGTCCATGGATGAGGCGGTCCAGGCGATGAAGACGGCGGGCACGGTGGCGTACCAGCCGCCCAAGTAAGGTCACGGCTCGCCGTCCCAGTAATCGAGGCTCGCGCCGCCGCGCGCGATCACCTCGAACGGCGTCGCCTTGTCGAGGCTGCCTTCGGCGAGGTACTTGCCGGAGTCCGGGTATTCGCAGATCTCCGGGGCTTCCATCGTGCTGATCGACAGGTACTTGAGCGGCGCATCGGACGTGTTCAGGATCTGATGCGGATACTCCGGGCCGGCGGGGATGAACACGACGTCGCCTTGCCGCAGCGGCAGCATCTCGCCCGCGACGCGCAGCGTTCCCGCCCCCTCGACGACGATGAACATCTCCTCCTGCGCATGGTGCAGATGGTAGGGACAGCCGCGCTTGCCGGGCGCCACGACGTCGATCGAGGCCCCCAGCTTTCGCGCCGCGGTGCCGCGCGCCAGGCGAGCGCCCTGCGCGTCGTAGTGCGGCTCGCGCAACAGCGGTTTCATCGGGGCGTCGTTGAAATTGCGGATCAGGAGCGAGGCGAGCTCGGAGGCGCGGTCGGACATGGCGATGGTGGGCCTTAGGCGAGGTTGCGGGACGTCGCGCTCGTGGCGAGCGCGCTCGCGTCGCGGCGATAGACGTAGATCTCCGACGTGTGGCGGTCGTCGGCCGCGCACGCCTTCGCGACGCAATGGCCGCCGCCGGACTTCTGCCCGATCAGCGCCGCCGTGTCGCGGCCGAAGTCCCGGAACACGATGATCCGGTTCGTGCCGATCGTGTCGCCATGGAAGATCGGCGGCTTGAGGTTGACGATCTTCCCGTCGCGGACGTAGGCGCGCTCGACGGTGCTCGGCAGCGCGGGGTCGGACGGCACGGTGAAGACGTGGCAGGCGTCCGGCTTCAGCACGCGCCGGATTTCCGCCAGCGCACGGTCGAGGTTCGCCACGTGCTCTAGGACGTCGCTCGTCAGCACGATGTCGAAGGCGCCGTCCGCGAACGACAGCCGTTCCAGGTTCTCGTTGCGGACGCCGTCGACGAGCGCGCCTGGCGCGGCGCCGTCGAAGTACTCCGACGTCACGTAATTGGGCAGCGCGGCGAGCTCCGCGATGCGGAATACGTTCCACGCCGCGGCCTCGTAGATTGCGAAACCGCGGTTCTCCTCCATGTGCCGGACGAGGTCGCGCGGATGGGCCAGGCCGAGAAGATCGAGCACGCACCGCGCCTGCGCGCGCACGCGCCTGTTGGCCCGGCAGATGCCGCATACGTTCGCCTCGCGCTCTTCCAGCGCCCGCTTGTACGCGGGCGGGTTGTCCCAGGTCTCGGCGAGGCGACGCACGGTCTGCGCGTGGTTCCTGTGCAGCGCGAGCAGCGTGCGGTTGCCGCAACTGGGGCAGTCCGCCAGTCCGCGGAAGCGCCAGCCGCCGCCGGGCAACGCCATCCGCGCGACGGCGTAGCCGATTCGGAACATCCGCTGCTTCCTGTCCATCCGGCGCTGCTCCCGCGTTAACCTGCTCCTGCGGCGATTGTACCGAGGCGCCGGCCGGCCCGCTGCGCGCCGGGAAACGCGCGCCGAATCGCCCGTTCGGCGGATGGCATACTTCCGCGATGCCCTTTCTCCCCATCGTCGACGTCGTGATCCCGGTCTACGACGCCTGCGACGATCTCGTCGCGTGCATCGCCAGCGTGCGCGAGCATACCGAGCGCTACCGGCTGATCCTGATCGACGACGGCTCGCCCGACCCGCGCATCGGCGCGCTGTTCGAGCGCATCGCGGCGGAGCGCCGGGACGGCGTCGTCCTTCTGCGCAACGCGCGGAACCTGGGCTTCGTCGCCACCGCGAACCGCGGCATGGCGCACGGGCAGGACGACGTGGTCCTGCTCAACTCCGATACGCTGGTGACTCCGCACTGGCTCGACCGGCTGCGGCGGTGCGCACAGTCCGACGCCCGGATCGGCACGATCACGCCCTTCTCGAACAACGCCGAGATCTGCTCGTTTCCGCGCTTTTGCGAGAACAACGCGCCGCCTGCCGATCCGTCGCGCGTCGCCGCCGCGATGGCGCTCGCCGCCGTGCCGGTGTACCCCGAGCTTCCCACGGCCGTGGGGTTCTGCATGTACATCCGCCGTCGCGTCATCGAGACGATCGGCGTCTTCGATCCGGCGTTCGGCCGCGGTTACGGGGAGGAGAACGACTTCAGCATGCGCGCGCGCGGCGCGGGCTTTCGCAATGTCCTCTGCGACGACGCATTCGTCGTGCATCTCGGCGCGCGGTCGTTCGGTGCGACGATGCCGGCGCGCGTGGAGGAGAACGTTGCCAAGGTCGTGGCGCGCCACCCCGACTACCTCATCCGCGTGCGCGAGTTCATCGCCAAGGATCCGCTCGCGCCGATCCGCAGCATGGCGGCATCGCAGCTCGCGGTGCAGGCGGGCGTCGACAAGACCGGCGTGCTGCACATCGTTCACCCGCGCGGGGGCGGCACGGAAAAGTACGTGCAGGAAGCCATCGCGACATCGCGCGACCGCTGCCGTCACTACGTGCTGCGTATCCTACCCGACCGCTGGCGGCTGACCGACACGGAGGCGGGAACGGAGGCGGCGGCGGACGTCAGCTACGACGCGCTGCGGCCGGGCGAAGACGCGTCGCCCGCATGGCTGCGCGCGATGTGCGACTGGCTGCGGATCGACGTCGCCCACGTTCACAGCGCCGTCGGCAGCGGCGCCGATCTCGTGACGCTGCTGCAGCGCGCCGGCGTGCCGTACTGCTATTCCGCCCACGACATGTATCTCGCCTGCCCGACCGTCTACCTCATCGACCACACCGGCCGCTACTGCAACGCGACGACGGACCTCGCGACGTGCCGTGCGTGCATCGCCCATTTCGAAGGCTTCGATCACGACATCGAGGGCTGGCGCCGGCGCTACCGGACGTTCCTCGACGGTGCCGGCAGGATCCTCGCGCCGTCGCGCTGGGCCCAGGCGACGCTCGAAAAATACTATCCCGGCATCGTCGTCACGCGCACGCCGCACGAGCCGCCGCAAGCGCCCGCGCCGCGCGCGCTGGAAGTCGCGAACGGCCTCGCGCTGCCGCGCGACGACCGCCGCCACATCGGCGTCCTCGGCGCCATCGGTCCGGAAAAGGGCTCGCGCCGGCTGGAAGCGCTGGTCGAGCGGATCCGCACGCGCGGGCTGCCGCTGCGCTTCGTGGTGATCGGCTACACCGATCGCGACAATCGATGCCAGTCGGACGACCACGTCTTCACGGTCCACGGGCGTTACGAACCGGGCGAGATCGAGGCGCTGTTCGACCATTACCGGATTCCGCTCACGTTCTTTCCGACCGAATGGCCGGAGACGTTCAGCTACACGCTGAGCGAAGCGTGGCAGGCAGGGCGGCCCGCGCTCGTGCCGCCGCGCGGCGCGCTGCAGGAGCGGGTCGACGCGACCGGCGCCGGGTGGACGATCGCGCAGTGGCCCGACGACGACGCGATGCTCGACCAGCTGGTGGCGCTGACGGCGCCGGAGAACGCGGCCGAGCTGCGGCGCAGGGCGTCGGTGGCGCGGACGGCGCTCGAGGACGAGCGGCGCGCGGCGCTGCCGCCGGGAACGCTGTACGATGATTTGCGGGCGGCGCGGCGGGAGACCGCGGAGATCGGCGAAGCGCAGCGGCGGGCGATCCATGCCGCCGCATGCCTGGCGCTCGGCGTCGAGCCGCCGGTCCCCGCTCCTCCCCCCGCTGTGGAAACGGCGCCGCCACCGCCGCCCGTTCCGCGGCGCCGGTTCGCGTGGACCGACATGTTGCGTTTTTTTCGCGGCCCGACGGGGCCGCGCTGAGGGCCTGCTCACGGTGATCCGCAATCTGCTGCGCGCACTTTCAGGCGATGCGCCGATCGCTGCGCCCGCGCGACCCGCGCCCCCCGCGCCGCCGGCGCCGCCGCGCCTGTCGCTCGCCCGACTGCGGCAGGAGAATCCGGGCCTGGCGGACCATTTCTCCTGGGGCACCAACGCGCTGCCGCCGCTCGCCACGCCGCTGTACCTGCAGTTCGGCTGCGGAGAGCGGGTGCTCGACGGCTTCGTCAATCTCGATTTCATTCCGCACGACGCGCGCGTGTCGATGTGGAACATGCTCGACCTGTGGCCGGACGCGCTGGCGGGCGTGGTCGACGGCGTGTTCTCCGAGGACGTGCTCGAGCACTTCTTCCATGCGGAGCAGGTGTACATCCTCTGCAACCAGAATCGCGTGCTGAAGCCCGAGGGCGTCGCACGCACGCTGATGCCGAGCCTCCCGAAGCTCGTCGACTACGGCGCGGCATTCAAGCCCGAGGCGGGCGAGATCCTGCACACGGCGTTCGGCGTCGAGACCGGCGGGGACGCGCTCAACATAGGCATGCGCTTTTCGGGCCACCGTTGGCTGCACGGTCCGGAGAGCCTGGCGCGGATGGCCGCGATGTGCGGCTTCGACGTGATCGCGACCACGTGCGAGGCGTCGACCGTCGACCGCTTCAACGGCGTCAACCTGCGCGACGAGACGAACTCGCTGTCGTTCGCGAGCGACCTCGTGAAGTCGCGGTCCATCGCCCGCAGGCTGGTCGAACCGGGCGCGATCACGGGGGCGGAGCGTGTCGAGGACGCCGGCGACGGCGCAGGTCTCTACGTGGCAACCGCGCGGCGGCCCACGGTCACCTACACGCTCGCGCCGGGCGTCGACGCGAGCGCCTTCGCCTGCCTCAACGTGCGCTCGTCCAACCTCTCGTCGTTTCGCGAGCACAACCTGAAGTCGCTCGTCATCGACGGCATCCACGCGGACTCGCCCTGGCACTTCGACGAGACGCTGAAGTCGCGCCCGTGCATGAACGTCGTCACGCGCAACCAGCTCCGCCTGCTGGCCGCGCAGGCGCCGTCCCTGTCGACGCTGGTCTTTTCGCCGGCCGCGCAGCCGGGCGAGTACTTCACGCTGGGTTGCGCCGAGATCTACACGCTCGAGTGACGGACCGCGGGGCCGACCGCCGCGCTCATACCAGCCCCGCCACCAGGTTCACGGTGAGCGCGAGGATGCCCGTCGTGTAGAAGAACGCGGCGACGCCGTGCAGCAGCACGATGCGCCGGATCGACGGGTCGCAGACCTGCACGTCGGACACCTGGAACGTCATGCCGATCGTGAACGAGAAGTAGAGGAAGTCGCCGTAGTTGGGCAGCCGCTTCGGGTCGCCGGGGAACGTCAGGCGGCCCGACGGATCACCCGGCCGGCCGCCGGGCATCTCGAGATCGAGGAAATAGTCGTGCGCGTAGTGCAGCGCGAAGATGGTCTGGGTGAACGCCCACGACAGCGCGATCGTGAAGATGACAAGCGCCGCCCGCGCGTACTTCTCGAGGTCGTCGGCCTCCTTCAGCAGCGGCATCTCCGTGGCGATCACCACGAGGCTCGCCGTGGCGGCGAATATCGTGAGGATCAGCACCACCCACTGGCCGGCGTCCTGGCGCAGCGCGTTTTGCTTCATCTCCTCCGGCCCTGCCTTGCGCAGCACCTGGTACATGGCAAGGAGGGCGGTCGTCGCGCCGACGTCCCAGCCGATGATGAACCGCAGCCGCGGCGCCACCTGCGGCAGGAGGAGCAGCAGCAGGTACGTGACAACGCCGACGACCACGCCGAACGTCAGGCGCGGACGGCGCAGTCGCCACCCATTCTGCGATGCGGCAGGCGCGTCGCGCGGAACCTTGGCCTGCACGGGAGCTCCCGCAGGAACGGGCACGTCGCCCGGCCGTCATTATCGCGGCTCCGGGCGGATCAGACGGTGCGCTGGCGCAACGGGCGGACCTTGGCGAACACGTCGGCTTGCGCCTGCGCGCTCTGCACCTGCTGGTTGCGTTGCTCGCGCCGGATGCGGGCGAAGGTTTTGCGCAGGTCCGTTTCGACGCTGCTGGTGTAACGAAAGGAACGGTCGAGTATCGATTTCACGCTGCCTCCAACAAGGCCCAAGCGCGCCGCAACCACCCCCGACACTCTCTAACGCAAGACGCGTTCCGGATGGAAAATATCGTTTCCAATCATGATGTTGGACGGTCGTACCACGACGGTGCGGGTGTCACTTGTCAACCACGCCGACGCCTGGATGGAGCGCCGGCGGGGTTGTCCGCTACAGGCTGGCGGCCGCCGGTGGCGGCGACCTTTAACGGCCCGATTCGACGTGATCCCAGGCGGTGTGCGACTTGTGATGCAGGCGGAAGTAATGGTCGCGGATGCTCGCGAGCTCCTGCGCCACGTTCAGTGGAAAGCCCTTGCGCCCGCCGCGCTTGTCCTCGAGGAGGCTGTCGAGATAGCCCTCGCAGACCAGCACGTGCTCCCACTCCGCCGCAATCTTGTTGGCGATGCGGGGGTAGCGCAGTTGCAGGTGGCGCGGCTGCACGCGCGGGGGGAGCTTCAGGATCCATTGCAGCGTGGCGGTCTTCAGCGCCTCGGCGGGCGCGCCTTTGCGGCGCTGCTCGACATCCGTCGACGGCCGCGCGCGCTCGACTACCGGCTTGACGGCGTCGTCGAGCACCTTGCGGGCGTCGTCGACCGAAACCTTCTCGAACTCGAACGAGTCGGGATTGCTGGGTCCGGGCATGGCAACCTCCTGTCTCAATTGCCGCGCGTGCTCGCGCTCTGCCAGACCAATAGCATACGCCGTAGCCGCCGTGCTGCGGAATTCGTCCCGAGCTGTACGGGCGTTTCCGCCCGTGCGTGTCGGCGGCGCAACGGCCGTCGCCGGCGCCGCCAAGGGACTTCCGGCCGCAGGCGAAAAAAAGGCCGGGCAGATGCCCGGCCTTTTCGGCAAAGACGCCGGAGAGGAAGCTTAAGCGGCCTGGATGTTGCTGGCCTGCTTGCCCTTCGGGCCCGTCGTCACTTCGAACGAGACCTTCTGGCCTTCCTTCAGCGTCTTGAAGCCTTGCATGTTGATCGCCGAGAAGTGCGCGAACAGATCTTCACCACCACCGTCCGGGGTAATGAAGCCAAAGCCCTTCGCGTCGTTGAACCACTTGACTGTTCCAGTTGCCATTTCGGTAATTCCTTAAGTACGAGAAAAAACGGGACGTTGCCCGGACGATGTTTCGATCTCAAGGAAAGTACGGCGGTAGAACGACTGCGAAGCGGTCGTACAGAGCGTGCTTTACTGCTTGGAACAAAACACGCGCAGGACTATACGCGACTTTCCGGGAAAAGCGAACTCCCGCCCCCGGCCGCGGTCGCTAACGCCTTTTGACCGGACACGGTCGTTACGGGTCCGACCCGCCTCAAAACCGTCGTCCGGAGGGCCGTCCTACAAGACGCCCGGCCCTCGGAGTAAGCGCGCACTCTTCACGCCGACAACTCGTGCCGGACGAGCGCCGCGCCGGCGGCGAGGGCGGCCAGCTTGCCGCGCGCGACGTCGCGCGCCAGCGGGACCATGCCGCAATTCGTGCAGGGGTACAGCCGGTCGGCGGGGACGAACGCCAGGGCGCGGCGGAGCACCGCCGCCACGTCCTCCGGCGACTCGACCCGGTCGGTCGCCACGTCGATCGCCCCGACCAATACGTCCTTGTCGCCCAGCAGGGCGATCAGGTCGATCGGCACCCGCGAGTTCGCGCATTCCAGCGACACCTGGTCGATCTTCGAGGCGGCGAGGCGCGGGAACGTCTGCTCGTACTGGCGCCATTCGCCGCCGAGGGTCTTCTTCCACTCGATGTTGGCCTTGATGCCGTAGCCGTAGCAAATGTGGACCGCCGTCTTGCAGTGCAGCCCCTGAGCCGCGCGCTCCAGCGCCGCGATGCCCCAGTCGCGGACTTCGTCGAAGTAGACGTTGAACGCCGGCTCGTCGAACTGGACGACGTCGACGCCCGCCTCGGCAATCGCGCGCGCCTCCTCGTTCAGGATCTCGGCGAACGCCCACGCGAGCTTTTCGCGGCTGCCGTAGTGGTCGTCGGACAGCGTGTCGACCATGGTCATCGGCCCCGGCAGCGTGTACTTCACGTGCCGGCGCGTCTCTCGCCGCAGGAACGCGGCGTCGTCGACGTAGATGGGATGGCGGCGCGCCACCGGGCCCACGACCACCGGCACCGCCGCGTCGTAGCGGTTGCGGATGCGAACCGTGCGCTTGTGCTCGAAGTCGACGCCGTCGAGGCCTTCGATGAACGTCGTCACGAAATGGCGCCGCGTCTGCTCGCCGTCGGTGACGATGTCGATGCCGGCGTGCTCCTGGTCGAAGAGCGCGAGGCGCACGGCGTCGTGCTGGCCCTGGGCGAGCGCGTCGCCCTGGAGCTTCCACGGCGCCCACAGCTGGTCGGACTCCGCGAGCCAGGCGGGCTTGGGCAGGCTGCCGGCGATCGTCGTGGGAAGCAGTGGAAGGTTCATCGGCCGATTATAGCGGCCGGCCTTACGCGCGCGCCCGTGTCCGGGACCGCTCTCGGGCCGCCCGCCGCGGTCCACCGGTCAGGCCGCTTGACCAATAGGGGGTGGCCGTTTAACGTTCGGCGCTGCCACGCACGGGGTGTCCGACAAACGGCGTGCTTTCGATGAACCGCATCCTCTACGCCGACAACGACTATCCCGATGCCGGGCTCGAACGGGCGCTGTTCGACGCCGCCGGCGCCGAGCTGGTGCTGGCGCAGTGCCGCACCGAGGACGACGTGATCGCGCAGGGCAAGGGCTGCCGCGCCATCCTGCTGCAGTACGCACCGGTGACCGAGAAGGTGCTGGCGGCGCTGCCCGACATCGGAATCGTCAGCCGCATCGGCGCCGGCTACGACACGGTCGACACCGACGCCTGCGCGCGCCGCGGCATCTGGGTGGCGAACTCGCCCGATTACGGCGTCGGCGAAGTGGCCACGCACGCGCTGGCGCTGGCGCTCGCGTCCATCCGCCACGTCGTCGCCTACAACCGCGACATCGGCGCCGGCAAGTGGCACTTCATGTCGCCCGGACCGATGCGCCGTCCCACCGAGCTGACGCTCGGCATCGTCGGTCTCGGCCGCATCGGCAAGCGGATGGCGCACATCTCCCGCGACGTCTTCAAGCGCGTCGTCGCGTTCGACCCCTATCTGATCGACGGCGACTTCCCGGCCTACGTCGAGCGGGCGCGTTCGCTGGAGGCGCTGGCGGCCGAGGTCGACGTCCTCTCGCTGCATACGCCGCTCAACGCCGAGACGCGCGGCCTCGTCGGCAGCGGCTTCTTCGCCGCCGCGAAACCGGGACTGACGCTGGTGAACACGTCGCGCGGCGCCGTCGTCGACCTGGCGGCGTTGCTCGCCGCGCTCGATGCGGGGATACTGGCCGGCGCGGCGCTGGACGTGTTGCCCGTCGAGCCGGTGCCCCGCGACTCGCCGCTGCTGTCCGATCCCCGCGTGATCCTCACGCCGCATGCGGCGTTCTTCTCCGTGGAGGCGGAGAAGGAGCTCCGGCGCAAGGCGGCGCAGAATATCGTGAGCTGGCTTTCGACGGGCAAACCCGATTATCCGGTGACGCGCGGCACGCGCGCGCCGTAGACCGCCGCGGCCGTCGCGACGCGGCAAGGTCCCAGGAGGCAACGAATGGCAGCGGTCCGCATTGCCGCCGTACAGAAGTATTTCGGCGGAACGCACGTGATCCGCGGCGTCGACGTCGAGATCGCCGACGGCGAGTTCTGCGTGCTCGTCGGTCCGTCCGGCTGCGGCAAGTCCACGCTGCTGCGGATGATCGCCGGCCTGGAGGAGATCTCCGCCGGCGAGATCGCCATCGGCGGCACCGTGGTGAACCGCGTGCCGCCGAAGGAGCGCGACATCGCGATGGTGTTCCAGAACTACGCGCTCTATCCCCACATGACGGTGCGCGACAACATGTCGTTCGCGCTGATGCTCGCGAAGCAGTCGAAGGCCGAGATCGGCGAGCGCGTCGCGCGCGCGGCCGACATACTCGGCCTCGAGCCCTACCTCGACCGCTATCCGCGGCAGCTTTCCGGCGGCCAGCGGCAGCGCGTGGCGATGGGCCGCGCGATCGTGCGCGATCCGCAGGTGTTCCTGTTCGACGAGCCGCTGTCGAACCTCGACGCGAAGCTTCGCGTGCAGATGCGCTGCGAGATCAAGGAGCTCCACCAGCGGCTCAAGACCACGTCCATCTACGTCACGCACGACCAGATCGAGGCGATGACGATGGCTGATCGCATCGTCGTGATGAAGGACGGCATCGTCGAGCAGACCGGCGACCCTTTGACGCTGTACGACGCGCCGGTCAACACGTTCGTCGCCGGGTTCATCGGCTCGCCGGCCATGAACATCATCCCGGGCATCGCGCATCACGGCGGCGGCGGGCAGTCGATCGAGTTCGGCCAGGGCGTGAGCCTGCCGGTGCCCCGCGGCGCGCGCGTGACGGACGGCCAGGAAGTGCTCTACGGCATGCGGCCCGAGCACTGCATGGTGACGGGCGGCGGCGGCCTGCCGGCCGACGTCGTGGTCGTCGAGCCGACCGGCGCCGACACGCAGCTCTACTGCCGCTTCAACGGCCAGGAAGTGACGTCGCTCGTCCGCGACCGCGTCCATTGCCGTCCCGGCGAGCGCGTCAGCCTGAGCCCCGATCCGGTAAGAGCCCATCTTTTCGATCGCGCGAGCGGACTATCGCTCGCCGCCTAGCCTTTTTTCGTTCAACCACGCGCACGAGAACAAATCCAAGCGCAAACACCAGGAGGAGTTGCATGAGCGAGATCAAGCGTCGCGAATTTCTGAAAGCCACGGCGGGCGTCGCCGCCCTCGGCGCGGGCGCAGGACTGTTCCCGGCCGATGCCGCCGCGCAGGCCACGTGGACGAACAAGCCGGAAAAGGGCGCCAAGCTGCGCGTGCTGCGCTGGAAGCGCTTCGTGCAGGGGGACGAGGACGTCTGGGCCGCGAACACGAAGAAGTTCACCGAGCTGACGGGCATCGAGGTGCGCGTCGATGCCGAAGGCTGGGAGGACGTGCGGCCGAAGGCGGCGGTGGCGGCGAACGTGGGCAGCGGGCCCGACATCATCATCAGCACGATGGAAGACGCGCACCAGTATCCGGACAAGCTCGTCGACGTCACGGACCTCGCGAACTACCTCGGCGTGAAGTACGGCGGCTGGTACGACGCGGCGCGGGCGTACGGCATGCACGGGAAGAATCGCTGGGTCGCGATCATGATGGGCGCGGCCGGCAACGCGCTCGTGTACCGCGAGAGCGCGATCAAGGCGGCGGGGTTCGAGACCGTGCCACAGGACATGGGCGGGTTCCTCAAGCTTTGCCAGGCACTGAAGGCCAAGGGGACGCCGGCGGGCTTCGCGCTCGGCAACGCCACCGGCGACTCGAGCTGGACGCACTGGCTGGTATGGGCCCACGGCGGCAAGCTCGTTGACGCCAAGAACAACGTCGTCATCAACAGCCCCGAGACCATTGCCGCGCTCGAGTATTCGAAGCAGCTCTACGAGACGTTCATCCCCGGCACGCTGTCGTGGCTCGATCCCAACAACAACAAGGCATTCCTCGACGGCCAGCTCTTCCTCACCGCCAACGGCATCTCGGTGTACTACGCCGCGAAGACGTCAAAGGACGAAAAGCTGGTGGAAATGACGAAGGACATCCAGCACGCCAACTTCCCGGTGGGTCTCGACGGCAAGCAGCGTGAGCTGGTCCTCGTCTTCCCGATGATGATCTTCAAGTACACGAAGTATCCGAACGCCGCGAAGGAATACCTGCGGTTCATGATGGAGAGGGAGCAGTACGTGCCGTGGCAGGAAGCGTCAATCGGCTACGTCTGCCATCCGCTGCGAGCCTACGAGTCGAGCAAGTTCTGGACGGCCGACCCGAAGGTGACGCCGTATCGCGACTGCATGAAGATCATGACGCCCAACGGCTACGCCGGCGAAATGGGGTACGCGTCGGCGGCTTGCACGGCGGACTTCATCATCCCGAACATGGTGGCCGAGGCGGCGTCGGGATCGAAGACGCCGAAGGAGGCGGCGGAACGGGCCCAGAAGCGGGCCGAGCGCTACTACAAGGTCTAGCCGTTCGTCGCGGCGGGCGCCTGCGCAAGCGGGCGCCCGCTCGACGCCCGTCGAAAGGGCGCCGCTTGAGCACGTTCGTATCCCGCCTGCAGGACAATCGCCACGCGCTGGGCCTGGTGTTCATGGTCCCCGCGGCGCTGATCCTGCTGGTGTTCCTCACGTATCCGCTCGGCCTCGGGACGTGGCTCGGCTTCACCGACGCCAAGATCGGCCGCGCCGGCGAGTTCATCGGCATCGAGAACTTCGAGTACCTGTGGGGCGACGCCGTCACGCGGCTCGCGCTCTTCAACACGCTGTTCTATACGATCGTCGCGAGCATCATCAAGTTCGGCCTCGGCCTCTGGCTCGCGCTGCTCCTGAACAAGCACCTGCCGTTCAAGGCGTTCTTCCGCGCCATCGTGCTGCTGCCGTTCATCGTCCCTACCGCGCTGTCCGCGATCGCGTTCTGGTGGATCTACGACTCGCAATTCTCGATCATCAGCTGGGCGCTGCTCAAGATGGGGCTCATCGACCAGTACATCGATTTTCTCGGCCAGCCGTGGCACGCGCGGTTCGCGACGATCGCCGCCAACATCTGGCGCGGCGTGCCGTTCGTCGCGATCACGCTGCTCGCCGGCCTGCAGACGATCTCGCCGTCCTACTACGAGGCCGCGAGCCTCGACGGCGCCTCGCCGTGGCAGCAGTTCCGCTACGTGACGCTGCCGCTGCTCACGCCCATCATCGCCGTCGTGATGACGTTCTCCGTGCTCTTCACGTTCACCGACTTCCAGCTCATCTACGTGCTGACGCGCGGCGGCCCGCTCAACGCGACGCACCTGATGGCGACGCTCGCGTTCCAGCGCGGCATCTCGGGCGGCAGCCTGGGCGAGGGCGCCGCGATCGCGACGGCGATGGTGCCGTTCCTGCTGGCCGCGATCATGGTGTCGTACTACGGTCTGCAGCGCCGGGCCTGGCAACAGGGCGGGGCGGACAAATGAGCACTGCCGCCGCCACCGCCGCCGAGACGCCCGAAGTCACCGACACGCAGGGGATGAATTACCTCGTGTCGCTGCCGCGGCGCGTCGTCACCGTGTACGTCCCCCTCTTCGCATTCCTGATCGTGCTGCTCTTCCCGTTCTACTGGATGGTGGTGACCACGTTCAAGCCGAACGAGGAGCTCCTGTCGCGCGAGGGCAATCCGTTCTGGGTGAAGAACCCCACGCTCGCGCACGTCAAGAAGCTGCTCTTCGACACCGCGTACCCGGACTGGCTCTGGAACACGCTGCTGATCTCCGCCGTCGCCACGGTGCTGTCGCTGTTCTGCAGCGTGCTCGCCGCCTACGCGATCGAGCGACTGCGCTTTCGCGGCGCGCGTTACGTCGGCATGTCCATCTTCCTCGCGTACCTCGTGCCGCCGTCGATCCTGTTCATCCCGCTCGCCACGGTCGTCTACAAGCTGCAGCTCTTCGACACGCGGCTCGCGCTGATCCTCACCTATCCGACGTTCCTGATTCCCTTCTGCACGTGGCTGCTGATGGGCTACTTCAAGTCGATCCCGTTCGAGCTCGAGGAGTGCGCGCTGATCGACGGGGCCAGCCGCTGGCAGATCCTGGTGAAGATCATCCTGCCGCTGGCGGTGCCGGGGCTCATCTCCGCCGGCATCTTCGCGTTCACGCTGTCGTGGAACGAGTTCATCTACGCGCTGACGTTCGTGTCGTCGTCGGAGGTGAAGACGGTGCCAGTGGGCGTGGTTACCGAGCTGGTCGAGGGCGACGTCTACCACTGGGGCTCGCTGATGGCGGGTGCGCTGCTGGGCTCGCTGCCGGTGGCGGTGATGTACTCGTTCTTCGTCGAGTACTACGTGTCCGGGCTGACCGGCGCCGTGAAGGAGTAAAATCCTGTCCTTGCCAACCCGGGGTATCACCATGGCCGACATCCAGGACACCATCCGCGACCAGGTCGCGAAAGATCGCGTCGTGCTGTACATGAAAGGCACGCCGCAGTTCCCGCAATGCGGGTTCTCCGCCACCGCGACCGAAATCCTGCGCCGGTGCGGCGTCGAGGATTTTGCGTCGTATAACGTCCTGCAGGACGAAGCGCTGCGCCAGGGCATCAAGGAATTCTCCAACTGGCCCACGGTTCCTCAGCTCTACGTGGACGGCGAGTTCGTCGGTGGCTGCGACATCATGCGCGAGATGTACCAGTCGGGCGAAATGCAGCAGCTCCTCGCCACGCAAAAAGCCTGACATCGGCCGCGTGATCACGCCATCCGTGATCGCGCGGCTTTTCATTTCGGCCTGTCTCGCGGGCGCGTTCGCCGCGCCGGTAGGTGCTGCCGACGCGCCGCCGCCGGCGGGAGCCATCGCGGTCCGCAGCGGCGTCGCGCCGCGGATCGACGCCGTCCGCACGTCCGGCGTCAACGTCGTCATCTTCAATCGCCCGATCGTGCGCCTGCGCGCGTCTGTGCTCGGCGTGTCGGTGGACGACCGCGCGCAGACGGCCGAGCAGCGGATCCGGTCGCTGCTGGCGTCCCCCGGCGAGCACAAGGTCTCGGTCAAGGAGCTGCCGCAGGGCGCGGCGATCGAGATCGACGACAAGTTCGCCGTCGCGGTGCTGAACGAGGACGTCGAGAACCTGGGCGAGATCGCGGTCGCCACGACCGCCGGCGACGCCGCGCGGGCGCTCCAGCGCGTCATCGCGGAAATGCAGGAGGCGCACAATCCGCGGGCGATGCTCCGGGCGGCCGGCTGGTCGCTCATCGCCACCGTCGTGTGGCTCGCGCTGCTTTGGCTGCTGCGCCGCGGCGTGCGGGCAATCGGCCGGCGGGCGATCCGCTTCGCCGAGGCGAAAGGCGAGCGCATGCGCGCCGAGGGTCACGAGATCGTGCAGCGCGAGCGCGTGGTCCAGATCATCCGGTGGTCGATCTCGGGCTTGCTCTGGCTGATCGCGCTGCTCATCACCTACAAGTGGCTGGGCTACGTGCTCGCGCGGTTTCCGTTCACGCGGCCGTGGGGCGAGGAGCTCGACGACTTCCTCGTCGACACGGCGGTCGGCATGCTCACGGCCGTCGCCGGTTCGGTGCCCGGGCTCGCGGTGGCGATCATCATTTTCGTGCTCGCCCGCGTCGCCGCCGGCATGGCGAAGAGCTTCTTCGACGGCGTGCAGAGCGGCCGCACGAAGTTCACGTGGATCGACGCCGATTCGGCGCGGCCGACGCGCCGGCTGGCGTCGATCGCCATCTGGCTCTTCGCCGTGGCGATGGCCTATCCGTACATCCCCGGGGCGCAGACCGACGCCTTCAAGGGCCTGTCGGTGCTGCTCGGCCTGATGGTTTCGGTCGGCGCGTCGGGCATCGTAGGCCAGGCCGCGAGCGGCCTCATCCTGATGTACACGCGCACCTTCCGCCCGGGCGAATACGTGCGCGTCGCCGACAGCGAGGGCACGGTCGTCGCGCTGGGGCTCTTCACGACGCGGATGCGCACGGGTCTCGGCGAGGAGCTGACGCTTCCCAACTCGATGGTGCTGGCGACGGTCACCAAGAACTATTCGCGCGCCGTGAAGGGCACCGCCTTCATCCTGGACACCGTGGTCACGATCGGCTACGACGCGCCGTGGCGGCAAGTAAGCGCGATGCTGGTGGAGGCGGCGGTGCGCACCAGCGGCGTCGTGCACGATCCGCTGCCGCGCGTGTTCCAGACGGCGCTGTCCGATTTCTACGTCGAGTATCGCCTCGTGTGCCTGGCCCTGCCCACCGAGCCGCGCCCGCGCGCGGAGCTGCTGTCGTCGCTGCACGCCAACGTCCTCGACGTGTTCAACGAGCACGGCGTCCAGATCATGTCGCCGCACTACTACACCGACCCCGACGATCCCAAGGTCGTGCCGCCGGGCAAGTGGTACGAGCCGCCGGCGAAGCCGCCCCAGCCGCCCGGCTGACGGGCAGGCCTTTGCCGTGACGCCGTCCTGCCGCGCGGCCGGCATGCGGCGCGCGGTCGCGGCGCGGGCGCTACGTGCGCGCCCGCTGGACGCGCTTCACTTCCGGAATGCGGTGCATCGCCCGCATCACCTGCGCGAGATGCCGGCGGTCGCGCA
>Ga0207645_10001280_pt1 | contig 20687 bp, 16 predicted proteins | sample KBSM53metaG_FD_184331 | JGI IMG/M metagenome (GOLD analysis project Ga0207645, IMG submission 184331) | Miscanthus rhizosphere microbial communities from Kellogg Biological Station, Michigan, USA - KBS M5-3 metaG (SPAdes) (version 2) | ecosystem: Host-associated > Plants > Roots > Rhizosphere >...
CACCGCACCGGAAGGAACGCCGATCCGCATCGACGGCGTGGCCAGCGACATCTCAGAACGCAAGTCGCACGCCGAACGGATGGCGTACCAGGCCACCCACGACGCATTGACCGGCTTGCCGAACCGGAACCTGCTTGCCGATCGTGTCGAGCAGGCGATCGCGCTGGCGCGGCGCAATGAGCAGCATGTGGCGGTGCTGTTCCTGGACATCGACGGCTTCAAGTACATCAACGACAGCTTCGGCCACGCGTTCGGCGATGCCTTGCTGCGCTCCGTGGCGGCCCGGCTCGAGGTGGTCGTGCGCGAAAGCGATGCCGTCGCACGGCTGGGCGGCGACGAATTCGTGATCCTGCTGCCCGACCTTGCAGACGCGGAAGGCGCGGTCCGGGTCGCGTCGAAGGTGCTCGAGGCGATCTCGGTGCCGATGCCACAGGACGGCCGTGAGGTGCACTTGAGCGCGAGCATCGGCATCAGCGTGTTTCCGCAAGACGCAGACACCTGCGACGGCCTGCTCCAGTACGCGGATGTGGCCATGTACCGCGCCAAGGCGAACGGTCGCAACGGCTTTCGGTGCTACTCCAAGGAAATGGGCGCGCAGGCGCAGCGGCGCACCGAGCTCGAGGCGGCGCTGCGCGTCGCACTCGAACGCAATCAGCTGGAGCTCTACTACCAGCCCCAGGTGGATCGCGATGGCGGCCGCATCGTGGGTGTCGAGGCGCTGTTGCGCTGGCACCATCCCGAACTGGGCATGGTGTCGCCTGCGCAATTCATTCCGCTGGCCGAAGAGACCGGGCTGATCGTGCCGATCGGAGAATGGGTGCTGAGAACGGCGTGCGCTCAGGCCGAGGCGTGGCACGCAGCAGGCCATGCCGAGTTGTCGGTGGCGGTGAACATGTCGGCGAAGCAGTTCCAGCAACAAGACATTCCGTCGCTGGTGCGCGATGTGCTCCGTGGCACCCGCTTGCCGGCGCGCTGCCTGGAACTCGAGTTGACCGAGAGCGCCCTGATGCACGACACCGACGCCGCGATCCAGACGATGCGCCACATCAAGGACCTCGGTGTGCGCCTGGCGCTCGACGACTTCGGCACGGGCTATTCGAGCCTGAGCTACCTCAAGCGCTTCCCGATCGACGTCTTGAAGATCGATCAGTCATTCACCTTCGAAGTGACCACCGACGACGGCGCGGCCTCGATCACGCGCGCCATCATCGCGATGGCCCGCTCGCTGAACATGAGCACCGTCGCGGAAGGCGTGGAAACGCGGGCGCAGCTGGAGTTCCTCGGCGCGCTCGGCTGCGACGTGATGCAGGGCTACCACATCGGCCGCCCGATGCCGGCCGAGCTCGTCACGGCCCTGCTCAGCGACGATCGAGGTCGGCGACCAGACGTCCCAGGACAGCGACCGAGCACGCCGGTGCTTGCTCAAGCGATCTTCGAGTGAAGCGAGCGTGACCGCCTGATCGATCTCGAGCTGCCGACGCTCCGCCCTATCTTGACTGCTCAGGAACCCTGCCGCAACGCCAATGCGGCCTGGATCGCGTCGTCGCGCGTCAGGGCGCGCCCGAGCGCGAACGCGCGATCGAACGCGGCCTCGGGGTGCCTCGCGTGCACGTCGGCGTGCCGGCGTTCGCGTCGCGTGCGGTCGGATGGCAGCAGCGCGATGTTCGATCGCTCGCGCAGTGCGGCCGCGGCGCCCAGCAACTGCGGCGCGGCGGGGTCGACCGCATGCGTCACGGCGATCATTTCGAGCAGGTCCGGCAGCCCGGTGTCACGCGTGGCCCGCTGCTGTTCGCCGAGCCCGTCGAACAAGGCGCGCCGCGCGGCGTCGCCGTCGCCCAGCGTGGCATGGATGCACCCCACCGTGCACAGCGCGCGCGCCCGGTACAGCGGGAAGCCGAGCTCGCGATAGGTCTCGGCAGCGGATTGCGCGTGCGGCAGCGCCGCCGCCCCATCGCCCATGGCAATGAGCACGGTGGCATGGACGACGGCTTCCCTTGCGCCGCACTTCGGATCGTGCAGCGAGCGAAAGGTGCGCAGGCTCTCGCCGGACAGCGCGCGCGCCTCGTCCAGCCGGTCTTCGTTCAGTGCCAGTTGCGCCAGCAGACCCAGCGTCACCGCCGCGTCATGATGATTGCCGATGCGGCGATGCTGGACCAACGCATCGTCGAGCAGGCGTCGCGCAGACGCGAAGTCGAGCTGTTCCAGCGCACATTGGCCCGCATGGTGAATGGCCGACGGCGTGTCGATCACGCACCCCGCATCGACGCCCACCTGCGCGCTCTCCAGGAACAGGGTTCGCGCCTTGGCATGCTGGCCTCGATCCAGCGCGGCCCGCCCCAGCTCCATGAGCGTGAGCAGTTCAAACCGGCGGTCTCCGGCGGCTCTCGCCAGAGGCAGTCCACGCAGAAGAAGCGGCTCGAAGCCGTCGGGTCCCTGCGAGTGCATGCGGTCCGCGGCCAACCACAGCGTGGCTGCCGCTTCGCCGCCGACGTTGCCGAGCTCCTGTGCCAGCGTGACGGCCTCGCTGAGGATGTCGTCGCTGCGCTGCGTATGGGCCAGCTTATAGGCGCAAAGGCCCGCCCCGATCAGCGCATCGAGGCGCACCTGGTCGCGCTTCGTGTGCAGGGTGAGCGCGCGCCCGAGCCGGTTCCAGCCTTCGGTGTAGTGGCCGCGGGTATCCCAGAAGTAGCGCAACGCGCCGGACAGTCGCGCGTAGTTTGCGGGATCGGCGTTGCCGGACCAGTCGAGCGCGGCGCGCAGGTTGTCGTGTTCGGCTTCGAGCCGGTCAAGCCATTCGAGAGCCGTCGGCCCGGCGAGGGCCATGGCCCCCGCGCTGGCCAGGTTCGCGAAGCATTCGAAGTGACGCCGTCGCACCGCCTCGGCGCGTCCGCCTTCGGCCAGCTTCTCGCTCGCGTATTGCCGGATCGTCTCGAGCAGGCGATACCGCGTGCCACTGCCGTCCTGCGTCTCCGCGATCAGCAGCGACTTCGCCACCAGGTGGTCGATGGCGTCGAGCACGCCGCTTGCGCTGTCGGGCCCGTCGGCGGCGACGCTTTCCGCGCCCTCGAGCGAGAAGCCGCCGGCGAAGACCGCCAGCGCATCGAGCACGCTGCGTTCGCCCGGCGCGAGCAGGTCGTAGCTCCAGTCCACCAGCGCGCGCAGCGTGCGTTGGCGCGGCAAGGCCGTGCGCAGGCCGCCGGTGAGCAGGCGGAAACGGTCATCGATGCGCCGCGCGATCTCCTCCACCGAGAGCGCCGTCAGCCGCGCCGCGGCGAGCTCGATCGCCAGTGGGATCCCGTCGAGCCGCCGGCACACCTGCGCGATCGCGGCGGCGTTGCGAGCGTTCAGCGCAAAGCCGGGCTGGACCGCGGTCGCCCGGTCGACGAAGAGTTGCGCGGCTTCGCTGGCGATCACGTCTGCCGGCGTCGCTGAATCCGCGCGCTCGGGCATGGACAGCGAGGGAACGCGATAGAGGGTCTCGCCTTCGATGCCGAGCGCCTGCCGGCTGGTGGCCAGCAGCTGCAGTCGGGGCAGCGACCGCAGCAGCGTCTGCGCGGCCCGCGCGGCTTCATCGATGACGTGTTCGCAGTTGTCGAGCAACAGCAGCACGCGCTGGCCCCGCAGCGTGCTCTCGATCAGCGCCATCGGCGGCGTGTCGCCCTCGGCGCGCGCGCCGAGGGCCGCCGCGATGGCGCCCGGCACGAGCGCGGCATCGGTCAGCTGCGCGAGTTCGACGAGCCAGACGCCGTCCGGGAAATCGGCGACGAGCTGGCCAGCGACCTCCAGCGACAGCCGCGTCTTGCCGGTGCCGCCGGCACCGACCAGCGTCACGATCCGCGATCGGCGCAACTGCTCGCGAATCTGTTCCAGGGCCTGCTGGCGGCCGATGAACATCGTCAGCGCCGGCGGCAGGTTCGTGCGCTGCGCGTCCTGCGTGCGGATGGGCGCAAACGCCGATCGCAGGCCGGCCACGCTGAGCTGATAGAGCCGCTCGGGCCGGGCGAAGCCGCGCAGCGTGTGGTCGCCCAGGTCGCGCCATTCGGTGCCCGCCGGCGCAGCGCGGCCCAGCAGCGCGACGGTCGCGGCGGTGACGAGAATCTGGCCGCCTTGCGCCGCCGCCACCACGCGCGCCGCGCGCGCCAATGTCGGCCCGCTGATGGCTTCGTCTTCGCCATCCTCGACGGTGCCGGAGTGCAGCCCGATGCGCGCCGCAATCGCGGCATGCTCGGGGGCGCACAGCGCGCGTTGGGCGTCGACAGCGGCATCCACGGCAGCGCGCGCGTCTGCGAACGCGACACAGAATGCGCCGTCGACGATGCGCAAGGCCTGCCCTGCATGGCGGGCGATCGCGTCGCGCACGATCGCTGCTGCCGCGTCGTGGCGCGCCGTCGCTGCCGCGCTGGGCGCAGCGTCGTGTGCCGCGCTGTCTTCGATGGCCGTGAAGAGGAATGTCAGCGTGCGCAAGGGCGTCAGCCGATGCTTCACCTCGCGCGCGATCGCCTGGGCGATGTCGGCCTGGCCGGACAGCAGGTCGTGCGCATCGCTCTCGTAGCTCTCGGCCCACAGGTGGCTGCCGTCGCCCATCTGGATGAGGCTGGCGCTGATGCGAACCCTGGCGCCGGCATGCCGGACACTGCCTTCGAGCCGGTGGGTCGGTCGGCCGACGGCGGAAGCCCGCGCGATGACGCCCCAGCGTGCCGACCCGATGCGGGCCAGCTGCGTGATCACTTCGTCGGTCAGGCCGTCGCCGAAGTCATCAAACGGGCCCGTGTCGCCACGGCCTTCGAACGGCAGCACGGCCAGCATGATGCGTTCATCGGTCGGGCCCGCGCCGGGCGCCGCCGCCGAGTCGTCGGCGATCTGCCCGACGAAGCGATAGCCGCGCTTCGGCAGGGTCTCGATCAGTCCGTCGCCGAGGGCCTTGCGCAGCATCGACACATGCGAAGCGAGCGTGCCCTCTTCGACGATGGTGCCCGCCCACACCGTCTGCAGCAGCTCGTCCTTGGTGACCGGCCGGTCGCGCGCCGCCACCAGCGCGATCAGGACGTCGACCGCCTTCGGCGTCAGCGCGACGCGTTGGCCGTCGCGGTACAGCACCCGCCCGCCGGCGTCGAGGCGAAAGGGACCGAAATGGTGGCTGCGGCGGGGTGGCATCGGTATTGAGGAATCCACAAGAAAACCATCAGATCTTATGCAGGACTTTCGCCAGCCCGGTTCCTACGATTCATTCCACACCAACCCACCCATGGAGACCACCATGTCCTTGCGCATCAACGACACCGCCCCCGACTTCGAAGCCGAGACCACCCAGGGCCCGATCCGCTTCCATGACTGGATCGGCGACAGCTGGGCCTGCCTGTTCTCGCACCCGAAAGATTTCACCCCGGTGTGCACCACCGAGCTGGGCTACATGGCCCGCATCGAGCCCGAGTTCACCCAGCGCAACTGCAAGCTCATGGGCCTGTCGATCGACCCGGTGGCCATGCATGCCAAGTGGGCCTCGGACATCGAGGAGACCCAGGGCTACATGCCGAAGTACCCGATGATCGGCGACACCGACCTGGTGGTGGCCAAGCGCTACAACATGCTGCCGGCGGAGGAGGCCGGCACGTCCGAGGGCCGCACCGCCGCCACCAACGCCACGGTGCGCTCGGTCTTCATCATCGGCCCGGACAAGAAGATCAAGCTGATGCTGACCTACCCGATGACGACCGGCCGCAACTTCGACGAGATCCTGCGCGTGCTCGATTCGATGCAGCTCACCGCCAAGTACAAGGTGGCGACGCCGGTGAACTGGAAGCAGGGCCAGGACGTGATCATCACGGCCGCGGTGTCCAACGAGGAAGCCGACAAGTTGTTCCCCGGCTACAAGACCATCAAGCCCTACCTGCGCACGACGCAGCAGCCAGGCTGAGCCAACGCGAGGCCACGCCCGCATCGCCTGGGCGCCCGCCTTGCCGGCCTGGCGCTGCGCGCCGATGCCGAGCACGCAATGGGGCTCGCGCATACGCCAGCGCCTCCTGCATCTGCTGCTTGCCGTCACGACCGTGATGCCGGAGCGGGCGGCCGGGTTATCCCTCGATTCATGATTTGTGCACAAAACACTATACTGTGCCCATACTTCCTGCCGTCAGCGCAGCGAGGTCCCCGCCCACAAATCACCGAGGAAGACGATGAAACTACTTTCGTACCGACATGCCGGCCGCGACGCCTTCGGAGCCGTGATCGGCGATGGCGTGGTCGACCTCTCGCGCTGGCGCGAAGGCGTGACCACCCTGCGCGACTACATCGCCTGCGGTGCCTACCTCGACGCCGCCGAGCACGTGAACGGCCGCGCGATCGACGCGAAGCTCAGCGAGATCGAATACCTGCCGGTGATCACGCAGCCTGAGAAGATCGTCTGCGCGGTGCGCAACTACCTGGATCATCACAACGAGGCGCTCGCCGCCGGGCTGCAGCGCGAGCTGTCGGACTTCCCGCCGATCTTTCTGCGCGTGTGGCGCTCGCAGTGCGGTCATGGCCAGCCTGTCGTCAAGCCGCGCGTCTCCGATACGCTCGACTGGGAAGGCGAACTCGCGGTCATCATCGGCACCGGCGGCCGCGACATCGCCGAAGCCGATGCCTGGAAGCATGTGGCCGGCTACAGCGTCTACAACGACGTCAGCGTGCGCGAGTGGCAGTTCCACGCGAAGCAGATCGCCTCGGGCAAGAACTTCGAAGGCACCGGCCCGTTCGGCCCGTGGATGGTGACGGCCGACGAGATCGAACCCGGCCGCAGGCTCAAGCTCGAGACGCGGCTCAACGGCGAGGTCGTGCAGTCCAGCGACACCGGCCACCTGATCTTCTCGATCCCGCAACTGATCAGCTACTCGTCGACGATCTTCACGCTGTCGCCGGGCGACGTGATCGTCACCGGCACGCCGGCCGGCGTCGGCTTCGGCCGCAAGCCGCCGCGCTACATGAAGCCCGGAGACACCATCGAGGTCGAGATCGAGGCCATCGGGGTGCTGCGCAACCCGGTCGTGGCTCAAGGCCCGAAGCCATGAGCCAGGTCACCATCCGCAAACGCAGCCTGACCGTCGAGACCGTCTTCCACGAGGGCGGGCCGCCGCCGGCCAAGCCGCTGCGCCTGGCTTCGGCCTGCGCCGTGATCCGCAACCCCTGCGCCGGCCGCTACGAGCCGGACCTGCTGCCGTTCATGACCGAGCTGCGCAGCCTGGGCACGCTGCTGGCCGAAGAGCTGGCCGCTGCGCTCGTCGGCGCCGTACAGGTGGAAGCCTACGGCAAGGCCGCGATCGTCGGCACCGCCGGCGAGCTGGAGCATGGCGCGGTCTGGCACGAGGCCGGCGGCTGGGCCATGCGCCAGGTGCTCGGCGAGCCCAAGGCGATCGTGCCCGCGGCGAAGGCGGTCGCGCACACCGGCTACCGCTTGATGGTGCCGCTGCACTACATCCACGCCGCGTACGTGCGAAGCCACTTCAACAGCGTCGAGGTCGGCATCCAGGACGCACCGCGGCCCGACGAGATCCTGTTCGCGCTGGTGATGGCCGACGGCGGGCGCATCCATTCGCGCCTGGGTGGGCTGACGAAAGCGCAGGTTTCCGTGCACGACGGCCAACGCTGAGAAGGGCACCGCATGTCATCGCCCTTCGCCCCCAGCCTGTCCCACATGGGCGTGTTCTGCGTCGACCTCGACAAGGTGGCCGCCTTCTACCGCGAGGTCTTCGACATGGTCGAGACCGATCGCGGCCAGGGCATCACGATGCCGTACAAGATCATCTTTCTCAGCGCGAGCCCGCAGCAGCACCACCAGCTCGTGTTGGCGTCGAGCCGGGCCGAAGGCAGCGCCAGCACCGTGATGCAGCTGTCGTTCAAGGTGCAGACACTCGATCATCTTCGCGAGGCGCGCCGGCGCGCGCTGGCTCGCGGCGCGACCCGGATGCGTGGTCTGAACCACGGCAACGCCCTGTCGATCTACTTCGCCGACCCCGAAGACAACACCGTCGAGGTCTACCTCGACACGCCCTGGTACGTGAGCCAGCCGCATGGCGACCCGCTCGATCTGGAGCGCCCCGACACTGAACTCTGGGCCGAGACCGAGCGCACCTGCCGCGCCGATCCCAGCTTCATGCCGGCGGAGCAATGGCGCGCTCAATTCGGGCAGGCGGTCCGCTGAAGCGCTTGCCCTGTCCCACTCACCTCCTGCCGAATACCGCCGCATGAAAGAAGTCGACATCCTGATCGTGGGCACCGGCCCGACCGGCGCCACGCTCGCGGGCCTGCTGGGCCAGCGCGGCCTGCGCGTCGCGGTGTTCGACCGCCTGCCGGACCTGTACCCGCTGCCGCGCGCGGCCGGCATGGACCACGAGGTGATGCGCATCGCGCAAGAGCTGGGGATCGCCGATCGCATGGCGCCGCACATCGCGCCCTATCGCCCGAGCGAATACCGCGGCATGGACGGCCAGCTGATCAAGCGGCTGGACGCCGCGCCGCCGCCGCATCGCCTGGGCTGGGCGCCGAACTACGTGTTCGAGCAACCGGCGTTCGAACGCATGCTGCGTGGCCGCCTGGCCGAGCTGCCGACGGTGAGCACGACCACCAGCGCCGATGTCGTGGCCGTCGGCCAGGACACCGACCACGCCTGGGCCGACGTGATCCTGCCCGGCGACAGCCGGCCCACGCGCCATGTCGCTCGCTACCTGATCGCCTGCGACGGCGGCTCCAGCCCGATCCGCAAGCAGCTCGGCATCACGCTGGAAGACCTGGGCTTCGACGAGCCCTGGCTGGTGGTGGACGCCATCGTCTCCGACGCCAAGCTCGCCGAACTGCCGCAGACCCAGGTGCAGTACTGCGAGGCCGAGCGGCCCTGCACTTACGTCGTCGGCGTCGGCCGTCACCGGCGCTGGGAGATCATGCTGCTGCCCGGCGACAGCCTCGCGGCCGACTACCCGCCCGAACAACTGTGGCCGCTGCTCGAACGCTGGATCATGCCCGGCGACGGCGAGATCTGGCGCGCGGCCGCCTACCGCTTCCACGGTCTGGTGGCCAACGACTGGCGGCGCGGCCGCATCCTGCTGGCCGGTGATGCCGCCCACATGACGCCGCCCTTCATGGCACAGGGCATGGTGCAAGGCCTGCGCGATGCGCTGAACCTGGCCTGGAAGCTCGAGCGCATCCTGCGCGGCCGCTCCTCGCCGGGCTTGCTCGACACCTATCAGCAGGAACGCCGGCCGCACGTGGTCACCACGACGCGCACAGCGATGGAACTCGGCCGCGTGATCTGCGAACGCGACCCCGCGCGTGCGCGCGAACGCGACGCACGGCTGCTCACCGAGCAAGGTGGACGGGTCACGACCCAGTTCCGACAGAACATGATCCCGGGCCTGCACGCGGGCTTGATCGCACGCGAGACGCCGGGTGCCGGCTGCATCCTGCCGCAACCGATGATCGACGCGGGCGACAAGCTCGTGCGCCTTGACGACCTGACCGGCCGCACCGTGCGGGTCGTCGTCCACGGCGATCTGCCGGCAGCCGATCAGACCTTGCTGCTTGACGCACTTCAGCCGCTGGGTGGCGTGCTCGTGCTGCTGGGTGCAGGCGGCGACAGCAGCGCCGATGTGATCCACGCGGTGGAAGACGTGCCGGTTCTGGCGCCCTGGCTCGCGCAGATCGACCGACGCTTTGCGGTGGCACGGCCCGACCACTGCGTGTTCGGCACCGCCGCATCGACGACAGAGACGGTCTCGTTGCTGGCGGCGCTGCGCGCTGCACTGGCTTGACCGGTCGTCATGGTGACGGCGCCTCCAGATCGACCGAGCGGTCCGGCCGCAGGCGGCCCGGCGCCGCCCGGGCTCAGCCCGCGTGTTCGAACGCGGCTTCGACGTTGCGCAGCGTGCCGCCGATGTGGTCGGCGAGCAGCGCGCAGGCCGTCGCGCTGTCACGCCGCAGCGTGGCGTCCATCAGCTTCTTGTGTTCGGTCGACTTGCGCCGCGCGACCTTGCGGTGGCGCGCGGAGAACCGGCGGTAGCGCTCGGCCTGGTCGAACAGGCTGGCGCTCCACGCCAGCTGCCGCTGCGAAGGGCATGCCGCCAGCAGCGCAGCATGGAAGTCGCGGTGCAGCGCGCTCCATTCAGCGTCGAGGATCACCGGCCCGTCGGGCAGGCGCGATTCCACCTTGTCGAGACGGTAGAAGGCCGCCACGATGGCCGCTTCCCAGGCGTCGTCGCCATGGTCGATCGCTTCCTGCAGGGCCTGCACGTCGAGCATCAGGCGCATGCGCGTGATGTCGCGCAGATCGTCGGGCGACAGCGGGGCGACGCGGAAACCGCGCCGCTCATCGGCGCGCACCAGCCCCTCTTGCGAGAGCCGGCTGAGCGCTTCCCGCAAGGGGCTGCTCGAATAGCCGTAAGCGGCTTGCAGTTCCTCGACCTTGAGCTTCGTTCCGGCCGCGAAGTTGCCCGTGAGGACATCCTGGCGCAGCCGCTGGAAGGCCTGGTCGACGAGCGGGGGGGTGGTTTCCGACATGGGCATCCTTCCTGCGCAGGAGGCATTCTATGCACAGAACTCCGTGCCCGGCCGACGCCGCTCAGCGCCGCTGCGCTCCGGTCAGCACGAACAGCATCTTCGCCGGCTTGTCGCTGCGGTTGCGCCACGCGTGTCGCGTGCCGTGCTGCACCACCACGTCGTGCGGATGCAAGGCGACCTCCTGGCCATCGTCGAACTCGATCACGATCTCGCCTTCGAGCACGACGTCGTAGTCGATGCTGTCGGTCGTGTGCATGCCGGGGTGCTCGATCTCGAAGCGCTCGGCCAGGCCCGGCGCGTTGCGTGCGAATTCAGCGCCGAACGCCACAGGGTCGAAGTCCGGCCGCATCATCACCGCGTCGGGCGGAAAGGTCACGAACATCAGCCGCGTCTCGCCAGGGCCGGGGACGAACGACGCGTGCAGCGAATCGTCGTTCGGCGCACCGCGCCCGACCGTCGCACCGGCAGGCGTGGACCAGATGAGCGCCGAGGCAAAGCCCGGCACCGCCTGGTACGCCGCGGCGCGCGGGGCCGGCCCGTCGCTCACGACGCCGGAACGACCTTCCGGCCCGATGCCGGCGACAACTCTTCGGACTTTCATGGCGACCTCCGCGATCAGGGGTTGATGACAAAGTTGCTGAAGCCGCCGTTGCGCTGGGCAATGCCCGAGATCGCTTCATTGACCTGGTCCAGCGGCGTGCGGACGTGCTCGAAGACCGAGAGGTCGAGCGTGCCCGCCTCGGCCATGTCGGCCATGTCCTGGCCCTCTGCGGCGGTGAACCAGGCCGAGCCTTCGATGCTCTGCTGCTCGTCCATCATCGTGTGCAGGTCCATGCCGACCATGCCCATGATCGCGCCGATGTTGTAGGCCTTGCCGCCGCGCTTGAGCGCGCGCACGCCCTGCTGCAGCGTCTCGTGCTGCGCGCCCGGTCCCAACGCGTCGATGAAGACGTCGACGCCGAGACCGTTGGTCTTGCTCTTGGCCCAGGCATCCAGCGGCTCCTGGTCGGTGATCGAGAACACCTCGATGCGCTCGGGCGCGAGCGCCTTGACGCGCTCGAGCAGTTGCTTGTCGCGCCCGGTGCCGAGGATCTTGGTCACGCCCATCGCCAGGCCGAACAGCGCGCCGCCGATGCCCAGCGTGCCGCTGATGCCGTTGACCAGCATGCTCTTGCCCGGCCCCATGCCGGCCTTGCGCATGGCCGAGTACATCGTGCCCAGGTAGCCGAAGCGCGCCGCCTGATCGAAGCTCACGTTCTTCGGCAGCTTCACCAGCGCGTACTGCGGCGCGACCATGTACTCGCACAGGCCGCCGCCGGGATAGTTCTTGTACAGCTTCAGCGAGTTCTGCGAGAAGCCGAAGTAGCCGCTGAACGCGTAGTGCGTGCAGTTGATCAGGTCGCCGGAGCGGCAGGCGCGGCAGCCGCCGCAATACAGGCCCGGGTTGACGTAGACGCGGTCGCCCGGCTCCCAGGCATGCACGTGCGAGCCGACCTTCACGACCTCGCCGGCCGGGTCGAGCCCGAACACCGCGGGCAGCGGCGGCAGCGGCAGTTCCGGAAACCAGGTGGTCCAGTTCGCGAGGATGTTGCCCAGGTTCGGCACGATCCCGCAGGAGCGCACCCGCACCAGCACGTCGTTCTGCCCGGGCTCCGGAATGGGCAGTTGCTCGATCTTCATGGTCTCGCCGACCTTGTGCAGGCGGGCAGCTTTCATCATGGCCATCGCGATCTCCGTTAAATGCACACACCGTACTTTGTGCATACTTTAGTAAGACCAGCCGTCGCCGACATCGGGTCAAACCCGCGCGTCCCGTCGGCGCCGCGCGGCGTGGCGCCGCATGCCGATCTGCCTGGCTCCGGCGTTCCATGAATCGCGATTCGTTGACTCCCGGTGCACATTGCATTGCCCCGAGGCGCATCGCGCTGCGCAGCGCTTGATTGCTCTTGGCCCGTGAGCCAGCATCGCGCCGTTTTCTCCTTTGGCCTTATTGATGTCGCAACAGACTTTCGATCACGTGATCGTCGGCGGGGGCTCGGCAGGCTGCGTACTTGCTCACCGTCTGGTTTCAGCCGGACGCTCGGTATTGCTGCTCGAAGCCGGCCCGGCCGACGACGACAAGTTCATCCACATGCCGGCCGCGTTCGTGCGCGTGCTGGCGACCGAGCGCGCCTGGACCTACGAGACCGAGGCACAGACGCACGCCGCGGGTCGCAAGATGTTCGTGCCGCAGGGGCGCACCCTGGGCGGCGGCAGCTCGGTCAACGCGATGGTCTACATCCGCGGCACGCCGCGCGACTACGACGGCTGGCGCGACCTGGGCTGTCCCGGCTGGGGCTGGGACGACACGCTGCCGTTCTTCAAGCGCGCCGAAGGCAACCGGCGGCTCGCCGACCGGTTCCACGGCACCGACGGGCCGCTCGCGGTCAGCGACGCCCGCTACCGCCATCCGCTGAGCCTGGCGTTCCTGCGCGCCGCGCAGCAGGCGGGCCTGCCCTACAACGACGACTTCAACGGCGCGCACCAGGCCGGCGTCGGCTTCTACCAATGCACCACCTTCGACGGCCGGCGCGGCAGCACCGCGACGACCTACCTCGCCGCCGTGCGCAGCAGCGCGAAGCTCTCGGTGCGGACCGACGCCCACGTCGCACGCGTGTTGACGAAGGATGGTGCCGCCACCGGCGTGAGCTATTTCGTCGGCGGCAAGGGCGAGGCGCAGACGGCGCTGTCGCGCGGCGACGTGATCCTGTGCGCCGGCGCGCTCGCCAGTCCCAAGCTGCTGCTGCTGTCGGGCCTCGGCCCCGCGGCGCAACTGGCATCGCACGGCATCAAAGTCGTGCGCGACCTGCCCGGCGTCGGCGAGAACTTCCAGGATCACCTCGAGGTCTCGGTCTACGGCCGCACCTTTGCGCCGATCAGCCTGGCCGGCAACGACAGCGGCCTGGCCGCGCTGAAGCACGGCCTGCAATGGACGCTGTTCAAGACCGGCCTGCTCACCTCCACCGTCGTCGAGAGCGGCGGCTTCGTCGACACCACCGGCAGCGGCCAGCCCGACCTGCAGTTCCACGTGCTGCCGACCTTGGTGGGCGATGTCGACCGCGAGCCCTTGCCCGGTCATGGCATCTCGATCAACCCCTGCTTCCTGCGCCCGGAGTCGCGCGGCACGGTGCGCCTGCGCAGCGCCGACCCGATGGCGCCGATCCGGTTCGACGGCGGCTACCTGAGCGCGCAGGCCGATGTGGACACGCTCGTGCGCGGCCTGAAGCTGGCGCGGCGCATCCTGCGTGCGCCCGCCCTGGCGAAGCTGGTGTCGGCGGAACTCGCGCCGTCCGCCGAGGACGAGATCAGCGACGCCGCACTGGCCGACTACGTTCGCCAGCGCGCGAAGACGGTCTACCACCCCGCCGGCACCTGCCGCATGGGCAGCGATCCGATGGCCGTGGTCGACCCTCAATTGCGCGTGCACGGCATGCAAGGGCTGCGCGTCTGCGATGCGTCGGTGATGCCGCGCATCGTCAGCGGCAATACCAACGCGCCGACGATCATGATCGCCGAGCGCTGCGCCGACTTCCTGCTGGGCGGCCAGTGAATCGCAACCGAGCCGGTGCGCTGGCAGTACACGACGACTGCACCGCGGATCAACGTCAGCGCCGCGCGCCCGCCTAGAGTCGATCGCAACAACGGCAAGGGCAACGCGAATGACGCAATTCAACGGCAAGGTGGCGTTCATCACCGGCGGCGGCACCGGCATCGGCGCGGCCGTCGCGCGGCAGTTCGCGGCGGGTGGTGGCAAGGTGGTGTTGATGGGCCGGCGCGCCGAACCGCTCGCGGCGGTGGCCACACCGCTGGGCGGCATCGCGGTCGCCGGCGACGCGGCCGATGCGGCCGATGTGAGGCGCGCGCTGGCCCAGGCCCGCGAAGCCTTCGGCGGCGTCGACGTGCTGGTGGCGAATGCCGGCGGCCATGGCATCGGCGACGTGCTCGGCACCGACGATGCGTCGTGGGCATTGTCGACGCGGCTCAATCTCGACACGGCCTTCGTCTGCGCTCGCGAGCTGATGGGCGAGCTGATCGGCCGCAAGGGCAACATCGTCGTGCTGTCTTCGCTGGCCGGCCACTTCGCCGGGCCGGGCGTGATCGGCTACGTGACGATGAAGCATGCGCTGATCGGCCTGACGCGCTCGCTGGCACGCGACTACGGCCGCCATGGCGTGCGCGTCAACGCAGTCTGCCCCGGCTGGGTCCGCACCGCGATGGCCGACGAACAGATGCAGGTGCTGATCGACAAGTACCGCCTCAAGGACACCGACGACGCCTACGGCCTCGTCACCCGCGACGTGCCGCTGGGCCGCGCCGCCGAGCCCGACGACGTCGCCAATGCCGTGCTGTTCCTCGCGTCGCCTCTCGCCGCAATGGTGACCGGCACGTCGTTGATGGTCGACGGCGGCGCGTCCGCAGTGGACCTGCCGACGATCGCGTTTGCACACGACGCCTGAGAGGCCACGATGACCACCGCACAAGCCCGGCCCGCCGGCTGGAAGAACTACGACGACTTCGCCGCCGGCATCGCGACGAATCGCCTGCCTGCGAGCGACGCGCTCGTCGGCCAGACGCTGGCGCTGCAACTCGACGGCATCAGCCTGTCGCTCAGCTTCGAGGCCCTGCATGAACTGGCCTGGACCGAGACCGGCGCACTCGCCGGCAGCGGGCGCGACTGGTGCGAGGCGATCGAGGTCGCGCCGCATACCTTCTTCATCGACATCACCTATGCGAGCCGGCCGCAGCACGCGATGACCGTCATCGCGAACACCCGCACGCGGCGCGTGCTCGCGGTGCGCAGCCGCATCCGCGAGGCCGCCGAGGCCGGCGCGGAGCCGCGCGTCGCGCAGGACTTTCATGCCGGCACACTGGGCAGCGACAGCGCGCTCGCAAGCGGCACCGCACCGCACCCGACGCGCGACCTGATCGGCCTGCGCACCTGGCAGGTCTACAGCCCCGAACACACCTACGAGCACACCTACCTGAGCAGCGAGCGCTATGCCTGGCAGTGCCTGGTCGGCGTGCAGCGCGGCCAGGGCGACGTGGACATGGCGAGCTACTGGAAGTTCGACGACGGGCAGTACCTGTTCACCTTCCGCGAGTTCCTGATCCCGGTTGCCTCGGTGTTCTTCTTCAACTTCGAATCGGGTCGCTCGACCGGCAAGTTCCTCGGCGTCACCGGCGCCGGACAGGTGGCCAACAACCCGGCCGGCGCCTTCATGCGCAAGGCGTCGATGACCTTCTACCCGGCCGAGTTCGGCCCGGTCTGAATCCCTTTTTGTTTCACGAACTCCTTGGAGCCCGATCCATGCGCACTGCCTTGCAGATCATCACCGACCACTACGCCGCGTCCGACCGCAAAGATATCGCCGCCATGATGGCCGAGGTCGCGCCCGACGTGCAGTGGACCGAGATGGCGGGCTTTCCCTGCGCAGGCACGCATGTCGGCCCGGCCCAGGTGATCGAGAAGGTGTTCAAGGTGCTCGGCAGCGCCTGGGACGGCTACGGCTTCAAGCTCGAGACCCTGATCGACGGCGGGGACCGCGTCGTCGGCGTCGGCGACTACCGCGGCACCTACCGCCAGACCGGCAAGGCGATGCACGCACGTGTCGTCCATGTGTGGCAGGTCGAAGGCGGCCTGGTGCGGCGCTTCGAGCAATTCACCGACACGCTGTTGGTCGCGCAGGCGATGCAGTGAGCGGCACCACGGGAGCACGGCCGATGAATTCGCGAGATCTTTCCCTGGCGCAACTTGAAGCGGTCGGTTTTCTGGCGCAGCGCCGGCGCGGCAACTTCATCGACGGCGTCGAGGCGATGCCCGCGAACGGCGCCTACCTGGCCGTCACCGACCCGGCGACCGAGATGGTGATCGCCGAGGCGCCCGACAGCGATGCCGCCGACGTCAACGTCGCCGTGGCCGCGGCGCGCCGTGCGTTCGAGGGCAAGGCCTGGCGCGGGCTGCGTCCGGCGGACCGCGAACGGCTGCTGTTCCGGCTGTCGCTGCTGATCGAGGAACACGCCGAAGAGCTGAGCGCGCTCGAGACCTTGCAGAGCGGCAAGCTGCAGTCGATCGCCCGCATGATCGACGTCGGCTCCGGCGCCGAGTTCGTGCGCTACATGGCCGGCTGGGCGACCAAGCTCGAAGGGCAGACGCTGTCCAATTCGATCCCGATTCCTGGCCCGCAGTGGATCACCTACACGCAGCGCGAGCCGCTCGGCGTGGTCGGCGCGATCGTGCCGTGGAACTTTCCGCTCGCGATCGCGCTGTGGAAGGTGGCGCCGGCGCTGGCGACCGGCTGCACCGTCGTGCTGAAACCTTCCGAGGAGACGCCGCTGACCGCGCTGCGCCTGGCCGAGCTCGCGATCGAGGCGGGCTTCCCGCCGGGCGTGCTGAACGTGGTCTGCGGCCGCGGCGCGACCGCCGGCGCCGCGCTCGCGGCGCACCCCGGCATCGACAAGATCAGCTTCACCGGCTCGACGCCGGTCGGCCGCGCGATCGGCCACGCGGCGGTCGACAACATGACGCGCTTCACGCTCGAGCTCGGCGGCAAGTCGCCGATGATCGTGCTCGCCGATGCCGATCCGGAACAGGTCGCGCAGGGCGCGGTGAATGCGATCTTCTTCAACCAGGGCCAGGTCTGCACCGCGGGCTCACGCATCTACGTGCAGCGCCAACACTTCGACGCGGTGGTGCAGCGCCTCGCCACCGCCGCCGAGGCGATGAAGATCGGCTCCGGCTTCGACCCGCAGACGCAGCTCGGCCCGGTCGTCTCGAAACGCCACTTCGAGCGCGTGATGGGCTACATCGATGGCGCGAAGGCGGAGGGCGCGACGGTGCTGACCGGCGGCGCGCGCGCGCTCGACGGCGGCTACTTCGTGCAGCCGACGGTCTTCGTCGACACCATTGAGTCCATGCGCATCGTCCGCGAAGAGGTGTTCGGCCCGGTGCTCGTGGCGGTGCCCTTCGACGACGTCGATGACGCGATCCGCCAGGCCAACGACACGCCGTTCGGCCTCGCGGCCAGCGTCTGGTCGAACGACCTGTCGGCGGTGCACCGGATCGTGCCGCGCCTGCGCGCCGGCACGGTGTGGGTGAACGCGCACAACGTGCTCGACAACGCACTGCCGCTCGGCGGCTTCAAGCAGTCGGGCCAGGGCCGCGACCTCGGCCGCGCTGCGGTCGAGAGCTACACCGAACTGAAGAGCGTGTGCATGGCGGTGTGAGCGCCATTCCCGAGAAGACCAGAACCCGCAACAAGGAGACGACATGAATCTTTCCGCCCTCCCCGCTCTGCGCCTCGTCGCAGCGCTCATCGCGGTGGCTGCGTCCGGCGCCGCGTTCGGGCAAGCCAAGTGCGGCCTGAACACCGGCAAGGCCGCGGCCGGCGAGCCGATCATGATCGGCGCCGTGGTCGGCAAGACCGGGCCCGATGACTTCAGCGCCTCGGCACAGGCGGCGGCCGCGTACTTCAAGTGCGTCAACGCGAACGGCGGCATCAACGGCCGCCCGGTCGAGTACATCGTCGCCGACGACCAGTGGAATCCCGAGACCGCGGCGCAGGTCGCGAGCAAGCTGGTCAAGGACCGCAAGGTCGTCGTGCTCGCCGGCAACACCAGCTTCGTCGAGTGCGGCGCGAACGCCAAGATGTACGCCGACGAGGGCGTGATGGTGATCGCCGGCACCGGCGTGCCGCGCGAATGCTTCTTCGCGAAGAACTACGTGCCGATCAATTCGGGCCCGCGCATCTCGGCGACGATCGCGGCGATGTACGCGGCCAAGACCTACCAGAGCAAGCGCATGGTCTGCATCATTCCCAACATCCCGAGCCTCGGGAATTGGGGCTGCGAAGGCGCGAAGGCCTGGGGCAAGGCCAACGGCGTCGAGGTCGAGACGATCGCGATCGACCCAGGCTCGGCGGACGCAACCTCGACGATGCTGCAGGCCGCGGCCAAGAAGCCCGACACCATCATCATGCACATGCCCAAGGGCCTGCTGGTGCCGATGATGGCCGCCGCGGAGCAGCAAGGCATGGGCAAGAAGATCCACTTCGTCTCGTCGGCACCGGCCTACAACGCCGACGTGCCGAAGGCGATCGGCCCGTACTGGAACAAGAACTTCGCGGTCAACCTCGAGTTCAACCCGCTCAGCGCGGCCGGGCCGGACAACAAGAACTGGCAAGCCGTGCTCGACCAGTTTGGCGCCAAGAGCGATCCGCGCGACACCTTCAGCCAGGCCGGCTACGTGGCGGCGCGCCTCGTCACCGAGACGCTGCTGAAGATGGACCCGAAGAAGATCGACCGCGCCAGCGTCAGCGACGCGCTGCGCAAGGTGAGCGACTTCCGCAGCGACATCCTGTGCAAGCCGTTCTACGTCGGCAGCGGCAACCGCCACAACGCGAACAACAGCGGCCCGATGGCGATCGTCGACGGCAACGGGTTTGCCAACGTGCCGGGGGGCTGCGTCACGGCGGACGACCCGGAACTGGTCGATGTGCGTGCCGACGAATTGAAGCTGGGCTTGAAGTAGGCGCACGGCTCCGCAACGGCCTAGCGCACAGGTTGCCCCATGGACGAGCTGCTGCCGTTCCTGATCTCCGGACTCGGCGTCGGCGCGGTGTATGCCATGTCGGGTGTGGGCCTCGTCGTGCTGTACCGCTCGTCGGGCGTGCTGAACTTCGCGTTCGGTGCGCTCGGCGCGATCGGCGCCTACGTGGCCTGGTCGCTGCTGGAGCACGACTGGCCACAGGCGCTGGCCTGGGCTGCGGCGGTGCTGACCTCGGTGCTGCTGTCGCTCGCCTATGGCCGCTGGCTGGCGCCCAAACTGGCCCCGCGCGACCCGACGATCCGCAGCATCGGCACACTCGGCTTCGCGCTGGTCGTGCTCGGCTTCACCGAGTGGACCTGGGGCGAGCAGCCGCGCCGGCTCGTGCTGCCGACCGACAGCCTGGCGTTCGAATTCGCGCTCGCCGGCGGCGATGTGCGACTGACCTACACGCGCGCGCTCGGCCTGCTGCTCGCGCTGCTGATGATGGCCGCGGTGGCGCTGCTGCTGAGCCGCACGCGCGTCGGCCTGAAGATGCGCGCGCTCGCCAATGACCGCGACCTCAGTGCGCTGCTGGGCATCCGCGTGCTGCAGGTCGACACGGTGGCCTGGCTGCTGAGCGGCGCCTTCGCCGGCGTGTGCGGGCTGCTGCTCGCCAACATCGTGCGCTTGCAGGCGACGCTGCTGACCTTTCTCGTGATACCGGCATTCGCGGCGGCGATCGTCGGGCGCCTGCGCTCGCTGCCGGCGACGGTGGCCGGCGGCATCGTGATCGGCGTGCTCGAAGCAATGGCGATCAAGATGCCGGGCTTCGCGCCGTTCCGCACCGCGACGCCGTTCCTGATCGCGCTGGCGATGATCCTGATGGCGCGCGGCAACGAGAGGCCGGCATGAGCCGCCGGGCCGCTCCCAAGGCGAATTCCGAAGTGCGTCGCACGGAGGCTGCCCAATGAGCGCGAACTGGATTGCGGGCGCAGCGGTGCGCGTCGACGCCGACGACCTGGCGCAGGTCCAGCCGGCGCTCGCCGGCGTCTCGCGACAGGCCTGGCGCTCATTCGCCCTGATGGTGGGCACCGTGCTGCTGATCGGCCTGGTGCTGCCGTGGTTCAGCAACGCCTACTGGATCAAGACGCTGACCTCGGCGCTGGCGTTGTCGGTCGCCGCCGCCGGCGTCGCGGTGTTGTACGGCCAGCTCGGCCTGGTCTCGTTGTGCCAGTACGCGCTGCTCGGCGCGGGCGGATGGGCGGCGCTGCGCGTGAGCCATGGCCTGGCCTGGCCGTTCGAACTGTGCGTGCTGGTGGGCGGTGTCACCTCTTGCGCGATCGGAATGCTCGCCGGGCTGCCGGCGCTGCGCATGAAGGGCCTGTACCTCGCGCTCGTCACGATGATGATGGCGGGCGGCTTCCAGGTGGTCATCAACGTGTTCGGGTTTCCCGATGGCGGTGCGGGCTGGCTCGGCAAGGTGCAGGGCAGCGAGCGGCTGCTGATGGTTCGCCCCGCGGTCGCGCCGTCGGATGCCGCGTATCTGCGCTATGTCGCGGTGTGGCTCGCGGCGGTCCTGGCGTTGATCGAGCTGCACCGC
>Ga0207645_10001283_pt1 | contig 20650 bp, 20 predicted proteins | sample KBSM53metaG_FD_184331 | JGI IMG/M metagenome (GOLD analysis project Ga0207645, IMG submission 184331) | Miscanthus rhizosphere microbial communities from Kellogg Biological Station, Michigan, USA - KBS M5-3 metaG (SPAdes) (version 2) | ecosystem: Host-associated > Plants > Roots > Rhizosphere >...
CGGGCTGCGGACGGCTTTGCCTACCCTGTCCCCGATGATGAGCACGGCCGCCAGAGCCATCCCGGCGGTCCCGGCGAACGGCGTCAACGCCAGCAGCGGGATGCACACCGCCGTCAGCACATAGCCGGCCATCGTGAAAGTCCAGTACTTCCCGGTGCGGTCCGCCCAGGGTCCGAACACCAGCCGGAGTCCCTGGGACGCGGCTTCCGCGGCGCCGGTCACGAGGCCGACGAACAGCGCGGACGCACCGAGCTGGGCCAGCAGGGGACCGCCGAGCGGGCGGGCGCCGTCGGACACCATGTCCGCGGCGAGGCTGACCAGGCCGAAGCCGACAACCGGGCCCCACAGCCGGTGCCGCCAATTCCCGGTTTGGCTTCCGGACCGCGACGGCGGGTATTGCTGGCCGGCTGGCATCCTGCGCCCGGGCCGTTCCATTTCCTAAGGCTGACGGACGGCCCGGAAAAAGACAATACGCAGGTCAGGGGCCTGTCGCCGCGTCGAGGCGCAGAAGGAAATATTGGCCAAAGGGGTTCTTTCTGGGCGGCAGCTTGGTACTTTTTGAGGGCCGATCCGTATTGTGCGGGCCGGGGGGACCCACAATGACGGACTGAAAGGCAACACACCCATGAGCTCGGACGGCACCCGCCGGCACCCGCCGGAAGGGGCCTTCATCCTCGGTGCCGCCCCGCGCGCCAAGAGCCGCACCAACCAGGCCGCACCTGCACGTCATTCTCACGGAGGAACTGTGAAACCGTTTTCGAATCCGCCACTCCACGCCGGGGGAAGGCGCCCCAGCCTGACTGCCACACTTCTTGGCATCGCTGTGGCTGCCGGACTGGCCCTCACCGGCGTCGCCGCGGCCTCGCTTCCCCTGGCCTCTGCCGCTACAACGCCGCCGCCCACCGGCTGGCTGCACACCTCTGGCGGGAGGATCCTGGACTCGAACAACGCCCCGTATACGATCAAGGCCGCGTCCTGGTTCGGCATGGAAACCACAGACTGCATGCCGCACGGGCTCTGGGGAACCCTGACCATCGACGAGGCCCTGGCCAACATCAAATCGATGGGATTCAACACCGTCCGCCTGCCGTTCTCCAACGAGTGCCTGGCAGCGGCATCCATCAAGGGCAACCTGAACTACTGGGCAAACCGCGCCTACGCGCTGGAGGGCAAGTCACCCCTGGTCCTGATGGACACGGTGATCGCCCGCGCGAAGGCCAACGGCCTGCAGATCATCCTGGACCGGCACCGGCCATCCTCTGCCGACCAGTCCCCGCTTTGGTACACCTCCGCCTACCCGGAGTCGAAGTGGATCGCTGACTGGAAGATGCTCGCCGCCCGCTATAAGAACGATTCCACCGTCATCGGCGCCGACCTTCACAATGAGCCTGCAGGGGCGGCGACGTGGGGCGGCGCCGCCGCCACCGACTGGCAGGCCGCGGCCACCCGCGGCGGCAACGCCGTCTTGGCCTCCAACCCCAACCTGCTGATCATCGTTGAGGGCATCGAGAACCAGGGCAACGGCACTTCCACCTGGTGGGGCGGGGGCCTGGCCGACGTCAAAAACAAACCGGTCACCCTGGCCACGCCCAACCGCGTGGTCTATTCCCCGCACGACTACCCGGCGTCGCTGTTTGCGCAGAAGTGGTTCAGCGACCCCAGCTACCCCAACAACCTGCCGGCCGTGTGGGATGCCAACTGGGGTTACATCCAGAAGCAGGGCATCGCCCCGGTTCTGCTCGGGGAGTTCGGGACCGCGCTGCAAACCACGTCGGACAAGCAGTGGATGGAGAAGATCGTCTCCTACCTCGGGACCAATTCCATGAGCTTCGCGTATTGGGCGTTCAACCCGAACAGCGGCATAACCGGAGGCCTTGTCCAGGCGGACTGGCGCACCCCGGAGGCCGCCAAACTGGCCGCGCTCGCGCCCATCCTGAACGGCACCCCGACGCCGACCGCAACCGCCACGCCGACGCCCACAGCGACGCCCACGGTATTGCCGACCGCCACGCCGTCGCCGACGCCCACGGCGACGCCGACCGTCACCGCGACACCGTCGCCGACCGCAACCGCCACGCCGACGCCGACCGTCACGCCGACGCCCCCGCCCACACCTACATCGGGCGCGCCGATCAGCGCGGTCTGGAAACTCGGCAGTTCGTGGACCGGCGGCTACGTGGCCAATATCGAGGTCACCGGCCTCCGGGCGGCGGCCGGTTGGAGCGTGAGCTGGCCCGATCCGAACGTCACCCGGGTGGCCAACTCCTGGGGCATCAGCTGCACGGTGGTCCCCAAGGTGTCGGTGACCTGCACCGGTTCGGACTGGGCCACGAAGGTCGCTGCCGGCCAGAAACTGTCAGTAGGCCTGCAGGTGGATTCCCTGAAGGCTCCCGTCAACCCGGTGCTCACCCTGAAGTAGCCGGCCGCGCAAGGGCGCAGGTGTCCTTCGATCAGGCGCCTGTTTGGGGGCAGTCGACTGCAAAAGGAGCGTGCGGAACCCGGGTCCAGGATCCGGACCCCGCCGGGGCCAACGAAGAACCTCCGGAAAGCGTTGATTCCGGGGGTTCTTCTCTGGCTTCGTGCGACCGGGCTCCCGGCAGTCAGAGCGGCTCCCGACGAGGACAACACCGGAGTAGCCTGACAGCAGAAGCGAGAAAGGCATGGACCATGCGCATTCTTCAGACATCCACCGACGCACTCAACGTCACACGGATCGACAGGATCGCCTATCTCAACGCTGAAGAGCGGACATTTCTGACCACAACAACCGGCCGGCCGGACTTTGCCACCCCCGGTCAGGGGGAAGTCATCGCCGACATGGGGCGGGCCGTTCCCGTCACCTTGGCCTATATCGATGACCAGCTCGAAGGGAGCCTCATCGTCGCGCGACTCACGGACCTGATGGCAAATTACGACTGGCCTGTCATCAGATTCGCCGACGTTCGAGAGGAGGCCCGGAAAGAGGTCGCCGAAATCCGGTACAGGGAATCCGAGTATGCCGCCGAGCCGGACCGTACCGACCCGCACGAAGACTAATCCGGGCAGCAGCCGCAGTCGCAGGCGCTTGTGGGTTGACCCGAGCCGCGGGCGAAGATGTCATCACGGGACCGGCCTGACTTCAAGAGTGAATTTGTCCGGTTCGTTTTGGGGGCTTACTACCCCTATGAAGTAGTTGTAGTCGCCGTCAGTCCCCGTCCCGATGCAGACGGGGATTGTGCCGCTCTCATTGGGCTTCCGCTGGCACGTTCCTTCGACCTTTAGTGTGAGACCGGCGGGCGCCGCAACTGCTTCGAGGTCCGCGGCGGTCAACTTCGTTCCAGTGTCCCATTGCCTGGCGAGGCTGGGGCACGGGTTTGTGTCCATGCACAGGAACTGTTCACCGCGGACGATGTCCACTGTTTTTTTCCACTCGGACGGGATCGCCAGGCGATCGGCGCGGGACACCGTGTCGGCTGTAACGCGGTCTTCTGCGGCCCGGACCAGGAACAAGGCGGCCACAGCAACCAAGGCCGCAACTCCAATGATGACCGCGGTGCGTCGTTCCACTGTGTTCCCCTCCAAATAAACTCCAGTGCAGGCACCGTCTCTTCCGGCGGGCGCTGAGTGCATCGTAGCTGCAGGCCGGTCCGGTGGCCTGTCCGCCGTGTCCAAGTCGGTCATCCGTGCACGGGCCGGCAGATAGCGACGTGAGCGACTCCATGCTCCGGCCTGCGCGGGCGCGGAACGGGGTGCGGGTAATCTGGTCATTTTCGCCGCACTCATGATTGGCATGATCATCTCTCGCTCCGCCGCCACCAAGTCCCTGACCGTCCTTGCCGGCCTGCTTCTCGCAGGCTCCCTCGCCGGCTGTGATGCCGCAGCCCACGTTGGCGCCAAAGTCGCAGACGCCGTGCACAGCGCGGCCGCGTCCCAGGCTCCCGGCGCCGGCGCCGGCACCGCGCACCCGGGCGAGGCCGCCGCGGCCGTAGCCCAGCTGGCGTCCATCCCGGTGAAGGGCAAGGCCCCAAAGACCGGGTACAGCCGCGGGCAGTTCGGTCCTGCCTGGTCCGATGTGGACCACAACGGCTGCGACACGCGCAACGACATGCTCCGCCGTGACCTCACCGACGTGACGACCAAGCCGGGGACCAGGGATTGCGTCATCGCCTCCGGCAAGCTTGCCGACAAGTACACCGGCAAGACCATCACCTTCACCCGTGGTGAGAACTCGGCGGACGTCCAGATCGACCACATCATTCCCCTGTCGCTGGCCTGGCAGACCGGCGCCCAGCAGATCAGCGCCGGCCAGCGCCTCCAGCTCGCCAACGATCCGCTGAACCTGATGTCCGCCGACGGCCCCGCGAACCAGCAGAAGTCAGACTCCTCGGCCGATGCCTGGCTGCCGGCCAACAAGGGGTTCCGGTGCGAATACGTCGCCCGCCAGACTGCTGTGAAGGCCAAGTACAAGCTCTGGATGACCCGTCCCGAGCACGACGCCATCGCCGGGATTCTCGCCACCTGCAAATAGCGGCACCGCATCCCTGAGGGGTACCTTCGGCTGCGCCGCCTAACCCGCGCCCAAACCTCCGTCTCGTCGAGTAGCTTCCGTCGCTGAGGACGGCACACCAAGGTGTCGGCCCTTTTCTGCTCCCTGACCTGCGGAAACATTCCGGGATGCCATAGTGCCCACGGGACGAAAACGCCGGTAGCATGACAGCCGGGGGCCCGCTGGGGTGCCCGGTATTGGGGGAACCATGGCACAACCGCGCCGGCTACTCGGCAGCAGTCCAAGCTCCGTCATCGCAGGCCGTCACCGCTTCGAGGTCCACAACGCGCAACGCCGCGGAGCCGAGCGTGCCCAGACCCATGTCCAGCCCCCGCCGAGCCAGGCGCCACACTTCAGCGATTCCGCCGCGGCCAACGTCCCCTGACCCTCCCGCCACACCAGTGAAGGAGCATCACATGTCAGATCCGCATAATTCTCAGCAAGGCACCGGCCGGCAGATGTGGCCCAGCGAGCAGCCCCGGCAGAACCCGGGGTGGGCGCCGAACCCGTACGCCGCCGCGGCGTACCCGGCTCAGGGATCCGGGCCAGTGCCGCTCTGGGCACCGCTCTACGGCGCTTCCCTGCCAGAGGCAGCGTCCCGGTTCTTCAAGAAGTACGGGACGTTCTCCGGCCGCGCCAGCCGGAGCGAATACTGGTGGTGGATGCTCGTCTCCGGACTCGTCTCGATCGTCTTGAACGTCATCATGCTTGCCGGTGGCGCGGCCGGCGCAAAACTGGGCCCCAACGGCGCCAGCGTCCCCGGCCCCGCCTATATGATCGGGCTGATCCTGGCAGCCGTCTGGTTCCTGGCAGTCATTGTCCCGTCCCTGGCCCTGACGGTCCGTCGCCTCCACGACTCGAACTTCAGCGGCTGGATGTACCTCATCGTCCTCATCCCGTTTATCGGCGGCATCATTCTCCTCGTCTTCACGCTGCTGGAATCAAAACCCGAGGGCCAGCGGTTCGACGTCCCCGCATAAGCATCCGGGTCGCACCCACTGACCCCGCGCGAACTACAAGAAGGCCCTGCCGCCCCTGAGGGCTGCGGGGCCTTCTTCTTGGTCGGGGTTCCCGGCCCGATACGGCCCCGTACGGACCCGTCCCGCCGCAACCAATAAAAAACCCCGTATCCCCGTTGAGTCAACGGTGATACGGGGTTCTTCCCGAGCTTCCTGCCAGAATCGAACTGGCGACCTTCTCATTACGAGTGAGACGCTCTACCAACTGAGCTAAGGAAGCAACCACATGAATGCCCGGCGATCCGGGCGGATCATGCAAGAGACAACTGTAATAGAGTCCCGGCGTCCGGGTCAAAATGAGCTACCGAAGCCGCCATGCGGCCCTGTCGCGGACCTAGCAGACGGTGTTGTCCGCCGGGGCCTTTCCGTCCACCAGGTAGTCATCGACAGCGTTGCCGATGCAGCTGTTGGAACGGCCATACGCCGTGTGGCCCTCACCCTTCCAGGTCAGCAGCGAGGCGTTCCCAAGCTGCTTGCGCAGGGAACTGGCCCATTGCACGGGCGTAGCCGGGTCGCCGGTGGTTCCAACTACGACAATCGGGGCCGAGCCCTTGTAATCGACCGGGGCAGGGGTCCGGACGTTCTTGTACGGCCAGTCCTTGCAGTTGCTGCCGCCATAGGCGAAGTAGTAGCCCAGGGTGGGCGACAGCTGGCGCAGCTTCTGGTCCTCGGCCCGCATGGACGCGGTGTCGGACACCATCGGGTAGTCCAGGCAGTTGATGGCGTTGAAGGCGAAGGTGCTGTTTGACGTGTAGGTGCCGCTGGGATCGCGGTCGGCGCCGAAGTCAGCCAGCTGCAACATGCCCGTGCCGTCGCCGGCCAGGGCGGTGGCGAGCGCACGGGTAAGGATCGGCCAGTTGTCATTGTTGTAGAGCGGGATGATGAGGCCGCTGACAAACGTGGAGCCCGAGACCTTCCGGCCGTCCTTCGCCGGCAGCGGGTTCGCCTCGGCCGCGCTGATGGCGTTGTGGATCTGCTGGACGCCTTCCTCGGTGCTTCCCGTGAGCGGGCATCCGGACGTCTGCTGGCACTTGGCGACATAGGAGTGGAGGGCCTTTTCGAAGGCCACGGCCTGGTCGCGGGTCAGTTCCTCGTTGCTCAGCGACGGGTCAAGGGCGCCGTCGAGGACCAACCGGCCCACGTTGTCCGGAAACAGCGATGCGTAAGTGGCGCCCAGCAGGGTCCCATAGGAGTAACCGAGGTAGTTCAGCTTGGAGTCGTTGGCTACCCCGCGCAGGATGTCGAGGTCCTTCGCGGCGCTGACCGTGTCGATGTGGGCCAGCACCGGCCCGGTTTTCTCCACGCACTTGGCAGCGATGGCCTTGTTGTCGGCCAGGGCCTCGTCCAGTCCGGCGTCGGTGTCCAGGGCGTAGGTCTTGGCGCGGGACGCGTCGCGTTCCTTATCCGTGAGGCACGTGACCGGGGCGGAGCGCTTCACGCCGCGGGGGTCGAAGCCCACGATGTCGTAGGCGGACCGGACTTTGTCCGAAATGTTGGTGTTAGCCGCATCCCTGACGAAGTCGTACCCCGAGCCGCCCGGGCCGCCCGGATTGACCATCAGGGTGCCCTTCTTGTCGCCTGTCGTGGCGAGCTTGATGGCGGCAAGCTCGATGCGTTCGCCGTCGGGCTTGCTGTAGTCCAGCGGGACCTTGATCTTGGCGCACTGGAAGTTGCCTTCACACGGTTTCCAGTCGACCTGCTGGGAGTAGTAGCTGCGCAGTTCGGCCGGCGCGGCCGCCACGATTGACGGGTCCGCCTGCCCCGCTGCCCCCGATGCCGGCGCACTGGACCCGTTGCCGCCCCCGCCGCCGAAAAGGGTGCACGAGGCCAGCGTGAGGGCCAGGGCCACGGCGCCGACGGCCCGCATGCCGATCGCCAGGGATCGGGATCTTGCGGACTGGGGTCGAGCAGGCTTCATGCGGTTCTCCTTGGAGGCTAGGAACGAAAGCGAAGATGATCGTTGGAGCGGCCGGAACCGTCAAATAAGGCTGGAAGCCATGGACTCGATCGTCAGCAGCGGGGCCACGTTGGTTGTGGTGATCCGCGTGCGGGCCTTGTTGATGGCGTCCATTCGGGCAAGGGTCACTTCGGCGGTGGAACGGGAGGCGAAGTCTTCGAGTTCGCTTCTGAGTTCAACGTTGACGAGTTCCACTGCGTTCCCCATCTGGATGATCAGGACATCCCGGTAAAAGGACAACAGGTCCGTCAGGGTGCGGTCAAGGGAGTCGGTGACGGAACGCTTGGCGCGGCGCTTCTGGTCGTCCTCGAGCTGCTTGACCTGGCTCCGCATGGCTGGCGGCAGCGTGCCGCTTTCGGGCGCCCCGAGGGTGGCCAGAAGCGCCGTCTTCTCGGCGGCGTCGCGCTCGTCGTTGGAGCTGTTGGCTTCCTCGGTGGCGATCTTGACCAGTTTCTCGGCCATCATGACCGCCGCCGTGACGCCGCGAAGGGACAGCGGAAACCGCACCGTCTCGAGCCGGCGCTCCCGGGCCTCCGGGTCCCGGGCCAGGCGGCGGGCGATCCCGACGTGGCTCTGCGCCGCGCGGGCGGCGCGCTCGGCGACCGCCGGGTCCACGCCGTCGCGCTTCACCAGCAGTGCAGCGACGGCGGCAGCCGGCGGAAGCCGCAGCGCCACCGGCCGGCAGCGGGAGCGGATGGTCACCAGGACATCGGCGGGGGAGGGGGCGCAGAGCATCCAGACGGTGCGGGGCGTGGGTTCCTCGATGGCCTTGAGCAGCACGTTGGTGGTCCGCTCGGCCATCCGGTCCGCGTCCTCCACCACGATGATCCGCCACCGGCCCGACGAGGGCCGGTTCCCGGCGGTGGACACGAGCTCACGCGCCTCGTCGATGGTGATGGTGACCTTCTCCGTGCGCACGAACGAGACGTCGGAATGGGTTTCGCCGAGGATGGTCAGGCACGCCGGGCATTCGCCGCAGCCGCGCAGGCTGACGTCCTCCTGGTCGCAGTTCAGGGCCGCGGCGAACGCCTTCGCGGCGTTGGAACGGCCGGAGCCGGGCGGTCCGGTGAAAAGCCACGCGTGCGTGAGCCCTTCGTTCTGGGCTGCCTGGCGCAACTGGGCCACGACGGCGTCCTGGCCCTGGAGGTCGTCCCAGACCGTCATGCTGTGCTGCTTTGGGTGACGGCCAGCAGGGATTCGACGCGCTCGAGGATGCGGGCGGCGAGTTCGGCGACGGGCAGCCGGGCGGGCAGCACCAGATACGCCTCAGGCCGGGCCGAGGCGAGGTCCAGGAAGGCCGCCCGGATCTTGGCATGGAATTCGTCGGCCTCGGACTCGAGGCGGTCTTCGGCGGCCTCGCCGGCGGTGCGCCGCTGCCGGCCAACGGCGGGCTCGACGTCGAGGAGTACCGTCAGGTCCGGCTGCAGGTCCGATGTGGCCCAGGCATTGATGTCCCGGACCGCCTGCGTTCCGAGGCCTCGGCCGGCGCCCTGGTACGCGACCGAGGAATCGATGTACCGGTCCGTGAGGACGATCTCGCCGCGTTCCAGGGCGGGGCGGATGACCTGGCTCGCGTGCGCGGCCCGGGACGCCGCGAAAATCAGGGCCTCTGTATGGGCATCGATGTGGCCGTGGCCGTGATCCAGCACGAGGGACCGCAGCTTCTCACCGATCGCCGTGCCGCCCGGTTCCCGGGTCCGCAGCACGGTAAAACCATCCGATTCCAGGGCTTTGGCGAGTTCAGCCGCCTGCGTGGACTTGCCGGCGCCGTCTCCGCCCTCGAAGGCAATAAACAGTCCGGGCAACAGGCCGGTCAACTTTCGGCCGGACGCTCCGGGGCTCTGGGTAGTCACCGTTCAAGAGTACCGACAATCACCGACACTCTAGTCTGCGTATAGTCTGCGGCGTAATGGCTTGGGTACCCTGCCGGGCGCCCACGTACCCTGTCCTCATGAGTCTTACTGAAGAACAGGCCGCCTCGCTTTCGCCGGATTCCCTGGTCGTCGCGGCAGGGCGCCCGCCGCGCACCCGCGACGAACCGGTCAACCCGCCGCTGGTGCTGTCCTCGACCTACTTCGGCACGGGACCGCTGGGCGACGGCGACCGCGGCTACGGCCGGTATTCCAACCCCACGTGGGACCCCTTTGAAGAGGCGCTGGGCCAGTTGGAGGGCGCGGAACTGCCGGGCCTGCTCTACGCCTCGGGACTCGCCGCCGTGAGTTCGGCCCTGTCCCTGGTGCCCGCCCAGGGCGTGCTCGTCATGCCGTCGCACAGCTATGCGGGGTCGGTCACCATGGCCACCGAACTGGCGGCCAAGGGGTTCCTCGAGCTGCGGACGGTGGACATCGCGGACACCGACGCCGTACTAGCGGCGCTTGCCCCTTCCGGCGGGCGCGCCGCCAGCATGCTCTGGCTGGAGAGCCCCACGAACCCCATGCTCGGCGTCGCGGACATGCGGGCCCTGACCGCCGCGGCGCACGAGGCCGGCGCCATCGTCGTCACGGACAACACCTTTTCCACGCCCCTGGTGCAGCAGCCCCTGAGCCTGGGCTCCGACGTCGTGCTGCATTCGGTGACCAAGTACCTCTCCGGCCACTCCGACGTCGTACTCGGTGCCCTGGTGACGTCCGACGCCGGTCTCCGCGCCGCCCTGCTGCACCACCGCACCATCCACGGCGGAATCGCCGGACCATTCGAGGCTTGGCTGGCGCTGCGCGGGCTCCGCACCCTGGCGCTGCGGATCGAGCGTTCGCAGGCGTCGGCCCAAATCCTGGCCGAGCGGCTCGACGGTCATCCGAAGGTGGCCGGCGTCCGCTTCCCCGGGCTGGCCTCGGACCCCGGCCACGCGCGGGCCAAGGAGCAGATGAAGGGTTTCGGTTCCGTCCTGTGCATCGAGGTGGCACCGGTGGGTGGGCAGGGCAGGGGCCTCAGCGGCGCGGACGCCGCGGACCGCATGATCCGCGCCCTGCAGCTTTGGCTCCCCGCGACCTCGCTGGGTGGGGTGGAATCCCTGATCGAACGCCGGCGCCGGCACGCCGCCGAGCCGGAGAGCGTGCCGGACAACCTGGTCCGGATGAGCGTGGGCATTGAGAACGTGGAAGACCTTTGGGCCGATTTGGAGCAGGCATTGGGCACTCTGGACGGCTAGGCTGGGGGAGTGGACGGACGCATACTCATTTACTTTGTCGAATCCGGGGTTTACCTGGTCCTGGCTGTCGTGGCCTTTGTCCTTGAGGCATGGGCGTTTTTCGATTGCCTCCGGCACAAGGCCAACGCGTTCGAGGCCGTATCGAAGCGGACCAAGACCTTCTGGCTGGCCCTGACCGGCGGCGCGTTCGCCGTGGGGCTGTTCTCCCTGCTCTCGCAGCTGGGCAGCGGTGGCGGCGCCAGTTCGCTTGGCATTTTCGGCCTTGCGGCGGTGACGGCCGCGTCCGTGTACCTCGCCGACGTCCGCCCCGCCGTCAAGGACGCCGGCCGCGGCCGCGGCAGCAACATGGGCCCCTACGGCCCCTGGTGATCCCCACCGGCACCCTAAGCTCGCAAGCTCGCTCAGGGAACCCTGCCGGCGTGGGCCCACCACCGGCACCTAAGCTCCCGGGGCCACGGCTTCCCAGCCGACCGTCACTTCGCCCAGCCGCCAGCGGGACGGGCCGTCCTCGATCGGCCAACCGGCGTCGAGCAGTGCGCGGCACATCGCCCCGAAGCGCTGCCGGTTTCCGAAGGCCGCCAGCGGCGCCGCTTCCAGCCAGGCTTGGTCCATCGCCTGCAGGTAGGCGTGGATCTTCTCGCCGGGCACGTTGCGGTGGATCAGGGCCTTCGGGAGCCTTTCGGCAACGTCGGAGGGCAGCACGAAGGCACCGAACCGCATGGACAGGCTCAGGCTCAGCGGCCGCTCGACGTCCAGCGCCACCCAGGCGGCGCGCCGCCCAATTTCATCGCACGTGCCGTCGATGAACAGCCCGCCCGGGGCCAGCCGGTCCTGCACCAGCCGCCAGATGCCCGCCACGTCGGCTTCCTCGTACTGCCGCAGCACGTTGAAGGCGCGGACCAGCACGGGCTTTCCGGTCATGGGCAGTTCGAAGCCGCCCAGCTGGAACCTTAGGCCGGGCCGTTCAAGGGCTTGGGCCTGCCGGACGCGCTCCGGTTCGATTTCGATCCCCACCATTTGTACGTCCCCGCGGACGGCGGCGAGGCGTTCGAAGAGTTCGACGGCGGTGGCCGGTGAAGCGCCGTACCCAAGGTCGACGGCGAGAGGATGGGCCGCGGCCCGCAGCCGCCATGCCTGGGGCCCCGTCAGCCAGCGGTCCACGCGGCGCATCCGGTTGGGGTTCGTGGTTCCGCGGGTCACGTTACCCACGGGCCTGCCGCCGCGCGCGCTGCCCCTCGTTCCGCCCTTGTTCCGGGGGGCCAGCACCCGTTCAGCCTTCTGCACCACCGCCCAAGCCTATCCTCCAACGCGGGGTCACCTCACTTCCGTGGCGGCCGCTGGATGGACCGGCAGCGACCCCGCGTTGCCCTGAAGCGGGCGGTGAAGCAGAAGGTGAGGCACGCTCTGAAACGCGCGCTGTGTAACGCTCGGCACCGCCGCCAACCGCTCGGCTAGGATGAAAACCATGACTTACAAGCTGATTCTGCTGCGCCACGGCCACAGCGACTGGAATGCCAAGAACCTGTTCACCGGCTGGGTGGACGTTGACCTCAATGACCAGGGCCGTGCCGAGGCGGTGCGCGGCGGCGAGCTGCTCGTGGAGAACAACATCCTCCCCGACATCCTCTACACCTCGCGGTTGAAGCGGGCCATCAACACGGCAAACATGGCCCTGGAAAAAGCCGACCGCGGCTGGATCGACGTCAAGCGCGACTGGCGGCTCAACGAGCGCCACTACGGCGCGCTGCAGGGCAAGGACAAGGCCCAGACCCTCGCCGAATTCGGCGAGGAGCAGTTCATGCTGTGGCGCCGGTCCTACGACACCCCGCCGCCGCCCCTGGCTGACGATTCCGAGTTCTCCCAGGTGGGGGACCCGCGCTACGCGGACCTCGGCGACGCCATCCCGCGCACCGAATGCCTCAAGGATGTCCTGATCCGGCTCATGCCGTACTGGGAATCAGACATCAAGGAAGACCTCAGGGCCGGTAAGACCGTCCTGGTCACCGCCCACGGAAACTCGCTCCGCGCCCTCGTCAAGCACCTTGACGGGATCAGCGACGAGGACATCGCCAGCCTGAACATCCCCACCGGCATCCCGCTGGTCTACGAACTGGATGAGGACTTCAAGCCGCTGAACCCGGGCGGCACCTACCTCGATCCCGAGGCCGCCGCCGAGGCCATCAAGGCCGTCGCCAACCAGGGCAAGAAGTAACCGGTCCCCGCCCGGCCAGGCACTAAGCAAGGCACAGAGCACAAACGACGGCGTCCGGCCACCCCCAAGGTGACCGGACGCCGTCGTTCGTATCAGCGCGGTGCTATCAGCGCCGTTGTAACTGTGGCTGAATCAGCCGCAGTTGGCCGGAGTCAGTTGTGCTCGATCGTGCTCGGCTGCCACGCGCCCGTCACCAGGTACGTGACCTTCTGGGCCACGGAGACGCCGTGATCCGCGAAGCGCTCGAAGTAGCGGCTGGCCAGGGCAACGTCCACCGTGGTGGCCGGCGACTCCTGCCAGTCGCTGCGGGCGATCGCCTGGAAAACGCTCAGGTGAAGGTCGTTGACGGCGCCGTTGGCCTTCATGATCTCCCGGGCCACGCCGAGGTCGCGGGTTGCCAGCAGCTCCGTGAGCTTCTGGGCGATCAGCAGGTCCTGTTCCGCGAAAGCCTTGAAGGTCTCCCGCAGCTGGTCCGGGACCACTGACGCCGGATAGCGCAGACGCGCCAGCTGGGCCAGGTGGCGGGCGAGGTCGCCCATGCGTTCGAGCGAGGCGCTCATCCGGAGCGAACCAACCAGCATGCGCAGATCGCTCGCCACCGGGCCCTGGAGGGCGAGGATGTCGATGGCCCGCTCGTCGAGGCTGTTCTGCAGGAAGTCGATGCGGGCATCGGCGGCAATCACGTCCTCGGCGAGGTCGATATCGGCGCCCTGGAAAGCTGTCGTGGCCTTGTCGATGGCCTCTGTGACCAGCGCTGAGATCTCGACGAGCTGTTCCCTTACCTGGGCGAGCTCCTCCTGAAAAACCTTACGCACGTGTGCGTCCTTTCCTCGGAAATATTGCCTGCAATCGAAGTGGCGGGCCTATTTCGGTTCACCTACCGGCGCTCCAACTGTCAACTCTTTCAGTGTCCGGTGAACTGTTACGCCCCAATAGGTGAACGTTAGCTGAACCGCTGCCCGAATCGCAGGAGATTTCGGTTTCGGTCACGTGGCAGAGCATAAGCTGGAGCCGTGGATCCAATGCTCATCGGCGTGATCGCCGGCCTGATCGGCCTCTCGTTTGGCATGTTCGGCGTACTCGCGTTCCGGGTCAGTGAGCAGCAGCGGCATATTGTCGACGTCGACGTCGATGACCCTTCGCTGCCCGAGGGGGCCGCGGAAGTGCTCGCCGTCCTCGGCCGCGCGTTCGTGGTGGTGGATGCGATCGACGGCGTGGTCCGCGCCAGCCCCGCCGCCTACGCCTACGGACTGGTCCGCGGGCACACGGTGGTGCACCAGCAGCTGCTGGAACTGACGGCCAAGGTGCGGCGGGACGGCGTCATCCTCGAACAGCAGCTGGAACTGCCGCGCGGCCCGCTCGGCCAGGGCACGATTGTTGTCCAGGTCCGGGCCGCCGTCATCACGGAGGAATATGTCCTCCTGCTGGCCGATGACCGGACTGAATTCACCCGCACCGAGGAAGTCCGCAACGACTTCGTCGCGAACGTCTCCCACGAACTGAAGACACCGGTCGGGGCGATCTCCCTCCTGGCTGAGGCACTCGAGTCGTCCGCTGACGACCCCGAGGCGGTGAAGCGGTTCGCCAAGCGCATGCACAAGGAGTCGACACGGCTTGCGGCGCTTGTCCAGGACATCATTGAACTCTCCCGGCTCCAGGGCGCCAACGTCGCGCAGCAGGGCCGCCCGGTTGACATCAACCTTGTGGTCAGCGAGGCCGTGGACCGCTCCGTGCTGCCGGCCGAGAGCAAGAACATCCAGCTGGTGGTCGGCGGACACGCCGATGCCCTGGTCTACGGCGACCAGGACCTTCTCGTGACCGCCCTGCGCAACCTGATCGATAACGCCATCCGCTACTCGCCGGAGAACACCAAGGTGGGCGTGGGCATCCGGGCCAAGGACGGTCTCGTGGCGGTCTCGGTGACGGACCAGGGCGATGGGCTCAGCGCCGAGGACCAGGAGCGCGTCTTTGAGCGCTTCTACCGCGTGGATGCTGCCCGCTCGCGGCAGACCGGCGGCACCGGGCTTGGCCTGAGCATCGTCAAGCACGTCATTTCCAACCACGGCGGCGAGGTGACCCTGTGGTCCCGGCTCGGCCAGGGTTCCACGTTCACCATTCGACTTCCCGAGATAGAAGGGCAGGACGACGGCGACGTCCCCGAGGCGGGCAAGCCCGCTGCCCAAACTTCCAGTCGGGACCCCAGACCGCAACGACGTGACGCCGCAGGCGTCCATGAGCAAGGAGCTACCGCTTGAGCAGGATTCTGATTGTCGAGGACGAGGAGTCCTTCAGCGACCCCCTGTCCTACCTGTTGGGTAAAGAAGGCTTCGAAGTGGAGGTGGTGGACAACGGACTGGACGCCATCACCGAATTCGACCGCAACGGCGCCGACCTCGTGCTCCTGGACCTGCAGCTGCCTGGCCAGTCCGGCACGGAGGTCTGCCGCCAACTCCGGCAGCGCTCCGGGGTGCCCGTGATCATGCTGACGGCCAAGGACTCGGAAATCGACAAGGTGGTGGGGCTCGAACTGGGTGCCGACGACTATGTCACCAAGCCCTACTCCTCGCGGGAACTCGTGGCCCGGGTCCGGGCCGTCCTGCGGCGCCAGAGCGAGCCGGAGGAACTTGTCTCCACCACGGTGCAGGCCGGTCCTGTTCGGATGGACATTGAACGCCACGTGGTCAGCGTCGGGGGCGAGCAGGTCGCCTTGCCGCTCAAAGAGTTCGAGCTGCTGGAAATGCTGCTGCGGAACTCCGGCCGGGTCCTGACCCGCGGGCAGCTGATCGACAGGGTCTGGGGCTCCGACTACGTGGGAGACACCAAGACCCTCGACGTCCACGTCAAGCGGCTGCGCAGCAAGATCGAGCCGGATGCGTCCGCGCCGCGGTACCTGATCACGGTCCGGGGGCTGGGCTACAAGTTCGAGCCCTAAAGGTCGGAAGAGGCGGCCCGGCGGCCGCTGCTGCCCTGCCGCCGGGCGGCCGGGCCGCTGGAAGTCCGGCGCAGTTGAACATCGGGGGACACACAAAAGGAGGGGCACCTGCAGGTGCCCCTCCTTTTGCAGTAGGTCCAGCCGTTGAAGCTAGTGGCCGGCCGTGCTGCTCGGCGTCGGCGTGGCCGTCTCGGTCGGCGTAGCCGTCTCCGTCGACGTGGCCGAGCCGGACTCGGTGGGCGCCGGCGTCGGCAGGTACGACTTGTAGTCGACGATCGTGCCGTCCATGACCGGAACCGTGAACTTGGCTTCCTTGTTGGTGCCGTTCTCGGAGATGGTGACCTCGAGGACGGCGCCCGGCTTGGCGCCGGCAGGGGTCAGGATCGCGGCGTCGGTGGAGTCGTTGAGCATGGTGTAGGAGTTCTTCTTGACCGGAACCTGGGTCTGCGAGCCCTCCGCACCCTTGATGGTCAGCACCACGTCATTGGAGGAGGTGTTGTACACGGCGCCGATCACACGGCCCGGCTTGTCCTCGCCATCGGAGACGATGATGAAGTTGCGCAGCTGCAGCGCACCGAGATCCGTCCGGGTTCCGTCCGAGGCCGCGTACTGCTCCGTGGTCTGCTGGGCGTTGATGTAGCCGCAGCCGGTCAGGGACAACAGGCCGATGCCAAGTGCAGCCGTTGCCATTGCCAGCTTGCCGCGCTGGCCCCGGTTCATCGCAGTGAAACGCACGTCACGCACTCCTTGAGAGTCTTGAAACATTATTCAGCCATAGCCTAGCCGCAATCGGCCGCAAACAAGGATTCGGCGACTACACACAAGCGCGGCCAAGTGTGCTCCTCCGGCGACGGGACCCGGCTCGGCGGGGGACGGAAACCTCTTGGCAGTTAGGGCTGCAGGCACTATTATCCGCATTCGTCAAGGGGTTTGAGGGGGCGGATTGCGGCCATTTTCCCCGGATTCATGCGGTTCCAGGCACGTTTTGATGCCAGTTGTATGCCTTAATCGTGATAAACTGGTCTGCGGGAAAGGGGAATGTCCACATGGTTTTTGAGGTCGGCGAGACAGTAGTTTACCCTCACCACGGTGCAGCCAAAATTGAAGAAATCAAGATGCGCACCGTCAAGGGCGAAGAGAAGATGTATCTCAAGCTCAAGGTGGCTCAGGGTGATCTGACCATTGAAGTTCCAGCAGAAAACGTTGACCTGGTAGGGGTTCGGGACGTAGTGGGCAAGGAAGGCCTGGAGCACGTGTTCGACGTGCTGCGGGCCGAGTTCACTGAAGAACCCACCAACTGGTCGCGTCGCTACAAGGCAAACCTGGAAAAGCTTGCTTCCGGTGACGTCATCAAGGTAGCCGAGGTCGTCCGTGACCTCTGGCGCCGTGATCACGACCGGGGTCTCTCCGCGGGAGAGAAGCGCATGCTGGCCAAGGCCCGTCAGATCCTGATTTCGGAACTGGCACTGGCTGAGAAGACTGATGAAGAGAAGGCTGCAAGCGTTCTCGACGAGGTCCTGGCTTCCTAGCACAGGGCCGGCCCAGCAGGGCCGGCGAAGATAAGAATCGAACCCCGGTGGCGTCAGCCGCCGGGGCTTCTTTTTGCCCTTTTTCAGCGGCCGCCCTCTCCGTTGCGCTATCAGTTGAGGTCCCTTTGAGCGCTCCAGGGCAGCCACAACCAGGGCAACGGGATGGTCCGAGGCGCGGGGACGTAGTCTTGTGCCCATGGATACTGCACCGACGAATACGTCACAGGCGAATACGTCACAGCCCGGTCCCGCCACAGCGGTCATAGTTGTAGCCGCCGGCTCCGGCCAGCGCCTGGGCTACGGCATGCCGAAAGCAAAAGTGCCTCTGGGCGGGGACACCATCCTCACCCACGCACTGCGCGGTGTGGCGGCTGCCGGGATCGCACAGCAGATCTGCATTGCGCTCCCCCCGGGCGACACTGAGTTGCGGGCGCTGTGCGAGGCCTTCACACAGGAGCTTGCGGCCGGACACTCCGGCGCGGCGTCGGGCCCCGGCGTCCGGGCTCCCGTCGTGACGGTCGTCGACGGCGGTGCGGACCGCGCCGATTCAGTCCGCGCAGCGATGGCGGCCCTCCTGCCGAATATCGAATCGGTGCTGGTCCACGACGCCGCCCGGGCGCTGACGCCTGAAGCCGTCTTTCACCGCGTGGCAGCGGCGCTCGGCGCCGGTGCCTCGGCCGTCATCCCGGTGATACCGGTCGTCGACACCGTCAAGACCGTGGAACCGACCACCGGCGACGGCGCCGCGGTGGCCCCCGAGCTGGTCACCGGGACGGCGCCCCGGGAGTCGCTCCGCGCCGTGCAGACACCGCAGGGATTCGCCCTGAGCACCCTCAAGCGCGCCCACGAGGCTGCCGCCGGGTTCGACGCCGGGCAGTCCGCCCTTGTCACGGACGACGCGATGCTGGTGGAGCTCATCGGGGTCCCCGTCCACGCGGTACGCGGCGCCAGCCAGTCCCTGAAGATCACCACGCCCCTGGACCTGATCCTGGCCGAAGGCCTTCTCGAGGGACCCCTGGGCTTGCGCTGGGTGGAGGGATGAGCATGTCCACCAACCCGCCAGTCGTTCCCCCGGTCATTCCCCGGACCGGGATCGGCATCGATGTCCATGCCTTCGCCGCCGAGGACGAGCCGCAGCCGCTGTGGCTCGGCGGCCTCTTCTGGGAGGGAGAGCGGGGTCTGTCCGGCCACTCAGACGGCGACCCCGTGGCCCATGCCGCCGCCGACGCACTTTTCTCGGCCTGCGGGATCGGGGATCTGGGCACGCACTTCGGTACGGACCGGCCCGAATATGCCGGAGCATCCGGCGTGACCTTGCTGGCCGAGGCCGCCCGGATTGTTCGCGCCCACGGATTCGAAATCGGCAACATCGCCGTTCAGTTCGTGGCGAACCGGCCAAAGTTCGGCCCGCGGCGGGAGGAATCCCAGCAGGTCCTCAGCGCCGCTGCCGCGGCGCCGGTGAGCGTCACGGCCACCACGAGCGACGGGCTCGGGTTCACGGGCCGCGGCGAGGGGATCTCGGCCGTGGCAACAGCGCTCGTGTATCCGGCAGGCTAATCACCGCAGGTTAAGCACCGCAGGTTGGGCGCCGCTGGTTAAGCACCGCGGGCCCCGGTCCCCTACGCTTGAGGGAAGACCCAAGCGAGACACCCGTTCCGAACTGCCAGGAGACCTGCCGTGAAGAAGCTGCTGACCGCCGTCGTACTCGTGGCAGGGACCATGCTGAGCGGCTGTGCCGCCTCCACGACAACGCCCCAAACGCCCAGCGCCACTCCGAAACTCAGTGTCGAGGAGAGCTGTAAGTTCCTCAACACCGACACCTTCGTGCCCTCCGGGAGCGCGAAGGAGCAGGCAGGGCAGATTGGCCAGCACTACCAGGAGGTTGCGGACAAGGTAGCGCCGGAGGTGGGCGCCCCGATCCATCAGATGGCCGAGATCATGAAGCAGGTTGCGGCGAGCCCAACGGGAACCAAGACGGACCAACAGACGGCCCAGCTCACGGAGCAGATCAACAAGATCGGCCAATACTGCAAGTAGGTCACCGCACCGGCGGTCCCCGGCGGCCTGCCTGCCGGTCTGCGCCGTGCCGGCAAAGCCGCGGGTCAGGCCCTGGAGCGCCATCGGCTAATCTGGAGCGGTGACCCTGCGCTTTTACGACACTGCATCCGCCGAAGTCCGCGACTTCGTCCCCCTGGTACCTGGCAAGGTGAGCCTGTACTACTGCGGAGCCACCGTCCAGGGCATGCCACACGTCGGCCACATCCGCTCGGCCATCGCGTTCGACCAGCTGACCCGCTGGTTGCAGTACCGCGGCTTCCGGGTGACGGCAGTCCGCAACGTCACCGACATCGACGACAAGATCCTTGCCAAGTCGGCCGCCTCGTTCGGCGCCGACTTTGAGGACGAGCCCGGGGCCCTGCGCAACGAGGAATGGTGGGCCCTGGCCTACCGCTACGAGCAGGAATTCCTCAAGGCCTATGACACCCTGGGCGTCTCCCGCCCCACCTATGAGCCCCGCGCTACCGGCCACATCCCGGAAATGCACGCCCTCATCCAGCAGCTGATCGACCGAGGCCACGCCTACCCGGCCCTGGACGACTCCGGCGACGTCTACTTCGACGTGCGTTCCTGGTCCAAGTACGGCTCGCTGACGCGGCAGAAACTCGACGACATGCAGGGCGCCCCGGACGCGGACCCCCGCGGCAAGAAGGACCCCCGCGACTTCGCGCTGTGGAAGGGCTACAAGGACGGGGAGCCGACGACGGCGAGCTGGGCTTCGCCGTGGGGCGCCGGCCGCCCGGGCTGGCACCTCGAATGCTCCGCGATGGTCACCAAATACCTTGGCACCGAGTTCGACATCCACGGCGGCGGCCTGGACCTGCGCTTCCCGCACCACGAAAACGAAATGGCGCAGTCACAGGCGGCAGGCCACGGCTTCGCCAACTTCTGGATGCACAACGGGATGGTCACTTACGCCGGCGAGAAAATGTCCAAGTCCATCGGCAACACCGTGAGCCCGACGGAGATGCTCGAGATCGCCCCGCCGCGCGTTGTCCGGTACTACCTCGGGCAGGCGCAGTACCGTTCGGTCCTGGACTACCAGCCGACGTCCCTGCAGGAGGCGGCTGCCGCCGTCGAGCGGATCGACGGCTTCCTCAGCCGCGCAAGCAGGGTCTTGCCCGACCCGGGATCGGATGCGTCCGCTGGTTCTGTTCCGGAAGCTTTTGGGGTGGCCATGGACGATGACCTCAACGTCCCGCAGGCACTGGCAGTGCTCCACGAGACCGTCCGGGCCGGCAACACGGCTCTCACCGACGGCGACCTCGAC
>Ga0207645_10001285_pt1 | contig 20617 bp, 18 predicted proteins | sample KBSM53metaG_FD_184331 | JGI IMG/M metagenome (GOLD analysis project Ga0207645, IMG submission 184331) | Miscanthus rhizosphere microbial communities from Kellogg Biological Station, Michigan, USA - KBS M5-3 metaG (SPAdes) (version 2) | ecosystem: Host-associated > Plants > Roots > Rhizosphere >...
TGTCACTGTCTCGCAGTCGGTCGGAGAAGCAGTCCCCTCACCTGAACTGTTAGTTCGAGGACTCCTTTGGCTGTGGGTCGCGATCGCTTACGGCGTCGGACTCACCGTCGCGCTGAACTTGTTGTTTCTGCCGGATGCGCCGGGCCCGCCTGCACATCTTCCAAAACCGAAAGGCTTTTTTGTCTCTGATGCGTTCACCAATCCGGCACACGTGCACTTTGCGCTCAAAGTCACCTTCGCTGCGATCGCCGGCTGGGTTGCCACGGGAAGCGAGCGGATAAGTTATGCTGGGCTGCAACTCGCATTCGCTTTCTTTTACAGCGTCTTTCAAGGCTACGCGCCCGATACCGATCTCGATAACGTCCGCAATCGTGTCGTTGGAATTCTCTTTGGTCTCGTCGTCACCGGGCTCGTCTTCCAATACATCTGGCCTGAGCGCGCAAGCCAGCGAAACTCGAAATGAAATCAGTGCGCGTAGCATTTTGTTGTGTAGCCCTGTTCGCGTCCTGCGGTTGCGCCCATCTCGCGACAGTAAAGCAAACGCGGCCAGTAGTTCCGGCAACCGGAAGTGACAAACAACTGCAGCCGGCGATTCAGCGCTTGGCCGCTCGGGAACGAGAACAGCCGTTAGTTTCGTTAGGCGGCGACCTCTTCGCCGCCAGATTCTCGTTGAATGTTCTGGAGCAGCAGCCGGACAACCTGTCCGCGCGAAATCTTTACAATTTCTCGGTAGCGCGCGCGGTTGCAAACGTCGAGCGCGCGAACATTCAACCGTGGCGACGCGAAGTTTCAGTAACTGTCGATCAAACAAACTATCTTCTTACGACTCCGAAGCCAGTTGATCAGGAACACGATCCGAGTCGATACGATTTGTTTCCGATCGACAGCTTGAAAATCAGCGGTCAATTTTTCAAAACGCGTCCGTCGATAAGCGGAATCGGTGCGCCGTTGGTTGCTGTAGGTCGCGTAGAAAATCCGCGGTCTCGCGAGCAGTTTAAGCTTCGTCGTGTTTACGCACCGGTGACGGCGGTAATTAAATTCGCGGACAAGCGAGCGGAGTTGGAATTTGTCGATCCGATGAAAACGGAGCGCGTCGCGATCGGCAAACGAACTTTCCCGTTGGCCATCGATCTTAATGCGCCCACCGCGATGTTGATCGCGCGCGAGCGACCGGAGCGGCTCGGATTTGCGCGGGTGATAAATCCACAAAAGTACGCAGACACGACGCGGCTAACTCAGCTGCAGCCATTCGATCCCGCACGGACTCCTGTGATTTTCGTTCACGGCTTGCAGGAAACGCCGGCGAGTTGGACACCGATGATTGACTCCTTGCGCAACGACCCATGGATCAGGGAGCATTATCAATTCTGGGTTTACAGTTATCCGAGCGGTTATCCGTATCCCTACTCGGCCGCGCTGTTCCGCCAAGATCTCGATGGAATCGATCGGGCGTTTCCCAACCACAAACGTGTCGTGCTCATCGGCCACAGCATGGGCGGAATGATTTGCCGATTAATGATCACGGATGCCGGCGAAAAAATCTGGCGCGATTTCTTTTCCACGCCGCCGGCCAAGACACCGCTGGCGAGCGACACACGCAAACTTCTCGAGGAGTCGCTTGTCTTCAGTCATCGACCGGACGTTCAAAGGGTCATATTTATTTCAACGCCGCATCGCGGCAGCAAGTTAGCGTCGGGCGGGATCGGCCGGATCGGCGCCGCCCTGGTCAGAACTCCGCGGCTGTTCACTTCAGTCTACACTTCGACCAAACCGCTTTTAGTCTCCGATCCTGCTGCGCGAACGCTGAAGCGCATGCCGAATAGCGTCGATACGCTTGAGCCTAACGATCGGTTTGTGCAAGCGGTCGACAAGCTTCCCATCACGCGCGGCATTCCATATCACTCGATCATGGGCGATCGCGGCCGGGGCAACACGCCCAATAGTTCCGACGGAGTAGTTCCGTATTGGAGTTCTCATCTCGATGGCGCGCAATCGGAGCTGATCGTCGATTCAGGTCACGACGCGCAGACGAATTCGGAAGCAATTAAAGAAGTTGGACGGATTCTCAAACTGAATTTGGCCCGCTCCGATGACTAAGAAAAACTATTTGTCATTAGTTAGCCTTCTCGCAATATCGATCTTGGACGCGGGCGGCGCGGAAATGCCCGCGGTGATTGAGCGGCCGGGCGCGGATGACGGCCCAACGCGAGTTTCCATCGGAATCTGGATGGTCGACATCACTAGCATAGACAGCGCTCAGCAAAGCTTCACTGCCGAGATGGCGCTCGTGTTGCGCTGGAAAGATCCTCGCTTAGCTCATACCGGCAACGGAGTTGTGCGTTACCCGCTTGAACAGGTTTGGCATCCGCGGATCGCCGTCGTGAATGAAACAAACTCGGTGAGTCGCAAGTTTCCGGACTCTGTCGAGGTCGAACCTGACGGCACGGTGAATTACCGTCAGCGCTACGCCGGAGCATTCACACAACCGTTACGACTGCGATCGTTCCCCTTCGATCGACAAACGTTTCGGCTTCAGTTCGTCGCGGTTCGTTATCGGGCTAACGAAGTCCAATTCGTGCCAGACCAGGATTGGATCGATAACGGGCTCAAACAAGCTGGCGGTATCGCGACGTCGATCACGCTACCGGACTGGACGATCGAAAGCTGGAACACTAAGTCGCTCAGCTACGCGCTTGCGCCAGGCTTCGAGTATTCAGGTTACGCTTTCGAATTCACTGCTTCGCGCAACGCGCAACACTACGTTTGGAAAGTGATCCTCCCACTTGTTCTCATTGTAATCATGTCGTGGGCCGTTTTCTGGATCGACCCCGTCACCTCCAACTCCCAGATCAGCATCGCAGTCACTTCGATGCTTACTCTTATTGCTTATCGATTCGCCATCGACAACCAACTGCCGCGTCTCCCATACACAACCAACCTCGATGCCTTCATTTTGATGAGCACCGTGCTTGTCTTCTTTTCTTTCATTGAAGTGTTGGTGACGACGATATTGGAAAATCAAAAGCGGAATCGGCTGGCGATAACGATTGATCGTTCCTGCCGCATGATCTTTCCCGTGATTTTCCTCTTGGCTTCAATGAGCATCTTTGTTCATCCACGCGGCTGAGCTTCATATTAATTCGCCGTTGTGATTCAAAGTCGCTCGCAACACGCCTCTTCGAAGTCAGTCGCTGCACGATTAGCTACCGATTTGTAAGTCTGGCGCGTCCAAACTTGCTTTGATTGGAATCTCCAGCTCCCTTTGCAAATTGCACTAAGTTTTGTGCTAGTTTGAATGAGTTTGTAATGCCAGGGTGGCGGAATTGGCAGACGCGCCAGACTTAGGATCTGGTGCCGAAAGGCGTGCAGGTTCGAGTCCTGTCCCTGGTAATTACTTTTTCGTGAAGGAACCGTTGCCTTCGTCGATGTACTCACCCGTGAGATAGTGCGAAACTCGGAAGGTTTGTTTCCAACGACCATCGCTAAAGTCGCGGGAGGCTTCCAAGATTTGACTCCGCACTTCTGAGGAAGGCTTCTCGGAAAGATTCCGTCGAGCTTCCATCAAACCCCGACCAACAATTTCCTGAGGAATGGGCAAATCCAAAATCTGAATTATTTCACGCGCAATGTCGACGTTTGCGGTCGGCATTTTGTCTTCAAAACCAACTTGGAAATCCGGGCCCGCCGTGATGAGCGTATTGTGAACATCGAACGCACTTAGGGTCGCGTGGGTCCCCTCACCAGCTTTGCGATTCCAATCGGCGTCGATCATCCCTTGAACGCCAAACTGACCGCTTTGGCCGGTCCAATCGAAAGACATCACAATGTCAGCGGCGCCCGATGTATCTATTCGCGCTGCGTTGAGGGGGAACGTCCCATCCAGTTTGTCGCGGGTGAAAATGACTCCCGCGAAATCGCTGTGCTGTAACCAATCGACCAAGCGCCGAGTAACTGCTCGATCATGATCACGCACATAAAACGAGATGGTCCCACCGTTTCCGCAGACAAGAATGTCGCCAGGCTTCGGCGCCTCGGAAAATTCCTTGGCGACGTGAAAGCCGGCTTCGTTCAAGAGCGCGACGACGTCGATGGAACGGCGGATCGTGGAGAAGCCGTGATCGGAAACGACGAAGACATCGGTGGAATCGCGAACTCGTTTCTTTTCCAGCGCACTCAATACCATGGCCAGGTCGCCATCAACCGCTTTGATGGCAGCGAGCGCTTCGGGGGACCCCGGGGCATGGTTATGTTCTGAAAGATCGGGTTCGCTCAGCCAGAGAAGTGAAAAGTCTGAAACGCCGTCACGCCATAAAAATTCGGTAAGAGCGCGCGTCGCAAAATCGTTTCGCTGCGCTGTCGTTGCGCGCGGATCATCGGGAATCGGCCCGAGCAATTTTATCATTTCCTCCCGCGCAGAGGAATCCAGCGGCGCCGCCGCGAAAATCGTAAGTGGTTTTCCTTTTATTCGGACCACGGTCCAGTCGTTGTGGCGATCAAAAAGCATTGCGACTGATTTCGCTCCCACCAGGGCGACTTTCTTTCCCGCAGCGCGCAATGATTCCACGAATGTTGGCACAGTAAGATATTTGCCGCCGGAGATTTCGTCCCCGTGTCTTATTGAATCTGGGTCGCCCATGTCGATGGGTTGGCGCGAATTAATCGCTGGACGAAATTCCAGGTTGGCCGCAAGCCCGTTGTGATTCGGATGACAACCGGTGGCGAGCGCGGCCCCATTTACATCCGTCGCGGTCGGATAAACGGCGTGATGATTGCGGAAACGCACGCCGGCGCGCGCCAGTTTATCGAGGGTGGGCGCATATTTTTCGGTGACGAAATCCGGGCGCATGCCATCCCAAACGACAAGAACTACGTGACGCGGGGTCGCAGTCGACGCGGCTGCCACAAGAGGAGCGGGCTGATCCGACAAAGCTGCGATTACGATCAGAATGAATTTTCGCAAGATGGTTCTCAACAGCGCGATCTTCGGTTGAACGATGCGACTTGTCATCCCGAGCGAATGCGAGGCACCTCTCATTTGCTGAATACTCACACAGGCTTGAAAAATTTTGACCAACTGCGAGGTCCCTCGCCGTCTACGCGGCTTGGGATGACAGAATGAGCTTCCCGTGTCGAATTACGTCGACGTTGTGGCTTGCCAGCGCCGCACGGGCCGCTAAAAATCGTGGTGTGGCCCATGACGTTCAATCCCGCAACGGCAAGGTTCCGCGTGAAATCGAACGGAAATTTTTGCTGAAACGATTGCCGCCGAATCTGCGGCACTTTCACAGTCGGACCATCGAGCAGGGTTATCTCTCGGTGAAGACCGACGGCACTCAGATTCGTTTGCGCAAATCCGGCCGGCGTCATTCGCTCACAATCAAACGCGGTCGCGGTTTGTCGCGACAGGAAATTGAAATCGATCTGACCCGCGATCAGTTTGAGGAGCTGTGGCCAGCGACGGCGGGCTGTCGTTTAACAAAAACGCGCTACGATGTTCCATTTGGAAAACACACGATTGAGATCGATGTTTATCGCGGGCGAAACGAAGGGCTGGTCGTTGCGGAAGTTGAATTCAGGGACGAGCGCGAATGCCGGCTCTTTCAGCCGCCGGAGTGGTTTGCGGCGGAAGTGAGCGGGAAATCGCGTTACAGCAACGTGCGGCTGGCGCGGGAGTGAAGCGATGAATTATCAATTGCGACGTAATCAAACTTTGGGCGCGAATCTGCGGCGAATTTGCCGAAAGCAGGTGGAAGACGCCTTGGAAATCGTGCGCGGCGAAAAGGAACCGGATGACACGCCAGTGCACGAAACGCGAAAACATTTGAAAAAAGCGCGAGCGGCGTTGCAAATGGTGTCGGATGAAATCGGGCGCGCGCGTTTTAAAAAGCAGGATCATTGTTTTCGCGACATCGCCCGGATAATTTCGGAGGTGCGGGACGCGGAGGTGCGCTTGCAAACGGTGCGGCAATTACAGGAGATCACCCGGCGCACTTCGCAGCAGACATTCCGCAAAACAGAGGAGCTGCTTCTGGCGGAACTGGAACATTTCATGGCCGCATTTGCGGACTGGCAAAAACAGGCGGCGCCGCAGTTGGAGAAGCTGCAGGAAGAGATTGCAGGGTGGCCGGTCGAAAGCCTCGATTGCAAAAATATTCGCTGCACCGCGCAACGCGCTTACAAAGCCGCGCGTCATGCCCTGGACTGCGCAAAGACCAAACCGACGCCGGAGAATTTCCACGAATTTCGCAGCGAAGCAAAACGGCTGCTTTATCAACTGCGAATTTTGCGACCGATCAATCCACTGGTCATCGACGCCTTGATTGATGATCTCGATTCGGTGGGCGAGGTCTTCGGGCGATCGCATGATCTGTATTTCCTGGGGGAACGATTACGGCGGGATGATGGGCAACCGCCCGCACGAGAGACGCGGGAATTGGTGGCGGTGATCGAGGCGACCGAATTGGAATTACAAAACCGCGGCCTCGATCTGGCGGAACGTTTTTTCGAGGAGCGTCCGCGCGATTTTGGGCATCGACTTGGCACCTGGCTGCAGCAGTGGCTGAGGGGCGAAGCACCAACCGTAGCCGACGCGCTGGTGTGCCATGACGCCAGCGTTTTGAACTAGCGCAGCGGATTTTACCGAACCGAGCCGATAGTCGGACGCAGGTGGATCGAGCAATCTCTGCTCGATGTTAAAGCATGTGCGGCACAGCCGCCTTTATTTAGCATCGCCCGGCGGAGTGGCCGATCCACCTAACGCGTTGTTGCGGGCGCGGTTTCAATTTCGACCAAGCTCACCGAAGGAACCTTGCGCGATCAGCCTTAGATCAAAAGTTAATAGCGATAATGCTCGGACTTGTAGGGCCCGTCCACCGGGATGCCGAGATAATCGGCCTGTTCTTTACTTAGTTTCGTTAGCTTGACGCCAATTTTATTGAGATGAAGGCGAGCTACTTCTTCGTCCAGCTTCTTGCTCAGAACATATACGCCCACCTTATAGGTATCGCGGTTCTTCCAAAGATCGAGTTGCGCCAGGACCTGATTGGAAAACGAATTCGACATGACAAAGCTCGGGTGACCTGTGGCACAGCCAAGGTTTACCAAACGACCTTCGGCCAACAGGAAGATCTCGTGGCCATCCGGGAAGGCGTATTTATCTACCTGCGGTTTGATGTTGGTGCGCTTGACTCCTTTGGCAGAGTTCAACTTTTCGACCTGAACTTCGTTATCAAAATGTCCGATGTTCGCCACGATGGCCTGGTCCTTCATCCGCTCGATATGTTCGAGCCTGATTACATCGAGGTTGCCGGTAGCGGCGATGTAGATGTCGCCACGACCAAGAGTCTCTTCGATGGTAGTCACTTCGTAACCTTCCATTGCGGCCTGCAAAGCATTGATCGGATCGATCTCCGTGATGATGACGCGCGCGCCCTGACCACGGAGCGATTGCGCGCAACCTTTGCCGACATCGCCGTAACCGCAAACTACCGCCACTTTCCCTGCAATCATGACATCGAGCGCGCGGTTTAACCCGTCAACCAGCGAATGCCGGCAGCCATAAAGGTTGTCGAATTTCGATTTGGTGACCGAATCATTGACGTTGATCGCAGGGACAAGGAGCCGGTTTTCCTGATGCATTTTGTAAAGTCGATGCACCCCAGTGGTCGTTTCCTCGGAAACACCTCGCCATTCCTTCACAATCTCGTGCCAGCGAAACGGATTTTCGCGCTGAACCTCCAGCAACAAATCTTTTATGACCTGCTCTTCCCGGTTGGTCGATTTTGTCTTCGCCCAATCACTGCCTTCCTCGAGTTCGTACCCTTTGTGAATGAGCAGGGTCGCGTCGCCGCCATCATCGACCACAAGTTGGGGGCCTTTGCCGTCGGGATGCGAGAGAGCGCGATAGGTGCACCACCAATAATCTTCAAGCGATTCCCCCTTCCAGGCGAAAACCGAGACGCCGGACTTTGCAATCGCGGCCGCGGCATGATCTTGCGTCGAAAAAATATTACAGCTCGCCCAGCGCACGCTCGCACCAAGATCGCCCAGCGTTTCAATCAAAACCGCGGTTTGCACAGTCATATGCAATGACCCGGTGACGCGGGCGCCCGCGAGCGGTTTACTCGGCGCGTATTTTTCGCGGATCGCCATCAGACCAGGCATTTCCTTTTCCGCGATGCCGATCTCTTTCCTTCCAAAATCCGCCAGGCTTATATCTGCAACTTTGTAATCTTGTGTTCGTTCGGTTTGTGTTTCTGTCTGCATAAAAGTTAAAGGTTACAACTTAAAACTAAGACTTATCGTGCTGCCGCCCGCAGTGCCTCCGCCCTATCCGTCCGTTCCCAAGTAATGGCATCGAGATCATCAACTCGACCGAAGTGTCCGTAGTTAGTAGTTTTCCGATATATTGGGCGCAGTAAGTCGAGCTGTTTAATAATCTCAGCTGGTTTGAAATTGAAGACTTCACAAACCGCGCGTTCCAGCTTTTCGTCATCCACTTTGCCAGTGCAAAATGTGTCGATGCTGACACTAACGGGTTTTGGATGACCAATAGCATAGGCGAATTGCACTTCGCAGCGGTCAGCTAACCCTGAGGCGACAACATTTTTTGCCACCCATCGGCCCATGTAGGCCGCGCTGCGATCTACCTTACTTGGATCCTTTCCCGAAAACGCGCCGCCGCCGTGCCGGCCCATCCCACCATAGCTATCAACTATGATCTTTCGACCGGTGATGCCAGCATCGCCTTCCGGGCCGCCTACCACAAAACGGCCGGTCGGATTAATTAAGTACGTCGTCTTTTCATCCAGCCACTCGGCCGGAATTACTTTTTTAATCAGTAGCTCGATGAGGGTCTCTCGAATTTCTTTTTGCTTAACGTCCGCGGCGTGCTGTGTGGAAACGACTATGGCCGAAGCACGCACCGGCTTGTGGCCATGGTATTCAATCGAGACCTGTGTCTTGGCGTCGGGCCGAAGCCAGGGGATCTCGCCTTTCTTACGCAATCGCGTGAGCTCGCGACCAAGCTTGTGCGCAAAGGAAATAGGGGCCGGCATCAGCTCGGGCGTTTCGTTGCAGGCAAATCCGAACATCAATCCCTGATCGCCCGCCCCTTGTTCGGCCGTGCCTTTGCCTTCGGCCGCAGCTTCATCGACGCCCTGCTTGATGTCGCGTGATTGCTCGGTCATCTCGCAGATCACGCGGCAGGTATCGGCGTGGAAAATACAATCGCCGTTTACGTACCCGATGCTGCGCACGGCATTGCGTACCTGTTCAGTGAAATCGAACCGGGCGTTGCTCGTGATCTCGCCCGCCAACACTACCAGATTGCCTTTGGCCAGCGTTTCGCAGGCTACTCGACTCAGTGGGTCCTGTTCGAGACAGGCGTCGAGAATGTAATCGCTAATCGTGTCGCAGACCTTATCGGGGTGGCCTTCAGTAACGGACTCGGAAGAAAAAATGTAACGGCGAGACATGGTGGTAAGTGTAATTCGTTAAAGCGATGAAACGTTAAAGCGCTCAGAGCCTCGGCCAATCGCTGGAACGCTTCAACGCTTCAACGTTCGGAACATATTGACCAATCATGATACGTAGATATATCGTTCTTTTGCCCAATGCCGTCAACGATTAATTTCCTGCGTCTGATTGCCGATCCCACCCGCCTGCGCGTCCTTCTCGTCCTCGAGCAGGAAGAGCTTTCCGTGGCGGAGTTACAGGAAATTCTCGGGATGGGTCAGTCGCGCATTTCCAGTCACCTCGCACAGCTAAAACAAGCCGGAGCGGTCGTCGATCGGCGAGCTGGCAAGAATGTGTATTACGGTTTGAAAATTTTTTCGCGCAACGGCGCACGCGGCCGGGTGCAGGAACTGGTCCAAACTTTGGCCCGCGAGATTCCGGAAACGGCGCGCGACCGCACTGCGCTGAAGCTCACTCTGCGCAAGCGCCAGGACAAGGCGCGCGAATATTTCGACGAGCTGGCGGGTAAGTTTGGCCGAAGTTATGTCCCGGGACGTTCCTGGGAGGCCCTGGCGCACGTCTTGATCACATTGTTGCCGCCGCTAACCGTGGCGGATCTGGGGGCAGGCGAAGGCACTCTGGCGCAATTGCTCGCCAAAAATGCGCGCAAAGTTATCGCCGTCGATAATTCGCCGAAGATGGTCGAGTTCGCGTCGCAGCTGGCGAAGAAACATGGCTTTCGCAACATCGAGTATCGACTCGGCGACATGCAGGAACCGCCCATTGCCAGGAACAGCGTCGATCTGGCGATTTTCAGTCAGGCTTTGCACCATGCTCCGCGGCCGGAACGCGCAATCAAGAGCGCGCATTCCATTCTGAGAAAGAATGGGCGCATTGTGATTCTCGATTTGTTGAACCATTCCTTCGAGCGGGCGCGCGAGCTTTACGCTGATCACTGGCTCGGTTTCAGCGAAGTGCAATTGCACCAATTTCTGGAAGACTCCGGCTTCAAGAACATCGATGTTCGCGTGGTCGCGCGGGAAAAACAGAGCCCGAATTTTCAGACCGTATTCGCGACTGGGACGAAGTGATTCGTGAGCTGAGAATTTAATAGCAGCATCGCCGCCTCCTTTCTGTCATCCCGAGCGCAGTCTAGGGATCTCTAACCATTCGCCGGAAAATCAGAGATGTCTCGCCTTCCGCTCGACATGACAAGAACGGCGGAAATGCGGCGAGGGCGCAGCATTTACCAGAAAAATCATCGTCGGTTTTTGGCGTTTCGAGTGTTTAACTCGGCAACATGAAAAGAATTGCTGCATTCATTCCGCGGCCAGGGACCGCGGCAACAATGCTGGTCTGCATCGCGCTCACGCCTTTGCTTTTCGCCAGCCAACCTGCTCTCACGATTTACAATCAAAATTTCGCGGTGGTACGCGACACCGTTCCGCTCGATTTGAAGCAGGGCATAAACAATGTCCGTTTCACCGAAACGACCGCACATCTCGAGCCCGATTCAGTGATCTTGCGCGATTCGACCGGCAAGACGAACCTGCAAATTCTCGAGCAAAATTATCGCAACGATCCGGTTTCGCAGGAGTTACTGCTGTCGCTTTTTGAAGGCAAGACAATCGACTTCCTTGTGGTCGAACCAAATAAACCGAACACGATTGTGCAGGGAAAAATCGTGCGCAGTGGTTACGCGCGGCACAGCCAGGAAGCGATGCAGCGCTACGGACAGCGCTACGCCATGGCGCAATCGGCGATGGCTTATCAAAGCGGCGGCATGTCGCAGCCGATCATCGAGGTCGACGGCAAACTGCGGTTTGCGCTCCCGGGTCAACCCCTGTTTCCGCCGCTGGGAGACGACACAATTTTGAAGCCCACAATTGAGTGGCAATTGCAGGCCGATAAGGCGGGCCAGCTGGACGCGGAGCTTGCCTACATCACCGGCGGGATGAGCTGGGAGGCCGATTACAACATCGTCGCCCCGGAAAAAAGCGACCTGCTTGATTTTGTCGGCTGGGTAACGATGGACAACCAAAGCGGCAAGACTTTTGAGAATGCGAAAATCAAATTGATGGCCGGGGACGTCAGTAAGATTCAGCAGGCCGAAGGGGTCGCTTTTGATCGAAATGAAGAATTGGGGGCGCTGCGCTCTGCCACGATGGCGCCTCCTGTAAGTGAGAAGGCATTTGAAGATTATCACCTCTATACCCTGGCGCGACCGGCGACGTTGCGCGATCGCGAGACGAAACAAGTCGAGTTTATTCGCGCCAGCGGCGTGAAATCAGAGCGCATTTATGTTTACGACGGACTGAAGATCGATTGGAACCAGTGGCGCGGTTATCGAATGGAAAATATCCGCAACAACCAGGACGTCGGCACGGAAATGGAAACGAAAGTCGCGGTCATGCGCGAATTCAAGAATTCGGAAGCGAATCATCTCGGTATGCCGCTGCCGAAAGGGCGCGTGCGTTTCTACAAACAGGACGATGACAAACAGTTGGAATTCACCGGCGAAAATTTGATCGATCACACCCCGAAAGACGAAACGCTGCGAGTCTTTACCGGCAACGCTTTCGATCTGGTGGGCGAACGCCGGCGCACCAACGTGAAAGTAGATTCCTCCAATCACTGGCTCGACGAATCGATTGAAATCAAGCTGCGCAATCACAAGAAAGAACCGGTGGAGATTCGCGTGGTTGAGCATCTCTTTCGCTGGACCAACTGGGACATCACGGAAAAATCGGATCCGTTCACGAAAACGAACGCGCAAACGATAGAGTTCCGCATTCCGGTCAAAGCCGACGAAGAAAAGACGATTCACTACACCGTGCATTATTCGTGGTAATTGGGGGCCTCGCAGTCAGCGCCGAAATCGTTTAGCTTCAACAAGACGCGAGCATAGTTGTCTATCGCTGAGGGGGAGACGACTGGCCACGCAATGGACCACGTTTTTATGAGCGGCTTTTTCGAGGAGGTGAAGCGGCGGAAAGTTTATCGCGTTGCCGTTGCCTACATCATCGTAGCCGGGGGCATCATTCAGATTGCATCGGCGGTCTTTCCGGCGTGGGAGTTGCCGAACTGGTCGCAGCGCCTGGTCATTGTGCTATTGCTGGCTGGATTTCCCATCGCCCTTATCCTGGCCTGGGCGTTTGACGTAACCCCGGAAGGCGTTCGCGTCACCGCGCCTTCGCCTAGTCTCCCCGCGCATCGCCGGGGCCGGCGTAATCTATTCATTTTGCTGACAATCGGCGTAGTCGTGTCGGCTGTGACCGGCTTCTTCCTCCTGCCACGAGCATCGGCGCGCAAGCTGGACAAATCGATCGCGGTATTGCCATTCGAAAATCTGAGCGACGACAAGGAGAACGCTTTCTTTGCCGATGGAATACAGGACGATATTTTGACCAATCTTTCGAAAATCGGCGAACTCAAAGTGATCTCGCGCACTTCCGTCATGCCCTATCGCGGAAAGGCTTCGAATGTTCGCGACATTGGTAAGCAGCTCGGGGTCTCGAACATTCTTGAAGGCAGTGTTCGCCGCTCCGGCAACAAGGTGCGGGTAAACGTGCAATTGATCGATGCGAATAGCGACGAGCACATTTGGGCGAGCGATTACGATCGCGATATAACCGATGTCTTTGCCATCCAAACTGACCTCGCCCAGAAAATCAGCGATGCGCTCCAGGCGAAACTTTCGCCCGCGGAAAAGTCGCGAATGGAACGCAAGCCTACAGAAAACGGTGAGGCTTACCTCGCTTTTGTTCAGGCGCACAATCTTGCCAACGCGGTGGAGGAGTTTGAGAAACTCAAACAAAGCGAACAACTCTACGCGCGGGCCATTCAGCTCGATCCAACGTTTGCCCTTGCCATCGCACGCTATTCGCTGTTGGAAAGCTGGATCGTCCACATCTTCGAGCGAACGACTGAGCGCCGCGAAAAAGCGCGAGCTCTCGCGCAGCAGGCGTTGCAATTGCAGCCCGATCTGCCGGAGGCGCACCTGGCAATGGGATTTTCGCTTTATTATGGCGACAACGATTTCGAGGCGGCGCTGAAGGAATTCGAAATCGCACAGCGCGGTTTACCCAACGAGGCTGAATGTTATCTGGCGCTAGGCGCGATCCAACGCCGCCTGGGAAAATGGCAGGAATCCACCGACAATCTGGAGAAGGCGGTCAGTCTTAATCCGAAAGACGGCTGGGTTTTTCTGAATCTCGCCCTCAATTACCAGATGCTGCGCGACTTCGATGCCGCTAACAAAACAGTCGACCGCGGGCTTCAGCTAAATCCAGATAGCTTGGGACTTTGGGAGACCAAGTCAAAACTGGCGTTCGCCGAAAAGGGCGATCTGAGTGTTTCGGAGAGGGCGTTTGAAGCGGCGAAATCCATCCCGATGAATAACGAGACCAAACTCAGGCTCGCCGGCTCGCGCGCCGAAGTATTTCTTTTGGAGCGAAAATACCAGGAAGGATTGCGCGAGGCTGAAAAAGTGTCGGATGGTCTCCTCGCCGGAATTCCGGCGGCCTTATGCGGCAAGTATTATCTAGTTGGGTTTGCGCGAAGGGCCCTCCACGACGAAACCGGCGCGCGGACCGCCCTCCTGAAAGCAAAAGACCTTCTCGAAGGGCAACTGAAGCAGAGCCCCGATTCGCCGGACTTGCACATACAACTCGCGAAAGTTCTCGCTTACCTTGGAGAAAAAGATGCCGCTCTGACTGAAGCCCGGCATGCTACCGAAATACTGCCGGAGAGTAAGGATGCTTTTAGCGGGCCGGATATTACGGCCGGCGTGGCTGAAGTTTGTGGCATCGTGGGCGAAAACGGCAGGGCGATCGAACTTCTTGATGGTTTGTTAGGCCGGCCTAGCGCGATCACCGTCCCGCTCCTCAAACTCAGTCCGGCGTGGGACCCGCTGCGTAGCGATCCGCGCTTCCAGGCTTTGGTTGATAAGTACAGTGCTAAGACTTAGCGCCGCATTTCTCTTTCTCGCGCTTGCGACAGTCGGGCCGGCGCAGTGGATCGAAAAGAATTCGCGCGACGAAAGTTCATTCGACGGGCGCGTTGTGCATCGACACATCGATCTGGCGGAATCTGAAACGGACAAGCGCGCGATGGTCGATCTTGCGCTTTTTTCCACCAAATCGAGCAAGCTGCGCGTAATTGATAATGCTGATGGCGTCACCCTGTCTGAAGCGATGCGACGCACGAATTGCATTGCCGGAATCAACGGCGGCTATTTTGATCCAAACTTTGCGCCGCTTGGCCTGCGCATCATTGATGGAAAAATCACCTCGCGATTGACGCGCGGGCGATTAATGAGCGGCGTGCTCGCTTCCGACAACGCAATCCACATTTTCCGCGTTGCCGAATTCCCCCTGCGCCGAAAACCGAACGCCGCAATCGAAAGCGGACCATTCCTTGTTGATCTTGCAAAACCAGTTCGCGGTTTGGAAGCGACGCGCGCCGACCGCCGGACCTTCGCGGCAACCGGTTCCGGCGATCGCGCTGCATTGGGATTTTGTTCTGACGCAACCCTGGCCGACCTGGCGCGTATTTTGGCAACGCCGCTGGGCGATTTCAAAATCCAGCGCGCCATCAATCTCGATGGCGGTTCATCGAGCGCGTTTTGGTTTCGAAAAAATGATGTCAGCGCATTTTCAATCCCGGAGGAAAAGACAGTGCGCGATTTTGTCGGGATCGTCGCAAGATGACGAAAGCAAGAAATTTGAGATTCCTTGACCACGCTCGGAATGACAAGGTTTGGAAATGCGAACATTCGGCGCGTTTTCGGCAAAAGACGGCAAGCCATTTTACGGGGAGTTAATCGGCGACGAGGTAAGCGTGTTGGAACGGCCCTTTTGGCTGAGTATTGAACCAACCGGCGAAAAAATCGGCCGACGCGATCTCGAAATCGGCATTCCAGTTTCGCCATCGAAGTTAATCGCGGTGGGATTGAATTACGCCGAGCACATCGCAGAGATGAAGCGGACGCCGCTGGGCATGCCCCTAATCTGGTTCAAGGCGCCGAGTTCTCTGCTTGCGCACAAACAGGACATCGAGATCGCGTTTCCAGAGCATCAGACGGATTTTGAGACCGAGCTGGCCGTCGTCATTGGCGCGCGCGCGAAAAATGTCAGCGTCGAGCAGGCGCGTGATTTTATTTTTGGCTACACCGTTGGCGAAGACATCAGCGACCGCGATTTGCAGAAATCCGAGAAACAATTCGGCCGCTGTAAATCGTTCGACACCTACACCCCGATCGGACCATTCGTCTATTCGAATGTCGACGTGGCCGATCTTGAAATCACTCTCCGGCAAAATGGCGACGTGAAACAGCGTGCCCGCACCAGCCAGATGATTTATTCCGTCGCTGACATCGTCTCCTTTGCCAGCCAAAATTTAGCGCTTTTGCCCGGCGATGTCATTTTGACCGGCACACCCTCGGGAGTTGGCCCAATTCGCGCCGGCGATGCACTGGAAGCGCGTATCGGCGACTGGCCGGCATTGCTCAATCGCGTGCGCAATGCTGGCAAGTGAACGGGGAAATCTGTGTAGAAAAAGATTTTTTGCGCGCTTGCACTACATCCTGCGCGCCTGGATAATTCGATAGTTAAGACGCAGGTAATTTGCGTCCCAACGTTTTATGAAAAGTTTTGCTGGACTCCTGGCAACTTCGTTTGGGATAAATAGAACCTTTCATCGCAAAGGCCGGTCTCAATCTCTAAAGCTTATGAAAACATTCCTGACTGTTTCTGTGTTCGCCGCTATCGCCGCTATTACATTTCATGCGGCCGCTCAAACTCCGCCGCCGCCGCCCCCACCGCCACCAGCTGCGGCAACGACCCCGGCCCTGCCGCCGCCTCCAGGCGTGGCCACATCACCGGGCGCTCCTGGTGCCGTGGCGTCACCCGCCGCTCCCGGCGTGATGCCATCGCCTGCTCTCGGCCTCCCTGGTGCGCCGGCAACCTCACCGGCCGCGCCCGGCGCGATGCCGAGTCCGGTCGTTTCCGCAACTTTGAGCGCGGCCGCTTCGCCCGCCGCCAGCCCCGCCGCGTCCGTTGCTCCGCCGCCCAAGACGGGTTGGACAAATTTCCTGATCGATAACTTCCAAAAGGGTGGCCCGATCATGTGGCCGATCTTGATCGTGTCGGTCATCGCGGTCGCGGTCGTGCTTGAGCGAGCTTTTTGGTGGACCGGCCGGTGGATGCGCCGCGATCCGAAACGGATCGAGAAAGTTTTTACTGCAATTGAAACGGGCGACGTTACGGAGGCTTCGCGCTTGTCCCGCGGTTCACGCGATCCGGTGTTGCGAATGATGTGGAACGGGCTGAATCACCAGCACGCATCGCTGCAAGGCGCGTTGCAGGTCGCCGCCGGTATCGAAATCAAACGTGCGGGCCGCTTCCTCGTTGTAATGGACACGCTGGTAACTCTGGCGCCTTTGCTCGGTCTGTTGGGCACCATCACCGGGCTGATCCGTTCTTTCAGCTTTCTGGGGAACGAAGAGCTGGCCGTTCAAGCAGTCACCGGCGGTATTGCGGAAGCGCTCATCGCCACTGCCTGCGGTCTCGGGATCGCGATCTTCTCGCTGATTCCCTTTAACTTTTTCACCTCGCGCGTGTCTAACTTAGAGTTCGAATTGCAGACTGCTGCGACCAACCTGGAAGTTATGCTCGAAGCCCAAACTAAAGCGCGGGAGGGGGTAGGGATCGAAACGACCACGCCTAGTTCCGCGACCCGCTCGTCAATCTAGGAATTTCCAATGCGCGTCAGCTCACCCATCCCACACAAGAAAGCGCGCATTGAGATCATTCCTTTGATCGACATCATGTTCTTTCTCCTGGCCAGCTTCATGATGGTGAGCTTGAGCCAGGTGCACATGAAGGGGATCAAGGTGACTTTGCCCACCGGAGCCTCGGGGCAGACGCAATCAAAGCGCGATTACATTAGTGTCTCTTGCGACGTCAATGGCACGCCATATTTCGACAAGAAGCCGGTCAGCTACGAAGAGCTAACCGCCATATTGGGAAAAGTTCATCAGGAAAACCCGGAGGCGAAGGTGTTCGTGCGGGGGGATCGTGATACCGTGCACGGCAATATCATTCGCGTGCTCGACATCTTGCGCTCGCAAGGTTTTTACAAAATCGCATTTGAAATCAAGAGCCAGTCAGCGGCGGGAGTGCCGTCCGCCGGCACAGGGCAGCCATAGTTAACCATGAAAGACAAAGGCCCAGGCCCACTCTTATTCAAACCCGCTCCTAAGTGGCAGGTGCTCTCTGCTTTAGGCGGAGCTCTACTCGTGCATGGAATCGCGGTTGCACTTGCCTTCCACAAAGAACCGCCGCCAGTCGATACCTCCGATATCCCGACGGCCACAATCGAGGCTACGCTCGACCAGCCGCCCGCTGATGAGCCAACGCCGCCACCGGAAGACATTCCAGTTCCCGAAGCGCCGCCGCCGCCGGAAATCCAACCCGAATTCCACGAAGAACAAACGCCGCCACCACAAAAGGATAAAAAAAAGGCTCAACCCATTAAGGCTCCTCAGGTGGTCGGCCCGCCTAAACCGCCAGGGATGATGACGGCCTCACAGGCGAAAGCCAGCGCCATCAGCGCTCCACGGCCGGACTATCCCTACGAAGCGCGGAGTCGCAAAATTACCGGCAGCGGCGTCTGTGTCGTTACTGTTGACGCGGCAAGCGGAAGTGTCACCGACGCTACCATGGCCCAAAGTATAGGGAATCCAATCCTCGATAACGCGGCTGTGAGCGCGTTCAGGCGCTGGCGATTTAAACCGGGCACAGTTTCCAAGGTTAAAATACCAATCACGTTCACCATGACTGGCGCGTCCTATTAGCCAGGGAAAGATGTTTTAATTATGCGTGTCGCTTCACCGATTCCAAAAAAGAGGGCGCGTATTGAAATCATTCCGCTCATCGACATCATGTTTTTTCTTCTTGCCAGTTTCATGATGGTGAGCCTGAGCCAGACCCACATGAAAGGGATCAAGGTAAATCTGCCCGCCCAAGGTGCGCCTCCTACTACGGTCACGAAGGATTACGTCGCCATCCGCGTTTCGCCAGGCAACGCGATTTTCTTCGACGGGCAATTTGTCCAGGACGATCAGGTTTTGCCGCGGCTGTTTCAACTGCACTCCGCCAATCCGAATATCAAGGTCTCGATCAGCGCCGAAATGATGTCGACCCATGGCGACGTCATTTCGCTGCTGGACAAGGTGCGCCTGGCTCAAATTGAAAAAGTCGGGTATCAGATCCGGGCCGCGCCGCCTACGACTCGTTAGTAATCATTGTGGCATCGGCCATGTTGCCGATGATCTGAAGCGCACTGGCAGCTTTTGGGCTGGAGAGCCCATGTTACGTTTTCTCCTAAGATTTCTCGGACTCGCGTGTTTGATCTCACAAGGACGTGTGATGACAAACAATGCACTCATATACCGAAGGCCGTCGAAATGGCCGATCGCGGCAGCTCTGACCGCGGCAGTTCTGATTCACTTGTCCGCCGTGGCAATCGCCTTCCATCAGGAATCACCGGCCATACTACCAGCTGCGACAGATCCTACGACCATCGGAGTTTACTTCGCCGACGATCCGCCGACTCCTCCAGATCCCGATATTTCTGTTCCGCCGCCCGGACCGGTTCCGGCAGCCGATTTTATTGAACCTGAGGAAACTCATGGCGTGATCAAAACGCAGCGGACCCCCGCTCCCATTGGGCCAATCGGGCAAACACGGCTAACCGCGGTGGGAAATGCGAAGGCGTTCGTGCTTAGTGCGCCGCGGCCGGATTACCCATACGAAGCGCGCAGCCGCCATATTACCGGGAGCGGCATCGCCGTGATCGCTGTGGATCCCAACAGCGGACTGGCCGTAGCTGGCATGATGGAGCAAAGCATCGGTAATCCCATTTTGGATAACTCCACCGTGTCCGCTTTCCGCCGCTGGCGTTTCAAACCAGGAACACCCCGGCGGGTTCGCATCCCGATCACTTTCGTGCTAACCGGGGCGCAGTATTAAAATACCGAACCAGTTCGGCCACCGCCTTCGCGCGATGACTGATCGCGTTTTTCGTCTCGGACGGTAATTCCGCGAACGTCTCTTCAAATCCTTCTGGAATGAAGATCGGATCGTAACCGAATCCATTTCCGCCGCGCGGAGATTTCGTGATTGTCCCGGCTACTTCGCCCGCGACCGTTGCCAGCAATTTCCCATTTTTTGCCAGTGCGATGACGCAGCGAAACCGCGCCGACCGTTTCGTCGCGCCTTGCACTTCGCGCAACAGTTTCTCCACATTGCCCTGATCCCTCGCGTTTTCTCCGCCATAGCGGGCGGAGAAAACTCCTGGTGCGCCATTCAGCGCGTCCACTTCGAGGCCGGAATCGTCCGCGATCACCATTTCATGCGGAAAAACTTTGGAGATGGCGAGCGCTTTGATCACTGCGTTATCTTCAAAGGCGCGTCCAGTCTCGCGGACTTCCGGCAGATCGCACACGCGCGTCAGGTCGCGGAGTGTAAAATTCGGTCCGAGCAGTTGCGTAAATTCGCGCGTCTTGTGTTCGTTGCGCGTTGCCAGGAGCAAATTCATCACGCTCAAATTCGCGGTCATCCCTCGACTTCGCTCGGGATGACAATAATCTCAATCTCACATGAGCGCGCGCCGCAAACCTTATCCCTTCGAGCGATTCGAGCCGAAGTGGCAGCGCTTTTGGGACGAACGCCGGACATTTCACACCCCCAATCCGGGCGAGAAAAACTTCGATGGCTCCAAGCCAAAGTTCTACGTCCTCGACATGTTCCCTTATCCGAGCGGCGCGGGGCTGCACGTCGGGCATCCCGAAGGTTACACCGCGACTGACATTGTGGCGCGCTACAAACGCATGCGCGGCTGCAACGTCCTTCATCCGATGGGCTGGGACGCATTCGGCCTGCCGGCGGAACAATATGCGATCAAGTCGGGTCAACATCCCGCCATCACCACGCGCGAGAACATCGCCAAGTTTAAGACACAGCTAAAACGCATCGGTTTCTCCTACGATTGGTCGCGTGAAATCAGCACAGCCGATCCGAAATTCTATCGCTGGACGCAGTGGATTTTTCTCCAGATTTACAATTCCTGGTTCAACCCCGAGACGGAAAAGGCCGAG
>Ga0207645_10001288_pt1 | contig 20598 bp, 16 predicted proteins | sample KBSM53metaG_FD_184331 | JGI IMG/M metagenome (GOLD analysis project Ga0207645, IMG submission 184331) | Miscanthus rhizosphere microbial communities from Kellogg Biological Station, Michigan, USA - KBS M5-3 metaG (SPAdes) (version 2) | ecosystem: Host-associated > Plants > Roots > Rhizosphere >...
GACAATTCTCTTGTGAGGAGTAGCTCCTGCGACGTTCCATATCCCGGCACTCCGGCATTTATGACGTCCCAACCCCCGCCCACGCGATCGTTGAGCAGCCGCTTCAGACGGTCCGGAAATGTTTCCTCGAGGGCTGTTCCGGGGGCAAAGGTGAAGGAATCGCCTAATACCACAATGTTCTTGGTGTTCGATCGGGGCGCTGAAAGACTGTGGCTGCGAAGACCGAAGTCATTGATGATTATTGCGACCTTGTTGACTTCGCCGGGCGGTTTGGACCAGTACTCTCCAGGAACCAGCCTCCATCCACGCATCGAATCGAATGCTGTCCACTTTCCCGTCTGGGTCGAATAGTAACGCTGAAGCACAAACTCAAGGGCGGCGAAGCACGCAATCACCGTCAACACGACGATCATGGCGCGCACAAAAAGAATCCGAGTTTTACGCAGTAACGTGGACTGAAACAACAATCGATCTCGTAATAGTCGAGAAACGAGCCACTTTGAAATTCCTGCGGGGGCTGTCGTGCCTGAGGAGGCGCCGTTTCGCCGCGAAGAATCGCTCCGCCAACTCTTGCAGGTGTTCGTATGTTTCCAGGTCATCTTTTAACTCGTCCGGATCCACCTTGTCACCAGCTGACGGAGCACGGTTTCGGTCGGCCGGAGGAACCAATTCCCTGGCTGGTTAGCGTTCATGTCTACTTAATTAGGCAGCCAAAAGAAATTGTGCTGCGCAGATTTTGCGAAAGCTAAGTGGAACTGCAGCCCTACGTATCCGAGGCCCACAAGCGCTATTTTTCATTTGTTCGGTATCAACGAGATGCCGGAGCGGCTTGCGCCGCCTCTTTGTCGGATGGCGACGCGGATGGATAAAAGAAGAATTTGGCATAAATGTAAGCAATGCTCTCACCGATGACTTCCCGCACCCCGTCGCTATAACGCCACCAGTCTTTTGGGTCATAGTCGGGATTCGAAACTGCGATGATACCGATAGTAACGTTTTTCCCAAAAGCCTCCTTATATAAAAGCTGCGTTCGCCGCGCATGGGAACCTTCCGTTAGAACATTGAAACTGTGGATTGGTAGATTGTGGTCGCGAAACCAATCTCCTAATGCGACCGCTGAGCTGTAGGTTCTTTCCCGGGCAATTACGTGCGAGGGAACCATCTGAACCAGGTCATCCGGAACGCCAAACTTTTTCAACATCTCCGCGCCCACGCTGGCCGAGGTGTTGTAATCATTCGTGTAGCCGCCCTCGCCATTCTCGGGTCCACCTGTCGTGAAGATACGCTGGTAGGAACCAGTCTTGAACTCTTCCACGCCTCGCAGAATGGCGTACCGATGTATCCATCCCTCGACCACGAGGACATTTGTGTTCACACGATGCGTTACGGCCAGAAAAGGATGAACATTCAAAAACGCGAAATAAGCAGCCGTCAGACCTGTCGAGGTGACAAGCAGCCAACCGCGCCACGACAACCCCCAACGTTCCTTCCGTATAAAGATTCCCCAAAGCTTTTGGGACAAGTGACCACCAGAATGCATCGCATAATCTCGCTTAATCGTTGGCGGCAATTGGGCTAGGCCAGTAAAGCTGGGCAACTTGTTTGAATTGATTCAGTCTTCTTCCCTCTGATCTCCCGTGCCCCCTGCGCCCGCACATTTCGGCTAAACCTCGCTTCACGCCCCGTCGCACCTCAAGGAGGGCCAGTAATTCAGGCCGTAGGTGATGCGATAGGCATTATCGAAGTCGTCCCCCCTATACAAGCCGCAGATAATCGTTGCCAGTTTCAAACCGAACGCCTTCGTCTGAAGCAGGTAGTAATACTGGTTAGGACCGTAGCCACCCATGGCGAGGCTGTACACGTTTTTGCCCGTTAATCGCGCAAGCACTTTGGGCCAGGCCTCGTTCATTTTGGCGGTGTTTCCGTAACTATGGGAATTGCCCAAAGCTACTATTTCCGCTGTTTCAGGTACTTTTGCGTTCCTGAATCCCCAGTTGTCATGGCCGCCCGACTTACCAGGCAGCCGAATTCCTTGGATCTCATCCCTGACCAGCACCGGCGAGAGATAATCAACCGGGTTTAGAATCAGCCTGGCAATCAGTTCGCACGGCAGCAGGGCAAATGCTGATGAGGCGAGCAGGAGAGCAATGTTACCCAATTTCAGCTTCGATCTCATAGTATGACAGTGTTGACCGCCTTTCGCTCCGCCTTGTCTTCAAATTGCGAGACCTTTAGTAGGCCTGCAGTTCCTTGATGCCGAGAGCAACAACTTGCTTTCGCGAAAGCGATTCCGCGAGCCGGTTTGCCAATTGAATATTTGTCAATAAAGGAATGCCGAAATCCACCGCCTTTCGCCGAATATAGTAATCGTTAGTTAATTCGGTTTCCTGGTAGTTCTTGGGTATATTGATCACCAGGTCTATTTTTCTTTGCTCGATGAGTTCACCTGCATTGGGAGAACGATTTTCCAATGGCCAGTGAACGACCACACTCTTGATGCCGTACCGACTCAGAAACTCCGCGGTTCCCTGAGTCGCAAAAAAGCCGATTCCCAGGCTTTCGAACAGCTTTGCGCCCTCGATAAAGGCTACTTTGTCTTTCAGTGTGCCGGTCGAGAGCAGAACGGTCCTTATTGGGAATTTGAAGCCGACCGAAATAAGAGCCTTCAAAAAGGCCTCTTCGAAATCATCGCCTAGGCAGCCAACTTCGCCGGTGGAAGCCATTTCCACTCCCACCGTTGGATCCGCACCTTGCAATCTCGTGAACGAAAAGTGCGGAGCTTTCACCCCGACGTAGTCCAAGTCATGCCCTAGTCGCTCGACTTTGCTAATGGGGACTTCGAGAATCGCTTTCGTTGCCAGTTCTATGAAGTTCACTTTGCAGATTTTTGAAACAAACGGGAAACTTCGCGATGCCCGCAGGTTGGCTTCGATCACTTTGACGTTGGTGCCTTGGGCGAGATATTGGACGTTGAAGGGTCCGGTAATGTTTAGCGACTCAGCAATCCGGGCGGTGATTTTCTCGATATTGCGGATTACCTCCGGGAAGGTGCGTTGAGGCGGAATAACCAAAGTTGCATCTCCTGAGTGAACTCCGGCGTTTTCCACATGTTCGACTACGGCGAGGGCCAGGACCCGCCCGCATGATGCAACGGCATCTACTTCAATCTCCTTACTGTCTTCGAAGAACTTCGACACCACGACTGGATGTTGTGGCGAAACATCGGCCGCCTTTTTCACGAAAAGCTCGCACTCCCTGGCGTTAGTTGCCACCCCCATGGCTGCGCCACTCAGAACATAGGACGGCCGGAGAAGGATGGGATAGCCTGTATCCTCTGCAAAAGCCACCGCATCGCTGAGCGAGGAAACCTCCCGCCATGCCGGCTGATCCACTCCGATGGTATCTAGTAGGGTTGAAAACTTGTGTCGATCCTCCGCCCGATCGATATCGATCGGGGAAGTTCCAAGAACCTTGATGCCGGCCTGATGAAGCTGAAGAGCCAGATTGTTCGGCGTCTGGCCACCCACCGAGACGATTACTCCGATGCAGCGCTCTCGCGCGTAGATATCCAACACCGTCTCCAGGCTGATTTCATCAAAATAAAGCCTGTCACACACGTCGTAATCCGTACTCACAGTTTCCGGGTTACAATTCAGGAGGATCGAACGGTATCCCAGCTTTCGGAGTGTGTAGGACGCATTCACGCAACACCAATCAAACTCTACCGAACTGCCGATGCGGTAGGGGCCCGATCCGAGAATTAGGACGCTCTTACCTTCTTCCGCTTGGACGTCATCTTCTTCTCCGTTGAATGTTAGATAAAGATAGTTCGTTTGCGCCGGGTACTCTGCCGCCAGGGTATCAATCTGCCTAACGACGGGATGGATTCCCATATTTTCGCGCTGCCTGCGGACGATCTTTTCTTCTAATTTAAGGATGCGCGCGATCTGGCGATCGGAAAACCCCGCCCGCTTGGCTTCAACCAGAAGCCACTTTGGACAAGGTCCACCCCGGTAAATCCTAAGGCGGTCTTCGGTCTCCACCAGACCGCTGATGCAATGCAGGAACCATGGGTCAATATGGGTGAGCTCGTGAATTTGCGCGACGCTCAAACCATTCCGCATCGCTTCAGGAATCGCGAAAATGCGCTCGGAGTCCGGGCGTGCCAGCATTTCCTCTGGTCTGTCCGAATCTACCCGGCGTGTGGCAACGATTCCGTCGTGGCCGATAGCGAGCATTCGAACCGCTTTCTGTAATGCTTCCTCGAATGTTCTGCCAATGGCCATCACTTCGCCGACCGATTTCATGCCGGAACCCAGGTAGTTGGAGACATCACGAAATTTCTTGAGATCCCATCGGGGAATTTTCACAACGACATAATCCAAGGCTGGCTCAAAGCATGCCGTTGTGGTGCCCGTCACAGAATTCTGAAGTTCAGTAAGGCTGTATCCCAGCGCAAGTTTCGTTGCTACATACGCGAGTGGATAACCGGTGGCTTTGGAGGCGAGAGCCGAGCTCCGGCTGAGACGAGCATTAACTTCAATCACGCGGTATGACTCGGAATCCGGGTCGAGGGCGAATTGCACATTGCATTCACCGACGACCTTCAGGTGCCGAATAATGCGAATGGAAAGTTCCCTGAGGCGGTGATAATCGTGATTTGTGAGAGTTTGACTAGGCGCGACGACGATGCTTTCTCCGGTATGGATTCCCAGAGGATCAACGTTCTCCATGTTGCAAATGGTGATGCAATTATCCGACTCGTCCCGGACCACTTCATATTCCACTTCCTTCCAGCCGGTGAGATACTCCTCCACCAAAACCTGCGGCGAGTAGGCTAAGGCTTTTTTTACTCGCTCCTCCAGATCGGCTTCGTCCTTGCACATACCCGAGCCCAATCCTCCCAGGGCAAACGCGATTCTGACCATTATTGGATAACCAATCTGCCGGGCAGCGTTCTTGGCCTCTTCCAGACTCCCGGCTGCTTGCGAACGGGGAGTGTCGACATCGATCTGCTTCAGCCGTTTTACGAATAAGTCCCGGTCTTCTGTGTCACGGATTGCCTCAATCGGAGTGCCAAGCGCGCGCACGCCGTATCGCTTCAGCACACCGCGGTCAGCGATTTCCAATCCACAATTCAGCGCTGTCTGGCCGCCGAATCCCATAAGAATCCCGTCAGGTTTCTCTTTCTCTATAACTCGCTCTGCAAAGTCCGCGTTTACCGGTAGGAGATACACGTGGTCCGCGAATTCTTCCGAAGTCTGGATGGTGGCAATGTTCGGATTGATTAGGACAGTGCTAATGCCCTCTTCTTTAAGAGCTTTGAGAGCCTGGCTTCCGGAGTAGTCGAACTCGCCGGCCTCGCCTATCTTCAATGCCCCGCTGCCGAGCAGTAGAACTTTTTGGATCTTGTTATCCATGGTCGAGCGCATCCAGAAATGAATCAAAGACGAACGACGCCTCTGTAGGTCCCGGATTCGCTTCCGGATGGAATTGCACGGAAAAGATCGGCCGGTCCCGATGGCGCATTCCCTCGTTGGTGCCATCGTTCGCATTAAAGAACCACGGCTTCCATTCCGGAGGCAATGTTTTCTCGTTTACGGCGAAACCATGGTTCTGCGACGTTATGAAGCAACGCTTGGTTCCCACTTGAATGCAGGGTTGGTTCTGGCTGCGATGCCCGTACTTTAACTTGAACGTATCGGCGCCGGCAGCCAGCGCCAGCAGTTGATGTCCGAGACAGATTCCAAGGATGGGAATATCTCTTCTTAGCCCCTTGCGAAGGACCTTTAAAGCATCGACGCACATTTTGGGATCTCCGGGTCCGTTCGACAGAACAATTCCGTCAACTACCTCCTCGGACCAGTCGTAATTCCAAGGCACCCTCAAAACATCCAGGCGCTTGTTAACCAAATGACGGAGGATGCTCTCCTTGCACCCAAAATCGACCAGGATGACCTTCTTTTGTCCCGATCCCGGATAAAATCTGGGTCTCTCCAAACTTGCGTCTGCTACAAGGTTACGCTCGTTAGGGTCCTCCCAAGCGACGTCCTTATCGTCAACCACGATCTTTCCCAGCATTATTCCCTGATTTCTTAGCTTCTTCGTTAACATGCGGGTGTCGATGTTACATATGCCTGGAATGTTTTGACGCTGCATCCATAAATCTAAGGAATCCAGCGCCGACCAGTGGCTGTAGTGCTTCGAAAGCGTGGCAATAATGAGTCCACTGATTTGAATTCGGTTGCTTTCAAGGAATTCAGGAATGCCGAGGTTATTTTCGCCGAACTTTGCTTCTGCGTTGACCGGAACTCCATAGTTCCCGATTAAAGGATATGTCAGCACCAGAATTTGACCCCGGTAGGAAGGGTCAGTCATGGCTTCGGGATAACCAACCATTCCGGTATTGAATACAACCTCGCCGGCCGCCGAGCGGCATGACCCGAAGTGCTCTCCAGTGAGGCGACTGCCGTCTTGCAGCAACAATTCCGCTTTCGATATCTCGGCTCGCGGACCTAAAGAGGAGCTATTGTGGATTGTGCTGTGGTTCACTGGCAGAATGTCCTAAAAGTGCCGAACGAAACACCGGCAAAGAATGGCGATCCAGCTCAAAGGCTGGGTGGTCCTGCGAGCGTTAGTCGAGCTTAAACTCAGTTTTCCAATCAGCCTCTTCGGTAAATTTCGGCTGGTCCCGTTTATCTAACATGTAGTTACCCATTACGAGGTAATCCATTTCGGTCCGCATGAAGCACCGATAAGCGTCTTCGGGACTGCATACCATCGGTTCACCTCGGACGTTGAAACTCGTGTTAACTATCACGCCGTATCCGGTCAACTTCTTGAATCCATGAATAAGCCGCCAGTATCGGGGATTAACGTCTTTGTCGACGCTTTGAATTCGAGCCGAGTAATCAATGTGCGTAATTGATGGCAGATCGGATCGCAGGAAATAGAGCCTATCGTAAAGGCTCTGACCATTGTACCCCTTCGGTAACGGAATTCTCTTTTCTGCCCGCACGGGAGCGACCAGAAGCATGTATGGTGAAGGACGATCCAGCTCAAAGTAGTCTTGAACGTCTTCTTGCAACACGCTCGGCGCAAACGGTCTGAAACCCTCGCGGTATTTGATCTTCAAGTTGAGTTTCTTTTGCATCTCTGGATTCCGCGGATCGCCCAATATGCTGCGGTTGCCCAGCGCCCTCGGACCGTATTCCATCCTGCCTTGAAACCAGCCTATCACTTTGCCCTCGGCCAGCCTGGTCGCAACAGCATTCGCCAGTTCTTCAAATTCCTGATAATGGCAAGCCTTTGCTCCGAAGTTGTCAATGCTTCGCCTTATGTCCTTGTCCGAAAATTCAGGCCCTAGAAGCGCCCCATTCATTGCATCGCCGCGGCGTTTTAACACCCGTTCCTTGCCTTCGCGAATGTACCATACGGCGTAGGCCGCGCCCAGTGCCCCGCCCGCATCGCCCGCGGCGGGCTGAATCCAGATGTCCTCAAACATACCCGATCGCAGAACCTTACCGTTGGCGACGCAGTTGAGCGCCACTCCTCCCGCCAACACCAGATATTTGCTTTTGGTGAGCTCGACCGCCGTCCGGCAGAGCCTCATGACAATCTCTTCCGTCACCTGCTGAATCGCCAGAGCCATATCCATGTAAACCTGCGAAATCTCCGATTCCCCCTCTCGCCGCGGCACGCCAAAAAGCCGCTCCCATTTGTCCTCGTAGACCATTCTAAGACCGGTGGCATAGCTGAAGTAATTCATGTTCAGCAGAATCGAGCCGTCCTTTCGAATATCCACAAGGTCGCTCGTTATTTTCCTTTTGAACTCCTGCACGTGTGGCGAATCTGGATTGCCGTAAGGCGCCAGCCCCATGAGCTTGTATTCGCCGCTGTTCACCATAAAGCCCGTGTAGTAAGTGAAGGCCGAATAAAGCAACCCGACCGAGTGCGGGAAGTGCAATTCCTTTAGTAGGGTAATCTTGTTTCCGTGGCCGTGCCCGATGGTCGTGGTGGCCCATTCCCCGACCCCATCTACTGTAACAATGGCGGCCTCCTCGAACGGAGACGGATAAAACGCGCTCGCGGCATGGGACAAATGGTGTTCCGGATAATAAATCGGCACCTTCCCATCCCCGAGCGTTGACAATTGCTCCTTGAGCAGTCTTTTCATGAAGAGTTTCTCTTTAATCCAAACAGGAATAGCAGATTGAAAACTGACCAAGCCCCGCGGAGAAAAACCGTGATAGGTCTCCAAGAGCCGCTCGAATTTCAGGAATGGTTTGTCATAAAAGGCTACCGCGGTAAGGTCCTTGTAATCCACACCGGCCTCCTCTAGCACGTATCGAACGGCATTAATTGGGAACGAGGAATCGTGTTTTTTCCGGGTAAATCTCTCTTCGTGCGCTGCCGCCGCAATTTCACCGTTAATCAGAAGCGCAGCTGCGCTATCGTGATAAAAGGCTGATATGCCGAGAATCGTGTTCCTCACCGCTGTTCCTTTCGAAGCCGCACTTACATTTTTCCCCGAGCCTGGCGCTCCCTCATCGAGCTAAAAGAGGGTGTAGATGAACGGGGCAATAGCCGATCCGGCCGTTAGGAAGATAAGCACGCCAAAGGTGAGTAAGATCACAATAAGCGGCAATAACCAGAACTTCTTCCTTTCCCGCAGAAAGCCCCAAAGGTCTTTAATGAATTCCATAATTAGTTTTTTCTTTTAATACGGTTTCTCTATATCTTTTCCAGTGAAAATATGATTTCTAATGACCATTACCGAATTTTCACCAGACTTGAAGTCCTTCAGTTTCAGGGAATCAATCCCCAGAAGTTTCCGTGCCAGGCCAATCGGGGTCACTACGCCAAAGAAAACCAGCGTTAAAAGGATTTTGGAGACCACTGTGCCCAACAGGTGGGAAAGACCCAGCCATAAAACGGCCACCGGCCGATAAAACTGAGGAAACGTCATGTCTACCACGAGAGCGACGATCGCTATGGTAACAAGAGTTTCCCGTTTGAAAGCGGCGCTGAAGAGCAAAAGCAAAAGCACCATGGCCATGCCGGTGTCTTTGCTTTGCTCTTTCGTGATGGGCCGCTTAAACAATTCGGCGACGATTTTTTTCATGCAAATTCCATATTGACCGATGACGCCCCTTCAACCCTTCTAGTTCATAGTATTTTTTAGTCATCATTGTTAATTAGCTGTTGTAAAGATCGCCCGCTAAATACGCTAAAGCACGGCAAAAGTGCCGAGGCGGAGTGCCTCACCAGCTAGCCTACAGAAATTTTCGCCTCATTCCGCGTTCTTCACGGATGTTTGTCGAAACCGCAGGCCAGGGCACCGTTTTTAGCATTGGACCGGTCAAGCTTTTTTCGATATTACAAGCCGCGTGATGTCTGAAAGTGTATTAAGATTCTCCACTACGGCTTCGTGCGGCTCGATGGTGATCCCGAACTGGTTTTCCAAAAATGTTACTGCCTTAAGCACTGCGATTGAATCAAGGATTCCAGTCGTAACTAGTGCGGTAGTGTCGGTCAACGCCGCGGGATCCTCACCGGGCAAGAACTCGTTAAGGATGAAGTTCTTAACTGTGGCTTTTATGGTTTCTTGGTCCATCATAGAGATGCGAGCTAGTGTATTACAGCCGAAGCCTGATTGCCATCATCTTTTTATTATAGTTATAGCGAGCGAGCAGTAACCGAGGGTCCTTTTGGTCTTAACGCGGGCCCGTTCGTGCGCATAGATTCGACCGGCAAACATGTCTGTTATGTACTCGGTATATCGGGAGTAGACGCAGTGCGCGAAGGATAAAGGATGCTCCCAGAAAGAATCCAGGACATCCCCCAGTACGTTGATGCCCCTCTCGCAAAATAGTTGGTGATCGGCGAACGGATTGGGCTTATCGCGGTTCGCATCCTCCAAATAAGCCCGAATGATGGGTGCCACAAACTGACCTTCTCGCATAGTGACCGTCAAACCAAAGGGAAAACTGGGATCGATAAACCGATGCGCGTCCCCAATACAGATGAAACCTTCACCGCAGAATCCATTTCCGGAATTCTACTGCTCAGCTCCGGGTGAAGTTCGCGAAGTTCTCGAATGTAAGAATCACGCTTGCTTTCTTTTTTACCCAGCAAGTAGGCGGATGGACATACTATTCTCACGCTGACAACTTCCTCATCGAGTGGTATGGACCATGCCCAATGGTCTTTCTTCTGATAAAAGATCAGCCAGCAGTCTATTGCGGTTCACTACCCGAGTCGAAGGCTGTCAAGTGATGACTTCAAGTCCTTACCCAAAGGACGTGACAACGTTGGGCACAGCGAGGGAATCAAGCATTCCGCTCGTCATCAGGGGGTTGTGTCGGTCAACGGCGCGGGGTCTTCCCGCGTGTCATCGGTTTCATTCAGAATCTTGTCGAAATTGGATGGAAAGTGGTCTGTAATTCCCTTTGCAATGAATTCGGCCGCCAGTTCCTGGCCGTAGGAAGTGAGGTGCACGAGATCCCACCAGAGGAATCCGGAGTCGTAAACACCGTCTGACGTTAAATAACCGTTCAGATCCAGCAGAGGCACATGATACTGCGTGGAAATGTTCCTCATAATCGCGTGTCGATCCTGAATTCGGCCAATCGGAAGAATCGTCTGCACGCTGCCTTTTCCGAAGTCGACTTCCGGACTGTTCGGCTCCAGAATGAAAAGAGTCTTGCTATGGATGGAGCGAGTCCACTCCAATAGGGAGCGAAGTCCCTTATCAAACGAACGGGCATCATCATTGTTCGAAAGATCAAGAATAACGAGGTCCGGCCGGAATAGATATAGATGATCCTTGCAGCGGTTCAAAAGTTCAAAAGAATTGCTTCCTCGTTGGCTTGCGTTGATAACATAAATATTCTTCCCGCTCGCTCCGGTATTCAGCAGGGAGCTTACCCTGGAGGCAATCCGCTCGTTTGGGGAGGAAGCCCCGCTTCCCCACATCTGTGAAGTGCCGAGGAAAAGTATCCTTGTTCCGTGCCGAAAAGGGTTCTCAGCCAGATAAGACTGTATGTCCGGTCCGGTATCCATTACGTCATCCATTCGCAGAGCGCCGGAATCGTTTCTGATGACCATGATGTGCTCGTATTTCGCAACAGATGGTATCTGCAGAAATCGAATCAGTTCCACGGGAGAATAGCTCATCCATCGTGTATACTCCGGATCATAAAAGGGGAAGTGCGTGAAGAACAAAACGCGCAGCTTCTCCGGAAGCGTGCCGGTACTAAGCGTGGAGTCACTGTTAAGGGCTCGCGCTCTGCCCCACGTTCGTCCCTTATACCGATAGCCGGCGGACCAAAAATAGTAATCAAAGCAACCGTAGATAAAAACGACAAAAATTAAGAAAAGCTCGAGAGTAATCAGAGAAAACAGTGCTCTCTGCCGGTTCCTGCACAAGTGGAAAATCAGAGCATTCAGCGAGAGAAGGCTAGCAAAGGCGGAAAAGTAGAACAACCATCCGGTCCAGTGATTCCGGAAATTCTCCCGTTGAACCAGCTTCCCATCGGAATCCAAGACTTCAACGTCGTCCACTATCGCGACGTTATTGCCCGATCTGAACCCGATCACCTGTTGCCGAAGAGGCTCCACTGGAAATTTCCCCCTCACAAGACCATCGCATTCCACGACTAGAGAGTTCCCCTCGAAGGTCATGCGAGAGGCGTGCCAACCTTGCGAAAGAACCAGGTTCTGAATTGGCTTATGCAGTAGGAACTTTCCATCCGTTCTTGCCTGAAAAAACATGCTCGGGAATTTCGGATTCCGGCTCAACCGAACGCCACAAAAAGAGTCTTTGTTCTTGTTGAAGACGATATTCAAGTATCCGTTGTCACCCAGAAAGAATTTGAAGCGAAGAAGTCCCAGCGAAAACACCCGGTTGAGAAGGATTTCATTGAATCCGTGCCAGGCATGAAGATTTAACCTGTTTCTATACAGGATGTTTCTCGAAAAATAAGCTTCATTGGCCCCCATCGGAGCATTCGCAAGGAGCCTTTTACTGGAAATCCACTCGGGATGGAGCAAAAGTATATTGCGCGAGTATCCGACAACTTCCGTAAGAACAAGTGCTGCAACGGCGGAAAAGAAAAGGTTCAGGATCAAGTTGGACGCTTCAACACCGCGGGCCTTTGTTTCACCAACTAGTTTGGAAGTTAGAATCTTGGTTGGCATATGAGTTACTGAACGATCTACTAATTCGTCACAATTCATTCCCGCTTCGCAAAGCTGCGCTTCTAACGGGCTTGCCTGATCGTATTGACGACGAATTTCGGCAAGATCGCTTGGATGTTAGCCTGAACCACTCTTGCAACGTACGGATCCACGTCAGATGGCCGCATAAACATCAGCGCCGCTACAATGCAGAGCACCAATGACGTATGATCCTCTGCCAATTTCATATTAAACCTTCTCAGTCAGGCCAAAACCTCAGCTGAAGAATAACCCTGCTCGGCTAATCTAGGCTCATACTCCCTGGCAATATAAGGTAGTAACAATGAAACGCGAGTTTGCCGAAACGCGGAACCACCAATCGAAATATTAGTGGGATGAACCAAAGAGCAATGGCACGAGTCTTTCGTACAACTTATCCGCAAGCAGCCGGTGTCCACGTGCCGTAGTGTGATGGTCCCATTTGGCGATGATCAGTGTATTGCGATCCCTGACCGAATCGAAAGCGGGCGAGAGGTCGATGACTTCGAGTCCCGCAGCTCGCGCCAGGCGAATCACTTCGCTTCGGTCGGCCTGTTCCACTCCCTGGAAATCTACAGGTGCCGGACGGAAGACAACCAGTGGATGAATCCCGCGCTGCTTGCACTGTTGCGCGAAGCGTTGAAACGCCCATTCATATAATTCGTCGCCATAGGGTTGCAGGCGACGCTCTATCATCACCTCTGGCATTTTCCGGTCGATGCCGGCGCTACGGGTAACTCGCTCCAAGATCTGCCGGTAATCCGGAGGCGGCTCGATGCCCAAGCTCAGAGCCCGGCTAAGATGTCTGAAAAGAAACTGCTCGTCGCCTGCGGCAACGGAAAGAATTACAGCATCGGGTTTAAATTGAAAGCCCTGCTCCTCTAGGCGCAGCAGCCTCTGAAAAAGACCGCTCATGCCAACGGACATATTAAGTATCTCGTATCGAGAATAGTGCGAGTCTCGAAGCTCGTGGTTCAGACGGTCTTCAACGACGTTTTCGTACGTCTCATCTTCTTTGATTCCACTGCCTAGATCGTGTGATGAACCCAACAGCACTATCCGATACGTGTTCGGCGGCTTGATCGTAGTATACTCACGGTCGCGCATGCCTAGACTGTTCGAGCTGATGGGAGCGCCTCCAAGAAAGGTGGACACCGAAGGATTGATGTCCGTGAGCATAAAGTCGGACCGCTGTCGGTAAAACACTTTCAAACCTTTCCCCCATCCCTCCGGCGCGCCGGCCTCGCCCCACTGCCAGTTGTCAATTCCGCCGACGTCTAGCTCCTCATAATAGCCTCGGCGCTGCTGAGCCATATCGCGCGCGTTCAACGTGTCACCATGGAGGCGCGCTATCACAGGTTTGAATCTGGGAATAACCCGCGTAGCAATGGAGGGTAGGATCAAAAGGCATAGCGCACCTATTGCAACTGTGGCTGCCGAAGGCCAGAAGTGAAATGGCGCCCGGGTTGCCTGTGTCCCACGTCCTTCGGATGTTTCCCGGCTCGACCAGCCCCACACCATCCCACATACGCAAATCAATAACAGCGCGCCGAAAACGATCATCACTTCGCGAACGCTTGGTCTCGAAGCGGCATCGATCAGCGCTTGGAATTCCGCCCACGTCTGACACGACCAGTAAGCCCACAGAATACACATCAAAGAAAAGATTCCCGCCGATTGTACTCCGAGTATCAACCGCTGCCGCAGAGTCACCCGGGAGGGTCTAAGAGTTCGTTTCCGACCCCGAGTCGCCTCGTAAATGGCGGTGACCAGCACAAGCACGCCGAGGATCATCCAGAAGGAGAAGTCCTTCCAGTTAAATAACGGCCTGCCTCGAATCCAGAACCATTGCCAGGAGTGCAGAAGCCAGGTCGCAAGAAATGTTACCAGTGTAGCCAACGAGAGCGCCCACAGAGTTCCCATCCTCCGCAACTTAAAATGCATGGGGTAAAAGAAGAGCTTCATCACGAAGTCCTTCCAATAGATATTAATACGACGCCAGACATCGGTGAAGCTTGTGGCGAGGTAATAAAGATGGTGGGTCTCCGGCAGGTTAAAACCAAACATGTGCAATAGACCGACAATCAGGTGGAAAGTTCCCGAGATACGCAGGTACAGCAGGTACATCCCAAGCATGCATCCGGCTACATCCAGTGCAGATGACAGGTTAGAAACGTCCAGTGGCGCATATTGATAAACGATCCGATACAACAGTAGCTGGACTACTCCGCGGAACATCCACTTGAGTCCGCTTTGATAGATGCGCGGCCAATCCTCGTTGTAGTAGGTCGAGCAAAATGTCTTGTAATCCACCACAGGAAACAGTGGAAAACAAACATTCGGCAGCAGGAAGAAATATGAGATGGCGCGCGCCGCGCTGAAAGGCGCGGTGCGATGCTTCAGGTCATACAAATAGATCGTCAATCGGAACATGAACATCGAGCCAAGGATTACCCACATTTCGGTAACGTCAGGAAACCACTGGCTATGCGTCCGCAAGAAAACGAGAGCAGCGCCGGCGACTGCCACCAGCGCGACCCGCGCGGCAAAACGAATCGGAAGATGACAGATTCCGATCAAACCCAGGCCGATCCCGATAAGTGTTAAACCCGGAAGCAGGTGGTAGAGAAAGTCAATCGTTCTGATCTTGCCGGTCAACCAAGCTACCCCTAGATTGGGTCCGAAATGACCGACACCGCTGATGACTGCCACGAGTGACAACATCGCAAAAAACGGAAGACGAAATCGCATTGGCAGCAGGTGATGAAGAATAAAGCCGCCAAATGCCAACCACAGGAGTCGTATTAGCAGCTGGCTCTCAAGCTGCCAGTACTGCACGAGCAAAACAACCAGGCCAAATTGCGCAACCACCACCAGAAATTCCGCTACTTCGGCGATGTGTTGTCGGATAGACCTTCGGCGCGGAGGCGCTTTGGCAGTTGTCAGTCTGAGTTCAAGTCGTTGGTCGCCAGTCTGGATTTCAGTAGCTTCCATAGAAAAGTTCCTCTTCACAAATACCACTTTACTGTTTTAACCCTCGCGATCCGCTCGAGTGAATCGCGGTCAAATAGAATTACAATCGCTCGAAATCGTATCCGAAATATTCGATGTCTCTTGCGAATCGTTCTCTGACGATCTTCTCGAGCTCCGATGTGTAGTAGGTGCTGTAATGCCGGTGGACCGAAACATTGGTATGCGTAATCCGCCCTAACTGGATCCCCGCCTTCTTCGCTACCGTGCACAAGTCTTCCGAAAAATTTTCGAACCTCCCTATAAAGTCGACCAGGATACTCCCGTTTCCGTCCTCCAGATAATCCAGTTGATTGTAGGCAAAGGAATACAATGCGCCTTCCGCTACTTCAACTTGACCGGTGCAGTTTTTGATAAATTCTTCAAAACTTGAACAGTTTTCGTAGAAGTACCTCCACAAAGGGTTGCTCGCCCGTTGTTGCAAGTGGCTTCTTTTTTTCCTGCTAAGCAGTGCGCCGAGCCGGGTTACTCGCGTTGCCCGACGGATCATACTGTACCACGAAACCAAGCGATCCCATGGGTTCCGGACGAAAGCGAATTTGAAGTAATCGTTCCAAGCCGCGCCCAGCTTCAGCTTACCGAAGCTGGCGAATTCGTGCCTGGCGCCTAGCCGGCGAATATCAGGCGCATGCTTCGTCAGAATTCGCTCAACCGTTACACCACCGGTTTTTTGGATGTGAACGAACAACACCTTGCGGCTATCGGAGAAGAGCATTCCAACTATCCCTTTGCCACTGAAAGCGTGTTTCGTACCAGACAACACGCAACAATCGGAGAAGAGCATCGCAATCTTGTCCTAATGCTCCGAGAATGTTTCCCAACCACCTTCCTCTTCTTGAACCAAACGCTGGCGCAAGAACGAACTCCTCGTATCGTAGCACGTAGAGTCGCCGTATAAAAGACATGTCTCTGTCGAACCGCTCGTAACATACCAGCGTGTGGTTTAATAATACGGCTACTGGAATTTGAGTCCACTTCTCGTCGGCCACGGGGATAGGATGCCGTAGCATCACTGAAGGAAACGCCTGAATTCTGACTTTGAGAGCCCCGGGCAGGTGCGTCCTGAGTTGCTTCTTGACGTACCGCTTAGACCGAGTCGTTAACCGCACCATGAGAGCATAATCGTCTGCTAGCAGACGATACAAAGCTCCGGCGGTAGCTGCCGTCCTGCAGGTATTGACCCTCGTCCTCGATTACGCCAGTTTCCTTGAAACCGTGCAGTTTTCCAGTCTGGCAACGTTCCGGCCAAGCACACTGGTTCCGCTTCGATGCAGATCGCAAATAAACACGTATCTGCGTCTGATGCAGGCCGGCGCCGCTTTGGGGGACATTACCGTATCCCATCCTCACCTCTTTTTCCGGAAACGGCGGAGCGAAGTTCTCCAAAAAAAGAGCTGAAACAAGGACTCCGGGGCAACACCATGTAACGGCGTGCGCGTGACGTACCTCGCGGTATCGATGGGCGACTTTCCGTCTTTGCGGTGCGATGCGAAACGTAATGATGGCCTCACTCCTATTATTGCGCTCCTGAACGTTTGTCATCTTAAGTTGTCCGCTTACGATCAATGGCCCCTCGAAGCTAGGCCTGCTGACGCCTGAGTAACGCATCCTGCCGAGCCTGTCTGATCCTATTTAGAACAAACGTTGGCAAGAGTGGTTTAACGCCTCGCTTTAGAAGTCCCTTTGTCCGGACCGCACAACGTCGCGAAAAGGCGCCAACATCCGCTGCAACGCAAGAAACGGGACCTACAACAGCTGAGAGCTTGCTATCCCGGCAGAGTGCTTCCTCGATCTCGACAAACTCCTTGATCAAAGAATAACCGTATTTGGAAAATTCGGGTTCGTACTTTCGAGCAATATACTGGTAGTACCCTCTAAAAGGCGACTTCGTTAGGAAATACGACCAACGGTCAAAGTACTTCTTGTTGTAAACTGCGCTTGGGATTTCCATCGCGCGGTCGGGAACACGCAAGCCAAAGCGATGCCACTGCTGCAGCACAATTCGAAAACTGTCTTCCTTCGGCGGTTCGGGAACGCGTGTGCCGATAAATGCGGCGATCTCCCGGTGATATTTATCCGGATTTTCGACGTAATCTTCGTACCTTAGGTCGTAAACCTGTTTCAGGTAGTTCTTGTCCTGTTCAAAAATTTTATAGCAATGCAGCCAATGGTGAAACATCCTGTTGAGCGATGTTACGTTTACCGCCCATTTCTGGCCGGCTATGCTTACCGGCACCGGGTGACGTCTAAGCACGACAAAATACGAATTGGGGAAAGCTGCCTGCAAAAATCGCGTCATCAGGAAGTTCTCCGGAGTTTTCTCCACAAAGATGCTTTTAGAGTTGTCCCAATAGGAATGCCAGGTGGCGCGTAGCCTTGCCACCTTTTCCGGGGCTAACAAATCCGAGGTCTCTGTGCGGTGCATCCGCGGGTCGAAACCACATCTGCTTGAGCCACCGTAGGCAGAGGCGGTAGGATAAACATCCTGCAAGAACTGTCCCTCGTCTTCGAATACACCGGTGTTTTTGAGGCCCGTGCAGTCCTCCATTCGTGCAATGTTGCGACCGAGGAGGCTCGTGCCGCTTCGCGGCGAACCACCTACAAAGACATACTTGCGGCGACTTTGATCGCCGTCAGGTTGGTTCGAATTTTCGTCCATTGGTTCTTTTCAACTCGCGTACAGTCTCGAGTAAGTGTACTGCCATCTTTCGCTGCGGCTCAAACATGCAGATGAAGCCAATCCCAGCAAGGACTCCAATAGGCGCGCAGATGAGGAGTTGAGCCAGCGGAGCAAGATTAGCCACCATGGCGAGCATCAACCGGGTCAGAGCAAAGACAACGACCCAGATCGGCAGATGCCGGAAGAAAATCCTCCACAGATCGGCTGTCCTTACAGGGCCACACCTTCCGACATTAAAATAGTAAATGGGTAACCGAACCAAAAGATTTGCGATCGAAAACGCGATCGCTACACCGACCGGCCCAAAGGGCAAGCCTACCAAGAACGAAAGAACGATGGCACCAGAGTTGATCGACTGTGTTCTCAACAGGTCCCGGCCGCGACCCTGACTAATAAACAACCAGCCGGAAGCATTGGCAAGCGGGACGCAAAGCGCCGCAATTGTGAATCCTCCAAAAATGACAGCTGCCTGCTCCCACTTTCGTCCCAGCAATACCAGCGTTAACGGGCGGGCCAGGGCAAGGCATAAGCCGGTGAAAAAGAACCCCGTGAATGCGATTGCTTCATAGAGGCGCAGGAATGTGGATCGGTATCGCTGGGGTTGAGATTGCAATCGGGACAACGTTGGTATAAAAACAGCGTTGATCGGGCTAAGAAATAGTTCCAGCGGTCGAATGAGTAAGGCGCCTGCTCTGGTGTAAAGACCTAGTGCAGCAGGTCCATAAAACCGACCTATCAAAAGGCTGTCACTTCCGCGAGCAAGAGTGATAATAAAATCGCTCGCAGTTCGATGGACTCCAAAACGTACTAAGGGACCGATTCCGGTATGTCGCGTTGGCAACTGCGGCCGCCAGCGAGAAACTAGTCCTGTTAGTAGAAATCCCGCGATCTCCGCCGTAAGGCTCAAACCGACTAAAGACCAATACTGGTAGCGCAAGAGTGCCATGATAACACCCACAAGAACGCCAGTTGCCATCGAACCCACTTCGATTATTGCGATCGCTTTGAAGCGCATCTGCCGCTTAAGCAGCGCCAAATGTTGGACCCTAAACCCAGCTATCAGGAAGGCAGTTGAAAAAACCAACATGATCGGTGTTACTCGAGAGTCGTGATAGAACCACGCTATGATCGGCGACAAAGCGGCTAGAATAAGCGCGCCTAGAGCGCTTACGCCGAGATTTATCCAAAACAGATTGGACACTTGAGCGTGCGTGATTTTTTCCCGCTGCACTGTCGCTATGGAAAGACCAGCGTCCTTAAAAACAATCAAGAAGCTTGTGACGGTCGTGACCATTGCAACAAGCCCAAAATCCCGCGGCGTCAGCAATCGTGCTAAGATCATAGTGGAGACAAGGCTCAAGGCGAACTTCGTCGCTTGCGCTGACACCGTAACCACCCCACCGGAGATTGTGCGCCGCTTGAGGTCCGGCAAGAGATGGTCGGTTTTGATGTGCTCCTGATTGCGCTCCTCTTCCTCTGCCTGGGCCGCGCGGATGGTTACATCGCCCGTAAGTAGTCCCGTCTCGCTGGTCAACACACGACTAGGCTCTGGGTGATTCATGAAAGCTAGGGAACTACGCGCGCACTCGTGACCGTAAGCAGGAATTGAGCAATCGTGGCCACGACGAGATCAGATGGCTCGACACCATTGCAGCGAAAATTTTCAGGGAGCTCAAATCGCGGAGTTCGTGCCGAAGCTCGCCGGTGTCACGGCCATGTTTCCGCCCTCCAGGCGAAAAAGGGTTTTGTCCAAAATCTTGTCACGGACGATTTCGATTGATTCCAGTGGTGGCAAACCCGTTTTGCGGCGGTGAAGCCAAAGAGCTTTTGAATCCCCAGGTATTTCCAGGGTAATTTTGGGATTTCCAATCGCCCGCCTAGCATTGCGGCGAGTTATGGTACGAAGGCGGCTGCTTGTGTTCTTCTAAGACGAAACCATGTCCGGCTGCTTTTTGATGAGAGACATTTTTCTGAAGGAGACGCTGAATTCTGACTTTGAGAGGCCCGGGCAGGTGCGCGCTGAGTTGCGGCCTTAGTTGTCTCTGGACGTACCCCTTACACCGAGCCGTTAACCGCACCATGAGAGCATAAGCGTCTGCCATCAGACGAGACAAAGCTCCGGCGGTAACTGAGATTCGCTCTCCCTGACGAAGCCGTTCTTCATTAATGTCGAACCCTTTCGCCAATGAGTAGCCGTACGTCATGCCTGGCGACCTTGTCCGGCGACAGAAGATCGCATCCAATTCAATTCGAAGCCAAGCTGCAGCAGCCTCTGAAGAACATGGTGAGGCCACGGAAAGATTCAGGGCCTCGTATCGCGAATAGTGCATCTGTAAGCAGGGAAATCGAGCGGTGGTCGATGAGTTTCTTAAATGTTTCGTTATCCCGCACGCCTGCTCCCTATTCGGTGCGAGCTGCCCGAGGGCACTATTTTGGACGCTTTCATCGGCTTGAGCTTGTCGCATCCGGCGTTCGCACATACCTAAATGATTCGAAGTCCCCAGGCGGCCTTATACAATGTCGATCGCACCATCTCCCCCATCTCACAAGGATGAGCGCAAACCTGGCGGGGAGTAAAGATACAAGATACTTGATGAGTGATCTTAAGGACGGATATGCAGTCAGCGCTTGTTTGTAAGCAACACGTGCCTGCCGCGCGTCGGCTTGCG
>Ga0207645_10001292_pt1 | contig 20578 bp, 17 predicted proteins | sample KBSM53metaG_FD_184331 | JGI IMG/M metagenome (GOLD analysis project Ga0207645, IMG submission 184331) | Miscanthus rhizosphere microbial communities from Kellogg Biological Station, Michigan, USA - KBS M5-3 metaG (SPAdes) (version 2) | ecosystem: Host-associated > Plants > Roots > Rhizosphere >...
GATTCCTCTATTCTTATGCATCCGCGAGTCTGGCAGGCGAGTGGCCACCTGGATCATTTCACCGATCCGATGGTCGATTGCCGCGCGTGTAAAAGGCGCTTCCGCGCCGACAAGCTGGATGAAGATCCATGGGTGCATTTTTGCGAAGCGACCAAAGGCAACAAATTCACTATTCCTGGCGGCGAAGCATGCAAGCATTGCGGTAAAAAGCGCACGCTTTGCCCGGCTTGCGGCAAGGGCGAGCTCACCGAACCGCGCCAGTTTAACTTGATGTTCAAGACTTTCATGGGGCCGGTGGAAGAAGACGCCGCGGTGACTTACCTTAGGCCGGAAACCGCGCAGGGTATCTTCGTAAACTTCGACAACGTGCTTCAGTCCATGCGCATGAAGCTGCCGTTCGGCATCGCCCAGATCGGCAAATCATTTCGCAACGAGATCACTCCGGGCAATTTCACGTTTCGCAGCCGGGAGTTCGAGCAGATGGAGATCGAATTTTTCGTGACGCCGGGCACCGACGAGGAATGGCATCAGCGCTGGATCGATGAGCGCTTTGCCTGGTATCCGCGCTACGGGATTCGAAAGGAAAACTTGCGCTTGCGCGAGCACGAAAAGGACGAACTGGCTCACTACGCCAAGCGAACTGCCGATATCGAATATCTCTTTCCGATGGGCTGGAGCGAGCTCGAAGGCATCGCCAACCGCACGGATTTCGATCTCAAGCAGCACGCACAGTTCAGCGGCAAGGCTCTGGAGTATTTCGACGAAGAAACGAAACAGAAAATTGTGCCGTTCGTGATCGAGCCATCGGCGGGGGCGGATCGCGGCACCTTGGCTTTTCTTGTCGATGCGTACCATGAGGAAGAAGTCAAAGGCGAAAAGCGAGTCGTGTTGAATTTTCATCCAGAGCTGGCGCCGATCAAAGTTGCGGTGCTGCCGCTGCTGAAGAAAAACGACCGCATCGTTGAGACTGCCAAGAAGCTCACGGCCGAACTACGTAAACGCTGGTATTGCGTCTATGACGACACTGCATCCATCGGCAGGCTGTACCGCCGTCAGGATGAGGTCGGCACGCCTTTCTGCGTCACGGTCGATGTGCAGACGGTTGGCGATGACAAAGCTTCGGCCGATGAAAAGGTGACGATCCGCGACCGCAATACGATGGATCAGGTTCGCGTGCCGATGAGCTCACTCGCCGAAATCATCGCGAAGCTCATGGATGGCGCCTGGCCCCATGTCTTCCGTGATCACGGTATTACGAAGCAGTAGTCCGGGTTATTTGAATTGCATTGATTGTAGTCTGCAGTCGGCAAAATCCCCCTGTTTTCCCCCTTTGCCAAAGGGGGACTTTTCATAGGTGGAAATGGGTCCGGTCTGCTCTTGCCGAGAGTTTCGCGGAGTGATGACCCGAACAAAAGGATACGACCATTCTTCGCTATTACCACCGCATCAAATTTCTTGTCGATCGCTACCGGCGGTTTTTACTGCTCGGGCTTCTCTCGCTTATCTGCACTGATCTTGCCGGCATCACGCTGCCGTGGTTGATCAAAGGCGGCATCGATACTGCACTTCACAGCACCGACGCCCAGCGCTCGTTAATCAAATATCCTTTACTGATTTTGCTCGCGGCGGCGTTTCAGGGGTTTTTTCGGTATTGCTGGCGTATCAATATCCATGGTTTCTCGCGCCGCTGTGAGGCGGACCTCCGCGACCGGGTATTCTCTCATTTGCAAAAATTGCCGCTCACTTATTTTCAGAACAATAAAACCGGCGACCTGATGTCGCGTCTCACCAATGACATCCATGCGGTGCGCGAGTTGATGGGATTTGGCTCGCTGGCGATTGTCGATGCCGCGGTGGTGCTCGTGTTCAGCCTGATTTTAATGATCACGATCAATCCTTGGCTCACCATTTGGTCGATGCTCGCCATGCCCTTGATCCCGGTGGTGGTACGATTTTTCGGCCGAGAGATTTTTCGCTTTTCACGCGAGACACAGGAGCAGCTGAGCGCCCTCAGCGCATTCGTTCTGGAAAATCTCTCAGGTATTCGCGTTGTCCAGGCATACGCTCAAGAGCATAACCAAATCCGCCGTTTCGAGGCGATCAGCTCTGGTTATCGCGGCAAAACCATGTGGTTGGCGACACTTTGGGGAATTTTTTGGCCGCTGATGCAGGTGATGGCAGGTTTGGCAGCCACCGTCGTGCTCTGGCTCGGCGGTCGGCAGGTGCTGCAAGGCACCATGACCTTGGGCGAGTATGTCGCGTTCAACGGCTACCTGGCGATGCTCACCTGGCCGTTGATGGCAATCGGCTATACCGCCAATCAATACCAACGCGGCACGGCGGCACTGAGCCGGATTGCGGAAGTTTTGGACACGCCCATTTCGCCGCGTTACGTCTCGTTACCTGCGAAAAATGGCGTAGCGCCGGTCAGAGGCGCAATTGAGATTCGCAATCTCACCTTTAGCTACTCGAGCGATCAGCCGCCGGTATTGAAGAATATCCACTTGTCCATTCCAGCCGGATCGCTTTGTGGGATCGTGGGCGAAACCGGTTCGGGAAAGAGCACTCTAGTCAATTTGCTGCTACGGCTTTACGAGCCGCAGGATGGAACGATTTTTATCGACGGAGTTGATATCAAGCGAATGGCTCGCGGCCAGCTGGAAAAAGCCATCGGCTATGTTTCGCAGGACATTTTTCTTTTCTTCGGCTCCATCAAAGAGAATATTCTCCTCGGAATCGAAAACGGCGACAACGGGGGTCTCGACGAAGCGGCGCGGGTAACGCAGATTTTGCCGACGATTCAAACATTCGGGTCCGGCTTCGAAACCATGATCGGCGAGCGCGGCGTGCGCCTGTCCGGCGGCCAAAAACAACGGACGGCGCTCGCCCGCGCCATCATCAAAGATCCGCCGGTCTTGATTTTAGACGATGCTTTCTCGAGCGTCGACGCGGAAACCGAAGAAGAAATCCTGCGGGAACTGAGGCAATTTATGCGCGGCCGGACAACGCTCTTGATCTCGCATCGAATTTCCAGCATGCGCAATGCCGATCAGATCATTTATGTGAGAGGCGCTGAGGTCATCGAGCGGGGAACTCACGATGAGCTGCTCGCTCGACGGGGCGCCTATTACGAGCTCTACCGATACCAGGCCGTGATCCATGAAGTCGAAGCGATGGGTCGGGTGGAGGGACACCGGTGAAGCAAGAAGAGCATCAGGAAGACGAGATTCTCGGCAAAGCGTACGATGCCAAGCTGATGGCGCGGATTCTCCGTTACCTGCGGCCGTACTGGAAGCTCCTCGCTATTTCCTTTGCTTTTCTGATGTTACAGACCGTGAGTCAGCTGCTCGGTCCTTACATCACCAAGATCGCCATCGACCGCTACATTGCGCAGCGCGATGTGCACGGCCTCGACTTGATGGCGCTGGCCTATTTGGGCGTCGTCGGCTTCGGATTCATCGTGCTCTTCGTGCAGACTTACACCACCGAATACACCGGCCAGCGGGCGATGCACGACTTGCGCGTCGAAGTTTTTTCTCATCTACAGAACCAGGATTTGAGCTATTTCGACCGCAATGCCATCGGGCGCCTCATGACGCGAACCATTAATGATGTAGAAACCCTAAACGAGCTTTTCAGCACGGGCGTTGTCGGCCTGCTGGGCGATGTGGCGATTGTTTTCGGGATTGCCGCGACAATGCTTTGGCTCGACTGGAAACTCGCCTTGGTATGTCTCGCGGCCTTTCCGCTGATCGTTTACCTGAGCCGGTTCTATCGCCGGCGCGCCCGGGAAGTTTATCGCGAAAGCCGTCTCATTCTTGGCCGCCTCAATGCCGGCTTGCAAGAAAATCTCGCCGGAGTGGCTACGATCCAGGCTTTTGGTCAAGAAGCAAAGATGTACCGCCGCTTTCAAGAAGTGAATCTGAATTATCGCGACGTGCTCCTGCGCAGCATCCGATACAACGCGGTATTTTTCCCGATGATCGAGCTCTTCAGCGCACTCAGCGTCGGTCTATTGCTCTGGTATGGGGGCCAGCGCATGCTGTCGAGCGCCATCGAGGCGGGAGTTGTCGTCGCTTTTATTCAATACATCCAACGCATGTATCAGCCGATTCGCGATCTCGCGGAGAAATACAATATCATGCAAGCGGCGATGGCATCTGCGGAAAGAATCTTCGCGCTGCTCGACCATTCGGAAACGGTCAAAAACCCGGCGCGGCCGATCAAGCCCGAGCGCTTCGCAGGCGAAGTCGAGTTCCGTGATGTCTGGTTTTCCTATCGTCCGGGGGAGCCGGTTCTTAAGAATGTTTCCTTTCGGGTGCGATCGGGTGAGAAACTCGCGCTCGTCGGCGCGACCGGTGCCGGAAAGACGTCGATCATATCGCTCCTCTGCCGATTCTACTATGTTGACAGCGGCGCAATTCTCGTTGACGGCATCGATGTCCGTAGCTGGAATAAGCAGGAGCTGCGTCGTCACCTCGGCTTGGTGTTGCAGGACGTGTTTCTCTTTTCCGGCGATTTCGCGACCAATATCACCCTCGGCGATCCGCACATTCCCGAGGAGCGCATGCTGGACGCGGGACGGCGCGCGCAAATTGCGCCTCTGATTGAGAGGTGGCCAGAAGGTTATCACCAGGAAGTTCAAGAGCGCGGCTCGACGCTATCACAAGGGCAGCGGCAGTTGCTCTCGTTTGCCCGGGCGCTCGCGTTCGACCCGAAGATTCTGATTCTCGATGAGGCGACGAGCTCGGTGGACACTCGAACCGAAACGCTGATTCAAAAAGCCTTGGACGAACTGCTGGAAAATCGGACGGCACTCATCATCGCGCATCGACTATCGACCATCAAAAACGCAGACCGAATTCTCGTCGTGCACAAGGGCGAAATCTGGGAGGAAGGACGGCATAGCGAGTTGCTCGCGCGCGGCGGTCTCTATGCGCGATTGTACGAGCTGCAATACCAATCTCAGGATCGGTTCGGCCCAAGTGCCGAGCATAAGGGCAATTCGGCGCCGCTTTAGGCGATCAGACCGATCGAACCGGGAGCGCGGAAACCCGGAAAGATTTTATGCACATCGCGTTGCGCTAAATGGCGTGTGAGCACCTCGCCGCAGACGGCGCGGTAATCGGTGGTCAAATCGAGATCCCGCCCCTCGTATAAAACTTCCGGCGCAAGCCCGGGCCAGCGGCCGTAAACTTTTCCGCCGCGCACGCCTGCGCCGAGCACGAACATGACGTTAGCATGGCCGTGATCGGTGCCGCGATTGCCGTTTTCCCGCGCGGTGCGGCCGAATTCCGACATCGTGACGAGGACGACATCGTTCATCCGATCACCCAAATCCTGGTAAAACGCCGCGAGGCCCTCGCCCAGCTCTTTCAGTCGATTGGCTAATTGGCCGCTGGCGCCGCCTTCCGCAACGTGCGTGTCCCACCCTTCGATTTCGGTGAACGCGACTTCGAGCCCAACGTCGGCTTTGATGAGCCGCGCAATCTGTTTCAAACCAGTGCCAAACCGCCCCGCTGAATAGGTCGCGGTGCTTGGCGGAATCTTCGATTCGATGGCGCGCAATCTGGCCATTGCTTCGAACAAGGTTTTGCCACCCTGGCGAAACAACGGATCGGCTGAATTGGTATAGAGCTTCTCGAGGGGACCGGCCATGGCTAAATTGCGCAAGCGAAATTCTTCGATCGAAGACATCGACAACGCCGGCGCCGCGCCAGCCAAGGTTCTCGGCATCTGCGGGCTAACGGCAACGCCGCGAAACGGTGATTCGGGTGCGCGTTTCTCGCTCAAATAGCGATTGAGCCATCCCTCCGGCGTGCTTTTTGTTCCGGGCGTGCCAAGCTCCATGTAATCCTGGGAATCGAAATGCGACCGGCTGTTGTCCGGAGAACCTGCGGCGTGGATGATGGCGAGTTGGCGTTTATCATAGATCGCTTTGAGCGGAGCCAGCGCAGGATGCAAAGCGAAATAGCCGTCCAGATCAATTCCGCGCTCCTCGCCGGAGGCCGGCTCTTTGACTGCGATCGTCGGTCTAAGGGTATAATAGGCTTGATCCTTGAACGGAACAACGACGTTGAGGCCATCCATCCCGCCGCGCTGGAAAACGACCACCAGTGATTTTCCACGCGCGTTTTGCTCGGCGCCGGCGGCGCGCACCAGAAAGCTTGGCGGTAAGCCGAAGGCCAAGAACCCCAGCCCAGTGGATTTAAGAAACGAACGGCGTGACAAATTCACGATTTACCTCCGTTGAAATTCCGGAGCCGCCAGCAACATGGCCGGCCCTTCTTTTTCGTCGGTTTCGGCGAGCGCCCGTCGGGTGGCCGGAGACAGGGAATCAGGAGCCACCAAGCGAATCAAACCTTGAGTATCGCGTAGCGCGGCGGGCTCGACGCGCGCGCCGTCCAAACGATTGCCAACGAGATCGGCGGCAAAATTCATCCGCGTCAACAACATATCCGGGCTAATCCAAGACGAGCCCAAGTCCGGGTAGCCGGTGGGCGGTTGCGCCAGAAAGAGCGGCTCGCCCATCCGGCCGAGATAACGGATCAACTGCGGCGTTACTCTCACGTCCGCGCCGGTAATGCGCAGCGCGCTGGCAGCGAACTCCAAAGGCTTCTTCACTTTGGCGCGATAGAATTCAGGCGAGAAAAACTCCGGAGAATCGATGATCGTCCTGAGCACCGTGCGAATGTCTCCGTCGCTACGGCGAAAAGTGTCGGCGGCGCGATTGACGATCGACGCCGGTGGATCATCGGCGACAAAGCGCCTGGCCAGCTTGGTCGCGATGAACTTCGCGGTGGAAGGATGGCGTGCCAAAAGATCGATGACTTGAACACCGTCATCCATGCCGCCGAGCGTCATCCGTCTCCCCAGCACGATTTTCTCGCCCGGATCGTGTAGGCGTGGCTCGAAACGAAACTCGGCATCGCCGCGCGGCCGCAAAAGCGTCCAGCCGGTAAAGCAGCGCGCGACTTCACGCACGTCTTGCTGCGTGTAGCCGCCATCGACTCCAAGAGTATGAAGTTCCATCAACTCGCGGCCGTAATTTTCATTGAGCCCGCGGCGGCGCGCGTTGGCCGGCATTCTCGCGGCAGTGGGGCTCACACTCAGCCAATTGTCGAGATAAAAGAGCATCGCCGGGCTCTTGGCGGTGGCGAGCAGAAGATCGCGAAATTTGCCGAGGGCGTGCGGCCGGATCGTATCGCGGTCATAGGAAGTCGCAAGCCAGCGATCGGCGCCTTTGGCGGCAAAAATATTGAAATGATTGTTCCAGAAATCGACCATGAGCTCGTTGAGCTGCCGTTGGCTTTGCACCGCACGGAGCAAGCGCGCTTGCTGCAGCTCGTAGATGATCATGCGCGGCGCCCTCATCATATCGCCAGCGAGGCCCCGTTCTTTAGCGACCTTCGGCGGCGGATAGAGCTCGAACAGTTCTCCGCTGTTGAGCCGGATGGTCTTCAGCGCAGAAACCTTCTCTTCGACCCAGTTATCCGAGATCTTTTCGGGTTCGAGCTGCTCGTCGAGATAGGCACTCATTCCGACTCGATTCACTCGCTGAACGGTGTCCGGTGTGGCACCAAAGCTCGTCCGATCGAGAAAGTGGATGGTTTTTTGTTCGGCTGTTAGTGACGAACTCATAATCAATCCTTGTCGTTTTGCTGCTGGCGCTTTTCTCGTAGCTGTTCGCGAAGGGCCTTTCTTTCCTCGAAATTCCCTCCTTGTTTCATGTCCCGCAGCTTTTCTCTGATCTCCTGCTTTTCCTCCGGCGATAAGCGATCGTAACGCTCGCGCATTTTTTCACGTACCTGTTGTTTCTCTTCCGGCGACAATCGCTCGCGCCGCTCCCTGAGCTTTTGCCTGAGCTCTTGTCTCTTTTCCGGCGGCAATTCACGAAACGCCTGCAGGCGCCGGCGCAATTCTTCGCGTCGCTCCGGCGGCAGGTTGCGCCATTCGCGCCAACGTTCCTGCAGACGTTCGCGTTGTTCGGGAGGCAGTTTTTGCCAGCGCTCAAAATTCTGTCGCGCCGTGGCTTTTTCTTCCGGTGAGAGGCGCCGCCAGTCATCAAACTTTTTTTGCAGCTCACTTTTTTCGGCGGGGGGCATATTTTTCCAACGCTCGAAGCGCTCGCGCAGTTGCTGTTTCTGTTCGGGGCTCATCCGCTGCCAGCGTTCCAATCGTTCCTGATCGCTTTGTGCGAGCTGCTCGCCGCGTGGTCGTGACTGGGCGCGTGCCGTGGAAATGACGAGCAGGAGCGCGAGCAGAGATAGCGCCGCGCTTTTTACGCCCTTCTTCGTGTTGTCAATGCTCACTTCGCGCTCTCCTTTTGTTTTGCTGGTGTCGACTTGCGCTCCGGAGCAGTCTTGGTCGAAACATCGCCCTGTGCCAGGTTGGGCATATCCTGAAGCATGTCTATTTGTTTGATCATTTCCATGTCACGCAAAAGATCCATCATGCGGAGCATTTCTCGGTCGGGCGGCACGGCATCGGCGCTGGCGGCAAACGCTGCTGAGCCAAGCCACAGCACCAGTGGCCCGATCAAGATTAGCGGCGCCGTTGTGTAGCCCGGCTTCATGCAGCGCCGCCCGGGCTGGCCATGAATTCCAAGACATCCAAATTATCCAGCACGTCCATGGTTTTGAAAAATTCCAAGTTTTCCGCCACCGGCAGCACCTCCATCAATGCTTCATCGTCGCCCGGCAACTCGTGGCTCTGCCAGAGGCCTTTCCCCACGGTGAGCGTCAAAGCCACGGCAATCACTGCAATTGCGCCGAACGCCGTTACCAGGCGTGGCTGAAAAAATGCTCCGAACTTTACGGGCCACCACTTTTTGTCTCGCGCCGAGGCGATTTTGTGGCGCAGCTCGCGGTTATAGTCCATCCAAAACGTTTCGGGCGGTTCGTCGCTTTTGATCGTCAGCGGCAGCAACGCGCTCAAATCCTTCAAGTAACCGGTGCAGTTTACACAGCCGCTCAGATGTTGTTCGAGCGAAAACCGCTCAGGTGCCGGCAATTCGCCGTAATGAAAAAGCACCAGATTCTCTTCGAGGTCTGTGCACGGCGAGAGCAATTGATCATGGCCTGCCATTTTGATCCTCCTAAACGAACTCCGCGAGGCTGTGCCGGAGCGCCGTCACCGCACGGTGCAGATGAACCTTGACGGTACCCTCCGCCGTTTGCATCAGTTCGGCAATCTCCCTGATGGATAGTCCTTGATGGTTCTTGAGGATAAAGGCGGTTCGCTGTTTTGCCGGCAGAGCCTGCAGCGCGGAGTCCACTTTTTGGGAGATTTGGCCCGCCAGCACCTGTTGGTCCGGCGAGCGCGGTCGATTCGGCTCATGCGATCGTTCCATCTGAGTCTCCAGAGTTTCGTCGAAGGAATCCGTGGGGCTGCGTTTTAGACGCCGTTTATAATCCAGACAGAGATTCACCAGGATGCGGTAAAACCAGGTATAAAAACTCGAACGACCGTCGAAGTTTTTAAGATTCACGAAGGCTTTTAAAAACGCCTCCTGAGACAAATCTTTGGCATCCTCTCGGTCGCGGCAGAAATCGAACGCGATGTGAAAAGCCTTTTGTTTGTGACGCTCCACCAATTCCTCGAAAGCTTGGTGATTGCCCCGCTGGGCCGCTGCCACCAATTCCTCGTCTCGGGCACGCACCGATGAACTCATATGCTGTAGTGATCTTGTCGCGCCGGAGATGAAAACGGAGCCCGGCGGAAATTGTCTAGTGGTTTCCGCCGATTCGAGAAGACTCATGGTCTTCCGTTTAGTCTTTTAGCGCGTCTTTAAAGTCCCGGTGAAATTCCCTGCGATCGCCGCCGAGATCGCGCCGATCACCTCTGAGATCTTTCACATCCCTGGATAGATCCACTCTATCACCAATGATTTCTCTACGGTCCTGACGAATTTCCTTGATGTCTTGCGCGATCTCGGCTCTGCCGGAGCCGTTTCTGAGATCCTGATGGAGTTCGTGGCGATCTCGGACTAGTTCGCGACGGTCGCCGTATAGTTCCTTGCGATCGCTATGGATGTCTCGGCGGTCGCTCCGAATGTCCGTTCGGTCGCCTTTGATTTCCCAATGGTCGTGGCGGAGTTCGTGTCTTTCATGGGGACTGATCGTGCCGTCCGCGGCAAACAGAGGCATGCCGGTCAAAACCACCGACGACGCCAACAGGCCCGCCGCAAAGAGCGATTTTCTGTAGATCATATCCAAGTCCTCCTGATTGTTAAACATTGATCTCGGTCTAAGCCCTTAGACGGTCAGCCCGCCAGGAGGTTTACAGAACCGCCATGCCCGACTGATTGACGGCAGCCAACCGAACTCTCAAGGCAACCGGCAGCACGCGTCGACCCGGCCGAGACGACTTAATTGACAATGTGCAGGAGCTTGGGTAGGTTCGCGATGGTGTCACCTTCCTCGAGCAGTGAGCAAAGCAATCTTCATCGGCTAATTGGAGCGATTCTATTAGCCTTCTTCATTTTCCTGCCCCTGCATTATCACGTAATCACAGCAACTTCCCAGCTCGCCAAAGAATGCACTTGCGTACACGGCACGCGCACGCAACTGCTGCTTGCTCCGGATGTGGCGACCGTCGTCCCCTCTGTTCCAACCACGTTTGTCGCTGATCATTACGTGTTTTCCTGGGCCGGCCACTGGTCCAGGTCAAAGAGCGTCCGCGGACCTCCCGTCTCCCTGTAGTTCGGACTCCAAGCTCATCTAGATCGGTCTTTCGATCCCCTGCGCAGACGCGTAGTGGGACCGAAAGTATTTTTGGAGGGAGGTTCTGTATGGCTTTACCCAGGTTATGGGCGGCGCCCATGCTGGCGGCCGTCGCTTTCGGCGCCTTTGCGATTTTTTTACCGGCCTTGTCTCTGGCGCAGAGCTCGGAAATCGAGCAGTTGCGCTCCGTCGTCGATGGCTTGCAGCAGCAGCTGCAGAAGGCCTTGCAACGTATCGATCAACTCGAGAAGGAAAGAACCGCGACTTCCGACAAAGTCAACGAATTGGAACAGGAAAAAACAACGACCTCAGATCGCATCGGGCAAGTCGAGAAATCGGTGCAGGCTGTGCAAAGCGCATCCTCCGCGCTCAATCCAGCCATCGGCATGGTGCTCGATGCGAACGTTTCACAGCGCTCCAAGGCGGGAGGTAATTTCAACTTTCGTAGCGCCGAGATCGGGCTGGCCGCTTCCGTGGACCCGTTCGCCAGGATGTATGGCTTCATCAATGGAACTTCCGATGGCGTTGAAGTCGATGAGGCAGCGGCAGTGACCACCTCACTACCCTGGAATCTGACGGCCAAAGGCGGTCGCTTCCTCGCTGATTTTGGACGATTTCCCAAAGTTCATGAACACGAGCTGCCGTTCGTGAACCAACCACTGTCGATCGAGCGAATGATCGGCGGCGAAACGCGGGCGGACGGCGCGGAGCTCAATTATCTCTTTCCGACGCCGTTTTTTTTACGGGCCACGTTAGGCGGCTACAACGAGATCGGCGAAGAAAACCAGCAGGTCGACAATCGCCAATCGCGCTCATGGAGCCGGTTCACCTATCTCGGCAGGCTCAATACCTACTTTGATCTATCGGACAATCACAGCATCGAGCTGGGCACCAGCATGGCGTACACGCCGTCGGTCCGTCTCACCGGCTCTGCCGATGGCGGAGATCGAATGCTCAATGGCATCGATTTGACCTACCGATTTCAACCGCTCGCGAGCACGGTTTACCAGGGAGTGACCGTCGGCTCGGAAATTTTTCGCAATAGCGAACAATTCGCCTTTGAAAGTGTTGCGAAACGCCGGGAAGCCTTCGGCGGCTACAGCTATGCCGAACTGAAACTGAGTAAGAACTGGTCCACGGGATTTCTTTTCGACTACGCCCCGAGCGTCTCAAGTCCAGGCAAGAAGACCATCGGCTACTCGCCGTTTGTGACCTGGAATATGAGTGAGTTTAATCGGTTGCGTTTCCAATTCACGCATGCGGATGATCGCGTCCGCGAAGATAAAAATGATGGCGGCAATCAAGTTTTTTTACAGTGGACCACCGTCATCGGCGCCCATACCCACGGCTTTCTTGGCCGCTAGCCGGTGAAAGGACAAGCAAATGAATATTTTTCTGAAAATCGCAAAATGGCAAATCATAACGATCATTTTAGTTGCAGCCGGGACTTATTGCCGAGCCGCGCTGGCGCAACCCATACGAGTTGTCGCGACGTTTCCGGATCTCGCCGATATTACCCGGCAGATCGGGAAGAATTTGGTCAGCGTGGAAAGTCTGGCGACCGGCGTGGAAGATCCGCACGGAGTGCCGATGAAACCCAGTTTCGTGCCGCGCCTCAACCGCGCCAACGTTCTTGTGGTGACCGGGCTCGATGACGAGCATTCCTGGCTGCCGGCGCTGCTCGAGGTGGCGAGCAATCCGAAAATCCTTCTGGGTCAGCCCGGCTACATCGATTGTTCGGTCGGCGTTCCAGTTTTGGAAGCTCCCACGCGGCTTGATCGCGCCGAGGGGGACCTGCATCCGAAGGGAAATCCACATTATCTTTTGGACCCGACCTACGGGAAAATCGCCGCTCAGAACATTGCCGCCGGATTGGCGCGCAGCTTTCCCCAGTATCAAGCGGATTTCGACAAGAATTTGAAAGCCTATCTCGGCGAGCTCGATAACTGGATCAGTCGCTGGGAAAAAATCGCGGCGCCGCTCCGCGGTGTAAAATACGTGGAATACCATCCGGAGTGGGTTTATTTCGCCAACCACTTCGGTCTGAAGCGGGTCGGTAGCATCGAGCTCAAGCCAGGCATCGAGCCGACGCCGAACCATCTCGTGGAGCTCGTGCAGCAGATCAAGCAGGAAAAGGCCCTAGTGCTGATTTATGGCTCGCAGAACCCACGGATCCCGCAGCAGCTTCAAGGAGAGACCGGTATAAAAGTCCTGCGACTCTACACCAGCGCCGGTGCGCGCTCCGAAACCGATACCTATATCAAATGGATCGATTATACGGTGCGCAGCTTAGTGCAGGCGGTGAGTTGAAAGATGAAGTCGCCGAATATCTCAATCATTGCAAAAACGGCAATGGCCGATGGACTCGTTCCTTTGATCGTCATGGACAACATCAGCTTAGGTTACAATTCCAGCGCCGTTTTGACGGACGTCAATCTGGCAATCTACCCCGGCAATCTCGTGGGATTAGCAGGCCCCAACGGCTCCGGTAAGACGACACTATTCAGAACGATGCTCGGTTTGTTGGCCCCACTCAGCGGCACGCTCGTGCGCAATTGTCCTTTGGCGAAGTTCGGCTATGTTCCACAGAGCGCTGCCCTCGACCCGCAGTTCCCACTGAGCGTTCTCGAGATCGTCGAGATGGGCGCCTATGGCCGGGTGAAATCATTTCAGATCTTCCCCGTGCACGAAACTAAACGGGCTTTGGAGGTTCTCGAACAAGTCGGCATGGCGCATGTCAAAGCCAAATCTTTTTTTGCTCTTTCAGGTGGGCAGAAACAGCGCGTGCTGATCGCGCGCGCCTTAATGGTCGGTCCCGCGATCATGATTCTCGATGAACCGCTCTCCGGGGTCGACGAGGAATCGCGGCAAAGCATCACCAGTCTACTGATCCGATTAAGCCGCGAAGAGTGTCTGGCGGTTTTCTTTTCGAGCCACGACTTGGAAATGGTTCAAAGGGTCGCCGACAAGATCGTGCGCGTCGACAGGGGCGCGGTTTGGGTCGAAGAAAGGAGCGGCTCTTGATGAATGGCTTTTTTACGATCGTGAATCCGTCGTATCTGCTCTTCCCCGCGCTCGTCGGCACGCTCATCATGGGATTCGTCTGTCCGCTTATCGGTTCTTACCTGGTTTTGCGCCGGACGATCTTTCTTGGGCTGACATTGCCGGAAATTGCCGCGGCAGGGGTATCTTTCACGTTCTGGTTGCAGCAAACTGGAGTTTTGCCTGAGTTCGCACAGGGTGAACGAAGCATCGGCATGATCGGCTCGCTGTTATTTACTTTTCTCGGTATGGCTTTGCTTGGATATCTCGAACAGCGCGGCAAGGGCATGGCGGAAGGCCGTCTCGCCGCTGCTTACGCGTTTGCCGGAGCGGTAACGATCTTGTTCATGGTTTTCAACCCCGCCGGTCAGGTCGACGTTCTGAATCTACTAAAAGGCGAAGTCATCGCGCTGTCGCGAGGCGAGCTCAAACTGTTGGCGGTGGTCTTTGGGCTTGTCGCCATGGTCATGCTGGTTTTTCGCAGAGAGTTTCTGCTCATTTCTTTTGATCGCGATTTGGCCTTTCTGCTGAAGGGGCGACAGATCATCTGGGATATCCTGCTCTATTTGCTCGCCGGGATAGTGATTGCTCTGGGTGTGATTATGGCGGGACCGCTCTTGATTTTTGGCTTTCTCGTGTTGCCGGCGTTGGCGGCCAGACCTTTGGTCAGCCGCATGAGCGGCTTTCTTCTGCTCTCTTCCTTGCTGGGATTGGTGATGGCGTTTGTCGGCTTCTACAGCTCAGTGCGGCTCGATCTTCCCCTGGGTCCGACGGACGTGGCGCTCGGATGCTGCTTGATTTTTCTCGCCTATGGATTGAGCCGGATCTCCGTGCGGGGCCGCGCTGCGCTCATGCTGGGCGCGCTCATCGTGGTTTCGGGCAACGCGTGTGGTTCCGCGAGAACGGCCTCGCCAATTCCTGAAGCCAGAGCTCTCAATCCACGACCGCTGTGGCTGGCCAAGGTGAAAAACAGCACAGCATTGCCACTGGTGTTGCCGTCGTCCAATCCGCTACGCTCTCTCGCCGAGATGGCCGGAAAGGTTTCTGCGGATTATCGATCCAGTGTCATGGATCTGCTTCGGCAAGATTTACAAACGGAGTTCGAACAACGCGGATTCAAGGTCGCTCTGCCGGAACAACTCGATGCGCGCTTTACGGCTCTCGCATCTGATCCCGACAGTGCCATGCGATTAGCCCGCGAGGGCAGGCTTTCGGGCGCGGTATTTGTCAGCGAGATCTGGCGTTGGGAGGGAGAAACACAAAAATTCGTCCGCGCATTGGTAGACTTTAAGCTTATTGAGGTCGATGATGGAACGGTGCTGTGGGAGCGGCGGGTTCAACGGGCCATTCCCACACCGAGCGCCACCAATCTCGGACAAGCGTCGGCCGATGCCGTCAGGGCAATCGTGCGCGAGCTATTCGCCGGGTAAGAGGATCCCACGTCAGCTACTTGGGTATATAGTCTCGCCAGCGTCGTCGTCGTCAGTCTGCTGTCGCTGATCGGGCTCGCGTTTATTTCCATCGGAGAAGACCGGCTCAAGCGGATTATCTTTTTTATGGTGAGCTTGGCGGTGGGGGGGTTGTTTGGCGACGCTTTCATTCATCTCTTGCCGGAGTCCTTCGAACGGCTGGGCAGCAAAGAACAAGCTTCAATCTTGGTGCTTGCCGGAATTTTCGCGTTTTTTGTGCTCGAAAAGTTTCTGCTCTGGCGGCATCAGCACGTGCTCGGCTCGGATCATGGAGTGCATCCGGTGGGTTATATGAACCTGGTCGCCGACGGCGCGCACAATTTTATCGACGGCGTCATCATCGGCGCGTCTTATGCCATCAATCTCCACGTCGGGCTGGCAACGACCCTGGCGGTGGTGTTTCATGAAATCCCGCATGAACTGGGTAACTTTTTTGTTTTGCTCTATGCCGGCTTCAGCAAGGGCAAGGCATTATTTTTCAATTTTTTGTCGGCGCTGTTTGCGGTTTTGGGGACGATCATCTCGCTGTTGATCGGTTCCAGCATCGCTGATTTCTCGGGAGTGATGCTGCCCCTGGCGGCCGGTGGATTCATCTATATCGCGGGATCCGATTTAGTACCTGAGCTAAATAAGGAAGCGACGTTAAGCAAATCGCTGGTACAACTGCTGGCGATAGGATTGGGAGTCGGATTGATGTTTCTACTAACTCTATTGGAATTATAGGACTGATTTATGAATCTTCGTAAATGGGTCAAATATAGGCTTCTCACGGTGACGCTCGGATGGTTATGCCTGGTGATCAGCGTGCCACTCGCGGCGCGGGCGGCCACACAAACCGAGATCACACGCGCGACACTCAAAAACGGCCTGCGTGTGGTGATTGTCCGTAATGCCTTGGCGCCCGTGGTGACGACAGAAATCAACTATCAAGTTGGGTCCAACGAGGCGCCGGAGGGTTTTCCCGGGATGGCGCATGCTTTGGAGCACATGATGTTTCGCGGCAGCCCGGATCTTTCGGCGGCTCAGCTGTCGAGTTTGATCGCGGCGATGGGCGGGAGTTTCAACGCGGCCACGCAGCAGGTCGTCACCCAGTATTTCTTTACTGTCCCGGCGACCGATCTGGAAACAGCGCTCCAAATCGAGGCGATCAGGATGCGCGATGTGCTCGCCACCGACGCGCTGTGGAAACAGGAGCGCGGCGCGATCGAGCAGGAGGTGGCGCAGGACTATTCGAATCCCGAATACTTATTTTATTCGCGCCTGCTGGCGCAGATGTTCGCCGGCACACCGTACGCGCACGATGCGCTCGGTACGCGGCCTTCGTTCCAAAAAACCAGCGGCGCGATGCTCAGAGATTTTCATCGAAAGTGGTATGCGCCGAACAATGCGATTCTAGTGATCGTCGGTGATGTGAATCCCGAAACAGCCTTGGCGACTGTTCGACAGCTGTTCGAGTCTATTCCGCGCCGGAGCGTGCCCCCTCGACCGAAGATTGCGCTCAGGGAGTTAAAACCAGCCAAGATCGAGATCGAGTCGGATCTGCCCTATGGATTGGCCGCCGTCGCGTATCGCATGCCCGGCTACAGCGATCCTGAGTTCGCTGCGAGTGTCGTAATGGCGGATGCGCTCGACAGCCGGCGCGGCGATCTTTACGGCTTGGCTGCCGAAGGGAAGGCTTTGTCCGGCGGTTTCGATGCGAGCGCATTGCCGGCCGCGGGATTCGGCTATGCCCATGCAGCATTTCCGCAGGGACAGGATAGCGCCACGCTCATTTTGGAGATGAAGCAAGCGATTGCTCGGTATCTCGATCAGGGCTTCAGCGAGGATTTGGTCGAGGCTACGAAACGGCGTGAAGTGGCGGAAGCGGAGTTTCGCCGCAATTCGATTTCCGGGCTGGCCGCTGAATGGTCGCAAGCACTCGCCGTCGAAGATCGAAACTCCATCGATGACGATATCGATGCGATCAAGAAAGTTACCGTGGCCGATGTGAACCGTGTGGCGAAAAAATATTTGACCAATGACAAGGCCATCGAGGTGATCATGACACCGCATGCATCCGGCGAAGCGGTGGCGTCGCAAAGCTCGCGTTCGGGCGGCGAATCCTTTGCGCCCAAACAGGCGAAAGCGGTGCCTCTACCCGCCTGGGCCAAGCGAGCGGTGTCGCCTTTATCCGTCCCGGTATCAACTGTGCAGCCGACCGATATCACGCTCGGCAATGGGTTACGCCTGATCGTACAGCCGGAATCGATCAGCGATACGATCAGTGTCTACGGACGGGTCAAGAATCGGCCCGACCTTCAAGTTCCCCCCGGAAAGGAAGGTACGGATCAAATCCTCAGAGATCTCTTCTCGTACGGCTCGGTCGAGCTCGACCGTCTCGCGTTTCAGGAAGCGCTCGATAAAATTGGCGCCAAATTGCATGCGGGTACAAGCTTTTCGCTCGAAGTGCTGCCGGACGCTTTCGGGCGCGGCGTCGAGCTATTGGCTGACAACTTGCTTCGTCCGGCGCTCCCTGACGCGGCGTTCAACGCCGTGCAGCAGCGCACACGCCAAGCTGTCGCCGGCCAGCTGCAGAGCCCGATCTACCGTTCAGGTCGCGCCTTTCTCAAAGCGATCTATCCGGAAAAAGATCCCACGCTGCGCGAAGCCACGCCCGAGACGGTCGCAGCGCTGACCCTGAACGATGTGCGCCAGTATCACGAGCAAGTTTTTCGTCCGGATCTGACCACGATCGTTGTGATCGGAAAGGTGACACCCGAGCAGGCGCGTGCTGTGGTTGAAAAGTATTTCGGCTCTTGGAAAGCCGCCGGGCCAAAGCCTGAGACCGATCTGCCGCCGGTACCGCGCAACAAGGCTAGTTCTATCGTTGTCCCGGACCGGAGCCGCGTCCAGGACGAGGTCAACCTCGGCCAAACCTTCGAGCTCAAACGCCAGGACGAGGATTACTATCCGCTGCAGGCGGGTATACAAATTTTGTCCGGTGGTTTCTATGCGAGCCGGCTCTATCAGGATTTACGCGAAACGAGCGGCTTGGTTTACTCCATCGGCGCCGAGCTGCAATCGAGCAAGACCCGTTCGGTGTTTGCTGTCTCGTATGCCTGTGATCCGCCCAATGTCGCCAAAGCGCGCGCCCTGGTGGAGCGCAATCTCAGGCTGATGCAAACCAACCCGGTCACGCCCGGCGAACTGGAGAAAGCAAAAATTCTGCTACTGCGCAGTATTCCGCTTAGCGAATCGAGCGTGCATGGTATTGCGAGCGGGCTGCTCGACCGTTCGTTGCGTGATCTGCCGCTCGATGAGCCGATCACCGCAGCGAAGCGTTACGTCAATTTGACCGCTGCGGAGATTCAAGCGGCGTTTGCGAAGTGGCTCAAACTAGAAGATCTAGCGCAGGTCGTGTTGGGACCGGCGCCCAAGTGACATGGGTTCTTTTGCGGTTGTAAAAAGGTTTGGTATAGTCGCGCATGCCTTCGATCCTGATTAAAAATATCGGCGCTCTGGTCACCGGAAAATTGGAAGGCCCCCTCAGGGCAGCGGATTCCATTTTCATCAAAAACGGTCTTGTTGAAGCGATCGGCAATGGCTTGAGCCAACCCGCGGACCAGACGATTGATGCGAACGGGATCACGGCAATTCCCGGTCTGATCGATTCTCACTCGCATCCGTCCATCGGCGAGTACACGCCGGCGCAAAATTCCCTCGGCTGGATCACCAACTACATGCACGGCGGCGTGACCTCGTTGATCTCCGCCGGCGAGCTGCATTTGCCCGGTCTGCCGCTGCCGCCGGATGCTCGCACGGCGTTGTCCGTCGCGATCGTAACCAAGAAATGCTACGACAACTTGCGCCCGTCCGGCGTCAAAGTGCATGCCGGAACGTTATTACTGGTTCCGGGACTGAGTGAAAGGGACTTTGACGAAATTCATGCCCTCGGCATTAAGCTGGTCAAATTTATTTTTTACGATTACAGTCTTTTGCCCAACGGTGAAGCGGAGCGCTACGTCGGCTGGGCGCATGCGCGCGGCATCAAGGTAAAAATTCATTCGGGCGGTGTCTCGCGGTCCGGTGTCAGCCAAGTTGCCGGCTTTGCGATGGTGCAGAAGATCAAGCCCGATATTATCGGCCACATTACCGGCGGACCGATCCCGATGGCGGAGGAAGACATGATCCGCATCGCCAGCGAAACCGAATGTTTCATGGAGATCTGCACGTCGGGCAATTACCGCCTGGCGCTGGTGCTCGCGCGGCTCGTCAAGGCGAAAAATTTATACCAGCGGGTGCTCATCGGGACGGATACACCCGGAGGAACCGGAATTGTTCCGCGCGGCATTTTGCGCGAAGTTGCATTTCTGTCTTCGGTCGGCGAGATCGAACCGGAAAAAGCTATTTGCATGGCGACAGGGAACGTCGGTCGCGCGCACGATCTTAATATCGGCATACTGGAGGAGGGACGCCCGGCGGATCTCGTGCTCCTGCACAAAATTACCGGGTCGGTTGCCAAGGACGCGCTCGATGCATTTGCCAAAGGCGATTTGCCGGGTATATCGACGGTGGTGATCGATGGCGAGATTCGGGTCGCAGGGCGGAGTCAGCAAACGCCGCCGCCGGAGCGAGTCGCGGTGCTGAAAGAATAAATGAGCATCGAGGATAGATGTGGAGGATCGACCCGCTATTCTCGATCCTGGCTCCCGGAGTGAACATGGATTACGGAGTTGGATTATTTCCCACCGAGCCGTTACAGAAAATGATTCACCTGGCCAAGGTGACCGAGGAGGCCGGTTACAGCCACATTTGGGTTGGCGACTCGCATCTGATCTGGCGCGAGGCCTACGTCAATATGGCAGCCATGGCGCTCAACACGACGAAGGTTAAGCTCGGCACGGGCGTCACCAATCCGCTCACGCGCCATCCCTCGGTGGTCGGCAGCGCCTACGCAACTTTGGAGGAGTACGCACCCGGGCGGATGATCGTCGGCATCGGTTTGGGCGATAGCTCGGTGGAAACCATGGGGATGAAACCCGCCAAGCTATCGTACTTCGAGACCACCATCGGTCAACTGCGTGAGCTTCTCGACGGTAAGGAAGTGCAACTCGAAACCGGCAAGATCCACGTGCTTCACCCATGCCAAAGAAAGGTGCCGATTTACATCGCCGCCAGCGGACCGAAAATGCTCGAGCTGTGCGGCCGGATTGCCGACGGCGTGATTGTGCTGGTGGGTGTCGGCGATGAATACATCGAGCACGCCAAAGAGAAAATTGCCGCAGGCGCCAAATCCGCGGGACGTAAAGTGGCAGAGATTCAATTGGTTCTGTGGGTGCCTTGCGCGGTTTCAGAAAAAGCCTC
>Ga0207645_10001296_pt1 | contig 20566 bp, 21 predicted proteins | sample KBSM53metaG_FD_184331 | JGI IMG/M metagenome (GOLD analysis project Ga0207645, IMG submission 184331) | Miscanthus rhizosphere microbial communities from Kellogg Biological Station, Michigan, USA - KBS M5-3 metaG (SPAdes) (version 2) | ecosystem: Host-associated > Plants > Roots > Rhizosphere >...
GTTGAGTAATGATTTCACACTCACGGTTACGAAAGGATCTGGTGCATTTAATCTGACCATTCCGGACCAGTTTGGCGTGCCTGGGCCCCATCTGAAAGTGTTTTTCGGAGGCGCCGATCAAGGCGATGGCCATGGCAGTCTTCTGTCGGCAACCGTTCCCGCTCCCGAGCCATCATCGTTGATGCTGCTCGGAGCTGCGTTTGCCGGAATGGGGATTTGGAGGCGGAAAGCAATCCAGATCTAACTCGTCTGTAGAAGAGTAGCCTAGAAGCAAAGGGCCAGCCTCCGGGAGGGGCTGGCCCTTTGCATTTTCATCGAGAGCCGACTGTGGCCAGATAAGCCCTTCTCCCGTCTTTCAGCGGAACGATGCCTCTGCTTATTTGTCCTTCCGCCGGCGAATCCACGCGGCGGCACCCACTCCGGCAGCGCCGACGGCGAGCAACGCCAGACTGACTGGTTCGGGGACTCCATTAGGAGGTGTCGTGGCGTAGGCTTGAAGCGGTAGGAGCACCCCTGTCAGAACGAGACCAATAAGAAGGAAACCGCAGTCTTGAAAAAGCTTCATCGCAATGCCTCCTCTGTGGTGAAACATTGGTGGTAAGTGTCAGGCGTGCTTCTACTTGCCTCTACGTCGACGGATGAACTCTGCCGCACCTAACCCTGCGAGGCCGGTCCCGAGCAGTATCAGGCTTACTGGTTCCGGTACCGAAGGAACTTGACTCGCATTGGCTTGGATCGGCACGAGCAAACCAATCGCAACTAACAGCATAAAATATTTCATAACAGAACCTCTCAGGAAATTTATGTGAAAAGCAAATAGACGGACCGGTTGAACAACAGTCTTTTCTTATTTTTCTTTATGCCGGTGAATCCACGCGGCCGCGCCCAATCCGGCCGCGCCGACAGCGAGCAACGTCAGACTGACTGGTTCGGGAGCTGGAATAGAACCACTGGCATTGACGTCAAACGGCAGAAGCACTCCTGTAATAACGAGACCAATGCGAATAGCACGCTCTTGCAGCTTGATCACGATTCCTCCTACGTGTTCAGTTTCCTGATTGTGGGGTAGATGTGTTTCCACTTGTCCCTGCGTCCACGGATGAGCTCTGCCGCACCTAATCCGGCAAGACCGGACCCGAGCAAGATCAGGCTTACTGGTTCCGGAACTGAGGTCTCAATACTTGCGAAGGCTTGAGTCGGTGCGAGAAACCCGATCGCGATTAACAGGACGAGATTCATATGCGGCTCCAAGGATTTCATGAAATCCCTCCATGAGCGCAATCTACTGAAGTAGCAGCATTTTCCATACCAGTCTCGAAATAGTTGAAAAATTGAAGAAGTCATTACGGATGGAACAAGAAGTGTTGTCAAAAGATTTAACGCTGGAGGTCTGTACGATAGCTTGTGGGATACACGTAAGCCCTTGAAACGTAGCTAATGACGGAACGTTCGGATCGTGTTGGCGTGTTTGTTAAAAAATTTGACAGAGGAAAGCGCTCATAACGAGGGAGAACCTATATTTAGGAAATTGGCCTGATGCTAATCGGTGACTGACAGCAAAGAAATCAATGTTGGCTCACAGCCTCATTAATACGCTTAAGCAAGCATTGCGCGACCCTCGCGTTGCCTTCCGCTGTATAATGGGACAGCTTATCGACAAATCGTTCAGCAGACTTCAATGGCATCACACAAGGTGTAAGGTCGGTATATGCAATGCCTGCCTCTTGCAGCACTTTTTTGCCAATTGGGAGGGTTGGAGCGACTTCAGCAAACTCCGCTTTTTGGGCAAAGTAAACTATAATTGGGATGGTTCGTTCGGAGGCTGCCGATTGAATGAAGGCGTTCAAGATCGAGGCGTTCACAGACGATAGTGCTGAATCAGAGTTATCATCTCCGGCATCTTCCCACCGTGGAAACAAGGTCATAACAACCCGAGCGAGATAAGAATGGTGGACGAAGCTAGATTGCCACTGGCTCGGCTTATAGCTTCTATCGTACTCCAAGAAGGGTAGCTCAGAAATCGATTCTCGAGAGAATGTGTCTTTCGGTGTAAGAGGAGGCACATTGAGTGCTTTGAGATTCCCGTTACGCAAGAGGAAACGAGGCTTGGAGAAAGGGAAATTCACCCAGGAGCTGAGAGCAGGATAGAGCCTCATGGTACGTTCGAAATCATCGGACACCAGCCCAAAGATCACGATGTTCGGCTTCCACCCGCGAACATCTTTTTCGTACCTAAGATAGGCCTGATCTACCCCATAGCCGCTAACGCCAAAGTTCAAAACTTCAAACTTTGACCCCAACCCTTCCTGAAGGAAGTAGGCCCAAGAGTCTTCATACCTCACATCGTCGCCGAAGGTAAAAGAATCTCCTACTAAGGCGATCCGTAACTTATTGGTAATTCTTGCGAAGGAAATACCCTCTTGCGGAGCACGTATACCTTCCCAACTGGAATAGTAGAGGCCGTTGGCGCTCCGCTTGTTCGGTCCGAGCGTCCATCCCATCAGATCATCGTACACGAGGTAGGAGAGACGATCGGCCTGCTGATCGAGAAGCTTTCTTTCATACAGCGCAATATTTGACCAGCTTTTCGGCAGCAGCATTCTCCATCTCCAGATCTCCCCTTCCGTAGAACGGCTTGTGCCTGCCCTTATGGCAACCTCAGCAGTTATGAGGACGAGTATGACCATAGCGAGGTGTATCGTTAATAACAGCCGAAAGTCATGTGATCTTGATCGAAGGCTTGCCTTATATTGAGAAACAATAACAGCGGCGGCTAGGACCAAGCCAGCGCCGGCCATGAGAAATACGATGCCCGACCTGTTAGAAAGGAGCAGTGTGAAGGGGCGATCACCCTTCACGTAGAATGCCACTAACATGACTGCAATACACAATTCGGATATGAACAGGCAGCTAAGTAGAAGCAGTGAATTTACTTTGGGAGCGAGAGGCGAGCTGGCTGCTTCAAGACCAAATGGTAACGAAGTCGGAGCCCTCAAAGTTACCTCATTTCACAAAGGCGCTTGGTAAAAGTAATTGGGAAAAGTTTCCCAATTTTAGGACACGGCATGGGCAGGCTGCAAGGCCCAGCGGCTTGGCTTGACATCTCTTAAGTGTTACGAATAAGTTCTCACGGAATGGGTAGTAAAGGACTTGCTGCGGCCGCTCGTAGATTGCTCCCCCCTTTGGTCCGGATCCTACTGCGGAACGGGATCGCGGCCAAATCCTTCTATGAATTGGTGAAGGAAACCTACGTACTCGTCGCTCGCGAGGAATTTGGAATTCGCGCGAAGCCAGCAACGACGTCACGCATTGCAATCCTCACTGGGCTTACCCGCAAAGAGGTCCAACTGCTGCTCGACACTCCCCGCAAGCGGGAAGATCGGTATGAAGAGGAATACAATCGTGCGGCGCGCGTCATTACTGGGTGGATGCGTGACCCCGATTTTAGTGATGGCAACGGCCATCCTGTGCCACTCCGAAGGGTCGGAAAACGCCTATCCTTCAGCGCCCTCGTCAAACGCTATAGCGGAGACATCCCTCAGCGCGCGATGCTGGATGAGTTAATGCGGGTAAGGGCTGTAAAGCGGTTGGGAGATGGGCGTATCGGGCTGGTCGTTCGCGGGTACATCCCTCAAAGAGGCATGGATCAACAGTTGACAATTCTGGGGCAGGATACTGCCGACCTCATTAGTACAATCGAGCATAACTTGTATGCAAATCCCTCCCGGCCACGCATCCAACGCAAAGTGATGTACGACAATGTGCCGATGGAGTGGGCCGATGCCTTCCAGTCAATCGCACAGGCTCGTGCCCAAGAAATGCTCGAGGGGCTTGACCGCTGGCTTGCCCATCGTGACCGCGACGTCAATCCAACTGTCAAAGGGAAGGGTCGAGTGCGAATCGGCCTTGGTGTCTATCACTTTGAAGAACGGCTCGATCAGAACGGCTGATGCGTCCACATTAACCTGGCGGCCTCATGTCAACGCAACCGATATGAAGGTCTTAGCGCTCGCTCTAACCATATCGTTCTCTGCATTGCCAGCGTGCAGTCCAAGTCCTCAAGCAGGCGGTGGCATTGGCGGGACGGGCTCGATCTCCATCGTCTCCTCTGGACCCGTAACTAAACTGCACGATCTCTCCGTCTCAGGAACGGAATACGACACCTCCAATTCCCTCTACTGTATGGATGGAGAGCCATGCAGCACAGAAAACAATTTGAAGCTCGGCATGGTGGTGATTGTTCGAGGGACGGCACAATCGCCATCGGAAACGCCTGCGAACCGCGTGGCAGATATAATCACCTTTGAAGAAACCGTGGAAGGGGTCGTTCAATCTGTTGCGCCCGATGGCTCCGGGTTGGTCGTGCTCGGGCAATCAGTCACGGTAGACCCAAAAACCGTGATTGAAGGTTCCATAGCCAACCTTAAGCCAGGAGTGGACGCAATCGAAGTCAGCGGGTTTGTCGCGGGAGATGGTCACATTCTCGCTACCTTGGTCATGAGGCGCAGCGGCATGCCACAGTTTGAAGTGGAGGGCGTTATTAAGAATCATGATACGGTGGCTAAACGCTTTGAAATCGGACAACTGGTGGTGGAGTACTCCTCTGCAGTCATCAGTGACATCCTAGTGGGAGACACGATGCCTTGGAACGGTCGTCTCGTCCATGTACGCGGAGATGCATGGCAGCCCCGAAACGAAGTGCCGCATGGCGCCACTCTTAGATCCATCAGCATTAAGCCACTCAGCCTCAGCGTCGAAGGCAGTTCTGAAGCAAAAATTGAAGGCTTTATTACCCACATGACTCAGTCAGGCGCACTGACGATCAACAACCATCCAATAACACTGTTGTCCGACACAACGTTCGAGGGTGGCACAGCGGATGAGCTCATCCCTGGCGCGCATGTATTGATCCATGGAAGCCTGATACAAGGCCTGTTAGAAGCTCATGAAGTCGTATTCAAGGAGAACCTTCAGGCAGAATCGAACGTCGAGTCAATCGACCTTCAATCTCGCACTCTCACTCTGACCGGGCTTCCGGGGCTTGTCATTGAAACTGACGCTCGAACACTGATTGAAGGCGGGGGTGTTGTCATCCCTTTTGAGAATATCCGAATCGGCGATCACCTCAAAATCCATGCGAAACTCATGGAGGGCCAACGAGCATCCGCCACTGAAGTTGAGAGGACAGGACCTTCTCTGACCATTGTGCTAGAGGCTCCGCTGCAATCTGCAGCGGAGCCACAGATCCAGCTTGCTGGTGTGAAGATCGATACGTCCGACATACCAGATGACGCATTCTTGGGGATTTATGGACCAATCGGTCGAGCTACATTCTTTGAAAGGCCGTTGGTCGGGCGGCTGGTATGGGGCAAAGGCAGCCTGAATGGCAGCAGTGTAATTTGGAGGACTGTCGGGGTCAAATAGACCAACGGATTCCTATACCGGGAGAGAAACCTTGGCTGCAAGCAAGCAATTCGGTGATTCGATTTCGACCGGCGCTTCCAGCCAGTAGGAAGAAATGAATTTACTCACATCGCATTCCCCGCAAGCTCGGTATCGTGCATGACCATTTTTAGATTTCAGGCTCAAGAACACAACACCAGGCATGTCCGAAATTAGTACTGGCCTCGACGGCATCCATCTTCCTCATTGTAGTTGGAAAACGTAGGCGGCTCCACTCTCCGGAGCGCTGTGATCGGCTTGGTTGGCCTCGGTCGCCATCGCTGCGCGGTTCTCTTTGTTAGCCCCCACGGCCACCGTGTTTCCGTCCACAGCCAAGGCGGCCCCAAACCAGTTATTTGCTCCTGCGTTCGAAGCCTTCACGTAGGCAAGTTGACTCCAGACCCCACTTTGCCGAGTAAAAACATAGACTGCTCCACTGTCAGGAGCGGAATTATCGGCACCATTCCCTCCAACCACCTGGTCTGCGCTATCTTCTTGATGGGCGCCAATGAGCAACGTCTGAGTCGTCATGGCGACATGGAATGCAAAGAAGTCACCGACTCCAGTGTTGGACGACTTAAGATAAGCCTCCTGGCTCCAGGCTCCGCCCGTCTTTGAAAAAACGTAGGCTGCGCCACTGTCGGGTGCGCTGTTGTCTGCCTGGTTTCCTTCAATTCCCACAGCCACACTGTCCTCAAATGGAGCTCCGACCAGGAAAGTGTCTCCTGCAATAGCCACCCCATTGCCGAACCCGTCGCCGGACCCGGTGTTGGTGGACTTCACATAAGCCTCCTGGATCCAAACGCTACCATTTCGAGTAAAGACGTAGGCAGCTCCACTGTCAGGAGTACTGGTATTCGCTTGGTCTCCTCCGATCCCGACGGCCGCACCGTCCTCAGACGGAGCACCGACGAGGAGCGTATTCCCTGAGAGGTCGACGCTGAACCCAAAACGATCACCCGCTCTGGTGTTGGAGGCTTTCACATAAGCCTGTTGACTCCAGACGCTGCCCGTCCGCGTAAAGACATAAGCTGCTCCACTGTCAGGAGCGCTATCATCGGTCTGGTTTCCGTCGATTCCCTGGGCCCCGCTGTCCTCAAAGCGAGCGCCCACGACCACTGTGTCACCGGATATGGCCACGCTGGACCCGAAAAAGTCACCGGCTCTCGCATTGGATGCCTTCAGAGCAGCCTGCTGACTCCAGACGCCTCCCGTGCGTGTGAACACATAGACCGTGCCAGTATCGCCTGAAATGGGGGCACCGACGACAAGTGTATCCCCCTCGAGATCGACCCAATAGCCAAACCTGGCATCGGCGTTGGTGTCGGAGGCCTTGAGATAAGCCTGCTGCGTCCACACCCCGCTTGCTCGAGTAAAGACATAGACGGCTCCGCTGTCAGTCATGCTGTTATCTGTCTGGTTTCCATTAATCCCCGTGGCCGCGCTGTCCTCAGTGCGAGCATTCACGACCAGCGTGTCGCCGAATACAGCGACGCCCGCCCCAAACCAGTCACCTGCGTCAGTGTTCGAAGCCTTAAGATATGCCTGTGGCACAACTTGCGAAACACCTGGCTGCATGGTTTCTTGACCACCTGTTTCTTGACCACCTCCACTACACATCACCATTGGAAGACTCGTAATAACCAAGAAAAGGAGATGCACATTTCCGACGTGGCGTTCCAAAAAGAGACGAAGAAGATCTGTCCCAAACATAGGAACCTCCGGTCTACTGAACAGGGCTGAGAAGAATCGAGGGGCATCCTAAGGAGGAGGCAAATGTGGGTCTCCTAGTAAATCCCCTAGGTGATATCTCAACCACTCGTCCGACTCCATGCTCCAGCAACATCGCCTGTTTTAAGTTGCACAACCACGAGCGGCCCCCCGCAGATCAGCGCCAGCCAGGATGGCCATCTCAAGGTCAGCACGCATTATTGTCACGCTCGCATTGCCCTCCATTGGTAAGCATCTTACCCATACTGCCCCTAAGAACTTGTATGGCGATATATTTACGTACGTATAGATATAATAATCCATCATCGAAGATAGATGAATTCAGCACTCTTGCCTATCGCCAGAAGGACTCAACCTTAGGCACGCAGGAGTACGTAGCCCTTATGTGGGAATTGCCGTTCGCCCTCCTTCATATGAATATTGAACCAACACAGGATCAACAAATTGTTGATCTGAGCCTTAACAACACTCATTTCAGCAAGGGGGGAATAATGAAAAGGTCGATTTACGGTTCGGCGTTGTTACTTGCCGTGCTTCTCTCTCTGCCGGCGACCTCCGATGCATTTTCGAGGCGATCCAGCAATTCAGAAGTGGGACCAGTGAACGCGCCGGTCCAAGCTTCGAACTACACTAATGGTTCTGCACAAGCGGTCCCGGAACCGCCCGTCCTTTTGCTCATGAGCGTTGGTGTGGGGATATTCGGCCTGGGTTATGCGGTGCAGAGATTCCGCAACCAGTCCTAAGACACCGGAAGCACGTAGAAAAGGCATGGGTCCGATCTCAGAAGTCACCTGAGGTTTCCCATGCCTTCTCTGTTCCAGCCGTACTCGCGTCCTCCTTCGTCCCGACCAAGTCGAACTTATGCTTCCGGACGCATTTCTACATCCAGCAATTTGATCTTGCGGTGCAGATGGCTGCGCTCGATTTTCAAATCTTCCGCTGTGCGAGAAATGTTCCAATGATGCTCGCGTAGTTTGCGTCCGATATATTCCTTCTCAAACGCATTTCGTGCATCGCGGAGCGAGTCGTAGGGCTGCGTCAAGAGTGGGTTCACGACCGGTTGGATTGTGGCGTTCGTGGCTGCAGGGACGGCTCCGGGAGGCTTTACTTGCAGCGATGTCGTGGCTTGTGTCACGTCGATAACGTTGCCCGGGACCATAATCATCAGCCGCTCGATCAAATTTCGGAGTTCCCGGATATTACCGGGCCACTCGTACTGCTGAAACACGTTCATCGCTTCGGGCGTCACCTCTTTCATGCGCAACCCCTGCTCTTCCGCGTGGAGTTTCATGAAATGACGGATGAGAAGCGGAATGTCTTCATGCCGTTCTCGAAGCGGAGGCACCACAATGGGGACGACGTTCAGACGATAATAGAGATCTTCCCGAAAGGCACCTTTCTCGATCTCTTTCATGAGATCTTTGTTCGACGCAGCCAGCACTCGAACATCGACCTTTAGTAACTTGGTTCCTCCGACTCTGGTGAATTGCTGTTCTTGAAGGGCACGCAGCACCTTGGCCTGTGTGTTGAGGCTCATGTCTCCGATTTCATCCAGAAACAGCGTGCCGCCGTCCGCCTGCTCGAACTGTCCCCGTTTCATCGAGGTGGCGCCACTGAATGAGCCTTTTTCGTGACCGAACAACTCGCTTTCAATGAGGGTTTCTGGAATCGCGGCGCAATTGACGGCTACGAACGGCCGATCTGCTCTGGCGCTCTGCAGATGGATCGCACGCGCGACAAGTTCCTTCCCTGTCCCATTCTCTCCTCCGACCAGCACCCGGCTGTTCGTCGGGCCGGCCGTATCAATTAATTGACGAAGTTGTTGCATGGCGGGAGATTGGCCGACGAGCTCGAACTTCCGCTGGACCTTCGTCCGCAACGATCGGTTCTCTTCTTCCAGTCGGTACTGTTCCAGGGCATGCTTGACACGCAACGTGACATTTTCCAACGAAAGAGGTTTCTCGATGTAGTCATATGCGCCCAGCTTGATGGCTTTGACGGCGGTTTCAATAGACCCGTGGCCGGACATCACCATAACCTGCGCAGTCGGCACGAATTCTCTGATACGGCGCAACGTTTCGAGGCCGTCCATGTCGGGCATCCAGATATCGAGCAGCATCAGATCCGGTGGGTCGGCCATGTAGGTCTTCAACGCCTCGGCGCCACTCTTTGCGACTGAGACCTCATAGCCCTCGTCCTGCAGAATGCTGCTGAGAGACGAGACAATCGCTTCTTCATCGTCGACGACTAGGATCGAAGCTGACATGAGACTCCGTGCGTCCGTCAGTTACAGCTACACCGGCAATTCAAAGGTAAACAACGCGCCACGCGGCTGGTTGTTCCCGGCCGTGATTTGGCCCTCGTGATCCGTGATGATCCGCCGTACAATTGCGAGGCCCAGACCTGTGCCCGTTTTCTTCCTCGTGAAATACGGCACGAACAGTTTCTCTTGGTCTTCTGGCGCAATCCCGCTGCCCTCATCCGCAATCGAGACAACGGCTCGCCGGCGCTTGGTGTCGTACTGCGTCGTCAACCACACCCGACCCTTCTGATTCATCGCCTGGATCGCGTTATCAAGCAGATTAACGAGCACGCGCTTCATCTGCTCCCAGTCGAACTTAAGTTGGGGCAAATCTTCATCCAGCGACACGATCAATTCGACGTCCTTATGCGCACCGCGGTAGAGCGCGATCACCTCGTTGACCACATTGTGCAGCGACTGCAATGCAAGTTGCGGCGCCGGCAGGCGAGCGAATTTGGAAAATTCGTCGACCATATGCTTGAGGCTGGCGACCTCATTCACAATGACGTTCGTGGATTCGTCGAACACCCGGTCAAAGTCCGGCGCCTTTTCCAGAAATTTCTTACGCATGCGTTGGGCGGACAACTGGATGGGTGTAAGCGGATTCTTGATCTCGTGCGCCACCCGCCGCGCCACTTCCTGCCAGGCCGCCACTTTTTGCGCCTTGAGCAGTTCGGTGAGGTCCTCGAACACCAGGACCACGCCGAGATCCTGACCCTGCTCGTCCTTCATTCGCGACGCGTGCAGGGCCACCGTCAGAAATTTTCCGTCCACCTCCACCGTACCGTCGAGGGTTAAATCGTCGCGCTGATCCTGCAGCATACGGTCATAGATCGTTTGAAACAGCGTCAACCCAAACTCCTTGAAGGCCTCATTGGCCGGCCGACCTTGCATGCGCCCAGCGGACACACCGAGAATCCTCTCACCGGACGGATTGAAATTGGTCACCATCCCGTTCTTATCGATGGACAGCAACCCGGCGGCAATCGTATCAACCACTGTTTCAATATAGGCACGGCGGCGGTCGAGTTCGAGGTTGTTGCGACGCAAGGAGAGGTTTGCCGACTCGATAGTGGACTTGCTGCTTTGCAAATCGGACGTCATCCGGTTAAAGGAGTCGATGAGCGTCCCAATCTCGTCGGTGGCCTTCGCGTCGATGCGTACGGACAGATCGCCTTGCGCAATCGCATCCGTCGCTTCGGCCAGTCGCTGGATCGGAACCGTGATGCTGCGTGCGACGTAGAATCCGAACCAGGTCGCCCCGAACAGAATCAACAACGTAATGACGGCGACGAACAAATAGGCCCCGGCCTTGATTGGATTTTTCATCGCCTTAATTTGCTTGTATTCTTCGTATTGGCGGCCAATACCGTCCATCTTGGCGAGGAGGGATTCGGGCACATAGGCGTCCACCACCACCACCCCACCAACCTCATTACCCCGTCCGCTTGCTGCGACCGGCGCCGCGGCGCGGACAAGCCTCCCCGTCTGCGCTTCCTGAACAGTGTTCGCCTCCTGCTTCCCGTTGATCGCTTGGAGGACGAGTTGTCCAATCGGTAAATCGAGCACCCCTGCCGGCACCTCCGCATCAAGCGATTTCGCCAGTGTCTCCATCTTGGCGGAATACACTTCAATGCCCGCCACGCCAAACTCCACCCGCTTACGGGCCATGGCGGCCATCAACAGATCCCGCTGCCCCGGCAGCAGCATATCCTCCCTGAAAATTTCGTGGCTAATGGCGCGCGCGCTGTTCACCGCCAGCGTGATATGCCCCGCATGCTGCATCTTCGCCACTTCATAGGAATCACGCATGACCCGGTCGATTTGATCGCTGAACCATACGTCCACGGCCTTGTTCACCAGGCCGCTGGCCACGAAGGCCAAGAGCATGGTGGGGATCAGTGAAAAGCCGATGAAGGCAGCCACAAGCTTCGTCCGAAACCCGGATCCAATCAACCGGTGGCGGCGTTCGAAATAGGCCTTGATGAGATTTCGCGAAAGAAGGAGCAGCAGGACGACGAAGCCGATCAGATCGAGATTGATCAGCAGGAGGACAAGCGCATAGCTCGTGGACGGAAAAAACGCATCAGGATCATCGTTACCTGGAACAACGACCTGGCCGTAGTAGAACGTCAGCGCGAGACACGGAATGAGAAACAACAGCAGAATCCAGACCGGCCTCAAATGCCGCTTCCGGCGCTCCGGCTCCTGGAGAGGTGGAGTCAGGCCTTCGGAATGGACCCCCACGGGCGCCTCGGGTGCCGCACGACGCTCAGGACCGGTCCAAACCGGAGAGGCCATGTTTGGGCGGGGTTCACTCACAGCCCGAACTCCTTGTCATGACGCAGACTTCTGGCAGGTACGGTCCTCACTATAGCGGAAATGAAAGCCTGGCTCAAAGGTTGCTACGCTTCCCGAAGGAGCAGGAGGCCGTACACAGCTAGCAGGATTACTTCGAAGTCAAACTGACGTATTTCATGCGCAGCGCGTAGAGCATATCGCGCAATACCGTTTGCTCCTCTGTCGTGAGGTTTCCCTTCGTTTTCACGTCCAGAACGGAAAGCAGATCAATGATTTCTTTGGCTTGCGGCAAATTGACCGGCATGGCGGGCTGCTGCGGGTCCAATTGTTCACCCATGAGCATGAGAGAGGAAGTGCCGAGAGAAATCACAAACGAGGCGAACGTGACCGGCACTCCGCTCGCCGAGTCAGAGGCAGGGCTCAACGGCGCCTCCTTCGAGGCCGCCTGGGACTGGGAAGAAGTTGGAGCGGGATGATCGGCGCCTGCGCTGCTACCCCGCCGATCTCGAATGATAAATCCTTCCTCTGGTTCTCCGGGCACGGCTGCCTCCGTGGGTGCTGGACTGAATGGGTGGGGCCTACCGCGTTGGCAGCGTACCACAGGGTCCTCGCCGGCGCAACTCGTTGAAGGGCCATGGGAACCAGGTATAATAGCGTCTTTCAAACACGACTTGGAGCCCCGAGGTTGTCCGAGCGCTTTCAAAAATTGACCGACCTGATGGCAGCGTTGCGCGCGCCAAACGGGTGCCCCTGGGACCGCAAACAGACGCATGAATCATTGAAGCCGTATTTGCTCGAAGAAACGTACGAGGTGCTGGAAACGATTGATCAGCAGGACCGTCGAAAGCTTGCGGAAGAGCTCGGCGACGTGCTGCTTCAGGTCCTCTTCCACAGTCAGATCGCCGCCGAAGCCGGCACCTTCACGATCGACGATGTGCTCGACCAACTCGCCGACAAACTCGTGCGGCGCCATCCACACGTCTTTCCCAACGGCTCCAACGATCCCGTTCCGGCCAACGCCGATCAGGTGTTGGCTAAATGGGAAGACATTAAACGAGCGGAGCGTGAAGCGGAGGGACGGCCGGAATCGGTGCTCGATGGCGTCCCACAGACACTACCGGCACTGTTGCGCGCCTATCAGATCCAGGCACGCGCCTCCCGCGTCGGCTTTGATTGGGGTCATGACCAAGCCGGCTTTGACCAGGTCTTGATGAAGATCGAAGAAGAAATTCGTGAATTGAGAATCGCGCTCCGGCAGCCATCCTCCATGGAGGGGAAACAGCGCGAAATCGAAGCCGAATTCGGCGATGTCCTGTTCTCCCTCGTCAATCTGTCCCGCTTCGTCAAAGTGAATCCTGAAGATGCCTTGCGCCTTGCCGTCAACCGCTTTGTGACTCGGTTTCAATACATCGAGCGGCAGGCCGCACGTGAAGGACGCACGGTTCGTGACCTGTCGTTCGATGAGATGAACCGGCTATGGGAAGACGCTAAGCGGGAGCTTCCGGCGAGCGACGTGAGGGGATGATGGGGGAAGAGCAAGGTCCCTACCAGGAAGGCAAGCGCGCCGGGCTGCATCCTCTTATCGTGGTCTTTGGAGTCCTGCTCGGTCTCTGGCTGTTCGTCGCACTGATCGTTCCCAGTTCGCGAAACAAGCAGGCCACGGGCACAGAAGGGCCCGCGGGCCCCGTCATTGAAGATCCCGAAGCGGCTCCGGTGATTTTCAAGGTCCAGTCGACGGTTTCCGACATGAATGCCGTCAGTGTAGTCGTCCCGACACAAGCCACCGAAAGTCAGGTCGTGGCTCTCCTCAAGCGTCTGAAAAAGGAACGCCTCGCGGGCACGCTCACCGATCTGATTCCGGCAACGACGCCGGGCCACAAACTTGGTGACCATGCCGTAGCGGACATTTATGTGCTTTCCAACCCGATCTATGCGGAGGCGGATGTGATCAGAACGCTCTCCCGCGGCGCCCATGCGCCGGGAGGACTCTATCCCGACCGAGTACCGTTTGAGGTGGCAATGGAAGAGATCCGCGGCCACTACCGCATCGACTTGAACAACACGGGGGCGCCTGACACGGCATCCATCGGATTTGCCGATGAATCAGGCGTCCATTCGAAGCACTATCGTAAGATTTTCTGAACGGACGTGACGACCTTAAAGATTAAATCTTCGCGCGGTCTTTGATTTCCGTCCGGAGCGCCTCCCGCTGCTGCTCGAACCATGACTCGAGTCTCGCAAACAAATGCGCCATTTCACCCGTGAACGGTGCAACCACGACGTCGGCGCGTCCGGAGAGTAGTCCATCGTGATCGGCGATCCGCAATTTTTCCTCGGCGATTCGTCTCGTGAGCAGTTGGGACACCAGGAGTTGTTGGCCAGGTGATCCGCTGACCGGACCCAGGATCCTTCCTCGCAGCACGTCGAGTTCTTCCGCGATGGCCACCTTGACTCGGACGGCATGGGGCATCGGCCAATGCGGACGCTGAATGGAATAGTCATAGGAGAAGACGGGTTCCCGCGGCTCACGGAAAGGCCCGGCTACCCCAAGAATTTTCATAGCGTTCGTCGTCGTCATAGCTCCTGTTCCCTTTAATGTCGTTCCCCTGAGAAGTATCGGATCACTTTCTCCGCGGCCACGGCACCCTCACGAATACAATCTGGTATTCCCACGCCTCGATAGGCTGCACCGGTCAACACCACGCCGCCGTATCGGCTCAATGCTACCTCAGCTTGCTCAAGACGATCCAGGTGTCCTAACCGATATTGCGGCATGGCCTTCAACCAACGGTTGACCTCCATATACGTAGGCTTCGCGGCAAGGCCGCAAATCTCCTTCAACTCGGCTTTTACCCGCTCGACCAGCGCCTCATCATCGAGATCGAGAATGGCCTCGCGCCCCGCCCCTCCCACGTAACAGCGAGCCAACAACTGGCCTGACGGTGCGCGGTAGGGCCACTTCAATGAGGTCCACGTCGCGGCGACGAGCTCGCGTCGTTCGACGCGAGGCACGACAAACCCGAACCCCTCGATCGAGCCGCCAACGACGGAAGCCGGATAGGCCAGGGCGATCGTTGCGGTGGAGGCATAAGGAATCGTCTCGAGCAGACCCCCCGCAATCGGCGTCAAGGGTCGCAACAACTCCGCCGTGACAAAGGCCGGCGTCGCGAGCACCAGGCTGTCGGCGGAAAGCGCCGATCGGTCTTGCAACATCACGTCGTATGTCCATCGTCCAAGCTGATGCGAGCGCACGCGCAAGGAATCCACGGGCACGCCGCTTCTCAATGTCACTCCTTGGCCGGACAACCGGCCGATGAGTGCGGTCACAAGCGCTTCAAGACCGGGCTTGAGGCTGACAAACATCGTCCGCCCTGCCGCCTGCCGAGCCGCTCCGTTGTTGGCCGATCTGGCCGCGAGCATGCCACGCAGGATGCTGCCATAAGCTTGCTCCAACTCCACAAAGCGCGGGAACGTCGCTCTCGCACTCATTTGCTCGGCATCACCGGCATAAATGCCGGCCATCAACGGCTCCATCATGCGTTCGAAGGCTTCCCGTCCGAACCGACGCCGTACAAACGAAGCGAGCGATTCGTCGCTCGTCGATCGATTGGCCGGGAGCACGAAATCCAGACCCATGCGAAGCACACCGCGGAAAGACAACACACCGCTCTTCAGAAAAGGGCCGATCTGTCCCGGCGTGAACGCAATCAGGCCTTCGGGCAATTCTCGCAAGCGTCCGCGCGAATAGACAAATGCCTTCTTGCCGTTTTCGTTGGTATTGATCAGCTCCTGGGTCAGCCCGAGCTTAGCCACGAGTTCAAGCCCGGCAGGCTTGGTGGACAGGAATGAATCAGGGCCGGCTTCGGTGATCAGCTCGCGGATCTTGTGAGTGACGATCTTGCCGCCCCAGGCGTGTCCTGCCTCGAGCACGGTACAACGCAGCGCCACTCCTCTCGCTTCGGCTTGCTCCATCAGCGCAAGCGCCGTCGCCAACCCGGAAATGCCTCCACCAATCACGACGACTGTGCGAGGAGAGGTCACGACGGAATCGATAACGAGGATTCGTGAGCCGCGAGGACGTCGGCCAGTGTCTCAATGAAGGCGGACGAGTCGTTCAGCATCGCAATCCGTTCCAGCTGAATCCCACGTCCGGACGCCAGCTGCTTCAACTCGATGTCGATGTCGTACAGCGTCTCGACGTGATCGCACAAGAATCCGATCGGCGCTACCAGCACGTGCCGTTGCCCGGCACACGCCAATTGGTCGATAGTGGCCTCCACCGTGGGACCAAGCCACTGCTCGGAAGAGCGCCCTTGGCTCTGATAGGCGAACGCCGCTGGTTGTCCGCCGAGGAAGGCAGTCACGGCAGCCACCGTGCCTTTGACCTCATCAGGGTAAGGATCGTTCATCGCCACGATCCGTTCCGGCACACTGTGGGCGGTGAACAAGACGGTGACATTGGGGCGAGCGGCGGGAGGAAACTTGTTCAGGCCCTGTTGAATGTTGTCGACGATGGCCGCGATGAGCTTCGGATGCCTGTTCCAACTCCCTACATAACTGATGGAATGGTGATCGTTCATGAACGCTTGAGCTTCCTCGACTTTTTTTTGATAGGCGCCGGTGCTCAGGGACGATTGCTGGGGGGCCATGCAGAGGCCAACGATGTGCTCCGGATCGTCCCGAAGCACTTGGGTCAAAACATCCTTGATGAACGGATGCCAATGCCGAAACCCCGCATAGGCCCGATAGCGCCCGCTGCCCGACTCGTTCAACCGCGCCTCAAGCTTTTTCGCCACGCTCATCGTCATACCGACAGCCGGAGATTTTCCGCCGGTCGCTCGATACCGCGCTTGAATTTCGGCAACGAGCTCAGGCGGAGTGGGACGTCCGCCGCGCACGTCGAGCAGGAATGGTTCCACGTTCTCGAGACAATCCGGTCCTCCCATGGCCATGAGAAGCACGGCGATCGGTTGTGATGTGGACGGCATGAGGATGATAATGGCTACCGCTGGCTCAATTTGTGGATCATGTTGATGGCGGCCTCGACATGCTCGATCGGCGTCGTCGGCAGAATGCCGTGGCCCAAATTGAAAATATGTCCATTGCGGCCAGCAGCCCGGCGCAGAATGTCTTCCACCCTGCGTTCAATTTCATGGAGAGGCGCATACAGTGCGACCGGATCCAAGTTCCCTTGTACGGCGCGATCGTGACCGATCATGGCCCATGCCTCATCGAGAGGGACGCGCCAATCAACGCCGATGACATCGCCTCCGGCTTCCCGCATCTGGCGTAACAAGGCGGTGGTACCGGTGCCGAAATGAATCATGGGCACGCCTTCGCGCCTCAATCCCTCGAAAATCAGTTGCACATGCGGCTTGACGTATTCCGCATAGTCGCCCGCCGATAGGCAGCCGACCCAACTATCGAAGAGTTGGATCGCTTGCGCGCCGGCTCGTATCTGCCGGCGCAGATAGCCGGTTACGACGCGGGCCAACTTATCCATTAGGTGATGCCAAGCCTCCGGTTCGCGATACATCATGGATTTCGTGAGGACGTAGTTGCGGGACCCGCCGCCCTCGATCGCATAACTCGCGAGGGTAAACGGCGCCCCGGCGAATCCAATCAGCGGCACGCGACCATGCAGGGCCTGACGCGTCTGCCGTATCGCCTCAGCGACGTACTCCAATTCCGTCCCGTCGATCGCCTTGAGGCGCTCGACATCGGCCCGCTCACGGACTGGATTGTGGATGATCGGCCCCTCGCCCTCGGCGAATTCCAAACTCAATCCCATCGCCTCCAGCGGTAAGAGGATGTCGGCAAAGATAATAGCGGCATCCACAGGGAAACGGTCGATCGGTTGGAGGGTAACCTGCGCGGCCAGCTCGGGCGTTTTGCAGAGCGCGAGCATGGAGTGCTTGGCCCGCAAGGAGCGATATTCCGCCATGTACCGGCCCGCCTGACGCATGAACCACACCGGTGTGCAATCCACCGGTTCGCGGCGACAGGCCTTGAGAAAGCGATCCTTCATGGGTCGGCCATTCTAGCAGGATGCTCAGAAAGTCTCTATTCTCACCCATTCCAGTTGCATTGAGACTTGCCGTCTTCCTAATTGACGCATGGTCCATTAGCCCTACGGTAATAAAAAAATGGGGCCGGTCGTTTTCAACCATTTAGTTTGCCAACATCGCGATTTTACGCTCGAGTAGACAGCGAGGAGCAATCCGGTACAATTGATGAATCTGAGCCTCTTTCATTTGGTGAAAATTGATGTATAATGCAGCTCCATCATTCAAGGCCCTTGAGGGTACGTCTGAAATAGCCTTGGATCGTGCAACCCGCCTCGTGAAACACCATCAAGTGCCGAGGCCTTACTGAGATTCAGCTGCCGAGTGTGTGCCCGGCGGAATGCCGGGGTTAATTTGGAGGTAATCCGAATGTCCGACGTACGTACTCTTCACCCGACCAAGGCGCAGGACCTGTGGTTTACCGTGTTGCGATGGTTCGATTCCTGGGCCGGCCTCGAGTACATGAAAACCGACGGCGTCCCCAAGATGGACTGGCTCCGATGCATCCCCATCATCGCTGTCCATGCGATGTGCCTGGGCGTCATCTGGGTGGGAACCAGCTGGACCGCCATAGCGGTCGCGGTCGCATTCTATTTTGTGCGGATGTTTGCGATCACGGGTTGGTATCACCGCTATTTCTCTCATCGAACGTTCAAGACATCCCGAACGGTGCAGTTCGCCTTCGCAGTACTTGGCGGATCCTGCGCCCAACGAGGGCCTCTGTGGTGGGCCGGCCATCACCGCCATCACCACGTCGCCTCGGATTCCATCGATGACGTGCACTCGCCGCGACAGGGAGGGTTTCTCTGGTCCCACATCGGATGGTTCACTTCACAAACACATTTTGCGCCCCGATTGAAGGGCATCGCCGACTTTGCCAAGTATCCTGAGCTGCGTTTTCTGGACCGATTCGACATCCTCGTTCCGACGATTGCAGGCTTCGGAATGTTCGGGTTCGGCAAACTGTTAGAGATCTATGCCCCGCATCTCGGAACGAATGGACCGCAAATGCTCATTTGGGGATTTTTTATTTCGACCGTTGCGTTGATTCACGGCACCTGCACGATTAATTCGCTTTCGCATGTGTACGGGTCCCAGCGTTATGACACTGGCGACGACAGCCGGAACAATCTTCTCCTGGCGTTGATCACGATGGGCGAAGGGTGGCACAACAACCACCATTTCTATCCGGCTTCGACCCGGCAGGGATTCTACTGGTGGGAAATCGACCTGACCTATTACTGTCTGAAGCTGATGGAATGGTTGGGGCTTGTCTGGGACGTGAGAGACGTCCCTGTCTACGTGCGAGAGCAGAAAAACAAGCAGGAAACGATCGGAGTACCGCTCCCCGCGATGGAAGGTTAGCCGATCCTCCTCCTTATTCCCAATCCGATTCCTCCCGTTGAGGCCCCTCCATGGCCCGTCCGGCCAGGGTCGCTCGAATCTGCCGGCTTTGGTCATCGATGATGTCCAGGTCAGTGCTCGGCACAAGCCAGGCGTCTTGGGGTTCGAGTTCGAATCGATAGTGATTGGATCGCGTGGAAAACCATTCCACGTAAGGATGCGGAATGAGATTGGGATGCGGATCGAACGAAATGAGGTTGACCGTTCCGATCTGTGGATTCTCGATATCGCCGATCACCTGTCCAGCCAGTTCCTCGTCTTCAAAACGGCTATTCCTGAACTGAATGACCTGGCCGGCAATGTCGGCCTTGAAATCCCCTCTTAGATACAAATCCACCGGGCCAACGGCGGCGAAAATGATTCGTCCGACGACAGTCCCCTGGATGCGGTTATCCAGAAACCCTTCCCGTACCCAGCGACCGTTTCCGAATTTCTGAGCCATCGCGCTCCGTGTCCTCAGGCCGGTTCAGTCGTCCCCACGACGGGTCCTGGAGAAGGCGACACCAACGCACCGATCAGCACCGCGATCAGGATCAACGCGCTTCCAATCCACCCTTGCACGTCCAAGGTCTCGCCGAGAAAGTACCATGACAACCAAGCGGCATAGGCCGGCTCGGAGGAAAAAATCAGCGCGACTTGCTGAGCGGGGATCAATTGCTGAGCCCACATCTGCACGGCAAACGCGCCCGTCGCAAACACCCCCGTCACCGCCAGACCGGTGAGCAGCGCGGCCGACGGCGCAAAGGCTTGCGCGGGAGCCTGCTCCCAGGCCATGAGCGGAAGAAATAGCGACGTCATCGCGCCCATCTGCCACAGGAGCAAACTCGGCGCGTCGAATAGCCGCGTGTAACGCTCCAAACAGACGATATGTGCGGCAAACGCGACGGCACAGCCGATCGTCATCACGTCGCCGAGATTCATGGTCGCACTAGGTTTGACGAGAAACCAGAGACCCACCGTGGCGATCGCCGTTGCGGTCAATACGCGACCATCGAACCGCCGCAGCATGAGCGGCACGATGATCACATACAAGGCCGTCAGGAAGGCGCTGTTCGAAGCACTCGTGTAAGACAGGCCGACTGTTTGAAGAGCATAGCCAAAGAAGAGAAATACGGTTGCAACGGCGCTGGCCGCCAAGACGGCTCTTTCTCTCCGCAGGCGATAGCCCGCCAACAGGAACCATGCCCCGATCAGCAAGGTGCCGAGGAGGAATCGAAGGCCCAGAAACGACAGGGGCGGTATTTGCTCCAAGGCCGCCTTGGTCGCGGGAAACGTCGCGCCCCAAATGAAGGTGGTTAGGAGCAGTGCCAGACGAGGCATG
>Ga0207645_10001298_pt1 | contig 20552 bp, 18 predicted proteins | sample KBSM53metaG_FD_184331 | JGI IMG/M metagenome (GOLD analysis project Ga0207645, IMG submission 184331) | Miscanthus rhizosphere microbial communities from Kellogg Biological Station, Michigan, USA - KBS M5-3 metaG (SPAdes) (version 2) | ecosystem: Host-associated > Plants > Roots > Rhizosphere >...
GTCGACGCGACTCGACGCTTGCTCATCGACGATGTGCAGGAGGCGCAGGCGGCGGTTGCCGATCTGCAGCGTCGACTCGATCTGAACGCGGAGCAGGCGGATCTTGCGGTCTCGATTCTCACGGCAACCGACATGCAGCCGGTTGCGATGAGCGGGAAGGAAAACGCCACGGGTTCGACCGCACGCGCGTACTGGAGTCCCACTCGCGGGCTTCTCATCGTCGCCAACGATCTGCCGATGCCGCCGCCGGGGCGGATCTATCAGGTGTGGGTCATTGGAGGTGGAACGCCGTTCAGCGCCGGCCTGCTCGGTGAGCAGGGCGTAGGGCGTGGGATGCTGATCGCTCCGCCGCCACGTGGTGTGGCTCCCGGTGCTGTCACGGTTGCTGTGACCGACGAGCCGCCCGGCGGTTTGCCGGCCCCTTCAGGATCGATCCGCCTGGCAGGCTCGCTGTAAGCAGAAATCCCGCGGTTCGTCTGACCTGACCGAGACTCGCGCACGATGCTCGGTCGGGACTCGGGACTCGGGGGGCAGGTGTCAGGCAGTGAATCGTGAACAAGACTCGGGACTCGGGATCCGGACTCGGGACTCCCGACTTGCGGCTCGGCACCGGGATTCGGGCCCCCGGCCGGTTCACTTGCAGTAATCTGGTAATACCACCGTGAAGATCTAACCCCTCCATCTTTGTGCGCCACCGCCACGAATCGTCTGTGGTGGTGTGTGTCTCGCTTAACCCACTCCACATTCCAGACAAGCTTCGACGAGGTCTCGCCGAAGCGCGCGAGAAGTCTGCGAGCGAAGGCCGAGGAGTTGACAGGAGGGAACCATGATCGATCCAGGTTTACGCGGGCGTGGTGTGCTTATCACGGGAGCGAACAATCGCCTTGGCATCGGCGCCGCGATCGCGCTCGGATTCGCGAGGCTCGGCGCAACCGTGTTTCTTCACTACCATCGAGCGTCGCTCCAGCAGGGGATTCAGGCGGACGCCTACCGTGCCGAGCAGGCAAAGCCGGCCGATGAGATCCTGAAAGACCTCCGCAACATCGGGGGACGGGCCGCCGCTTACGAGGCCGACTTCAGCGACCTCTCGACGATTTCGCGACTGTTCGATGCGGCGGAAAATTTCTGTGGCGGCGTCGAGGTGCTGATCAACAACGCGGCGACGTGGAGCGCGGATACGTTTCTACCCTCCCGCGACTCCCGCCGGAATCCCTTCATCGAGTTGTGGACCGATTCAGGTGCGGCTCTTTCGCCAGAGTCAGCAACACGGCAACTCGTCGTCAACGCAGCGGCACCCGCACTCCTCACGACCGAGTTCGCGCGGCGACACGTGGCGCGCGGCGCGACCTCAGGCCGCATCGTCAACATCAGCACCGCCGGATCGGAGTGCTTTCCATCCGAGGCGAGCTACGGCGCCAGCAAATATGCGCTGGAAAGCTACACGCGCACGGCAGCGCAGGAACTCGGGCAATTCGGCATCACAGTCAGCGCGCTGGCGCTCGGCCCAGTGCAGACAGGTTGGATCACTCCAGCGCTCGAGCAGGCGCTGCTGCCCACGCTCGCGCTCAATCGCATTGGAACGCCTGATGATGTGACTGACGTTGTCGTCTTCCTGGCCTCAGAACAGGCGCGTTGGGTGACCGGGCAGAAGATCTTTGTCGATGGAGGGCATCACTCTTAGCCAACTCCAAACTGGAAAATTCCACCTCCCAACTACCGGCTATGGCACTGGCCGCGGTGTGCTGCTTCGTTCCGCCCCGACATGAGGTGCCGCGGCGCGACGACATGTGCGGCACCTCGAGGCACTGGGCTTCCACGTCACGATTGAGAAGGCGGCGTAGCTAATTCGCGACAGATTTTCTGAGCAGTGACATGCGGTTTCGCACGTCGACGCGCTCAAGGGGTCCGGACGGTTCACGGCCGTTCGCGCGACGACCAACGCGTCGTTCGACTAGCTGCCGGACCGCATTATCACCATGCAGCGCAAGCCCGAGCACCTGACGAGAGCGCTGACATATCACGACCGCATGCTGATGTCCCGCCGATCCGCCGTTTCCGGCCCGTGAAATGACCTGAAACGCAGGACCCGATCTCAGCGTATGAGTCGTCGATGCCACTGGGTGTTGACGAGCCACGACGCTTGACTTGGGCCCCACGCGATAGCGAGAATCGCGCTCTCATCCTCTTTAGAACTGCGAACTAATGACGAGAGCACGATCGACTGGTCCGGCTGAAGCCGGACACCGCGTCCTCAAAGCCGCCATCTCCTGTACGGCGATCCTGGTCTTCCTGTTGAGTGGATGGGAGCGCCCCGCGAGCGCCCGTCAGCAGACGGGCGGGGAGCTCGACGTCGTCCAGATCCGCCCCAACTTCTACGTCATCGCCGGCGCTGGCGGCAACATCGTCGTCCAGACGGGGCCGGAGGGCATCATCCTCGTCGACTCCGGCACCACCGAGGCGGTGGACAAAGTCCTGGCGGCGATCAAGCGGATCACGACACTCCCGATCCGCTACATCATCAACACGAGCATGAGTCCGGATCATGTCGGCGGGAATGACAAGCTCGCCAGGGCCGGACTCAGCATCCTGCCGGGCGCTGTCGCGGCTGGCGCGGGGTTGGACGACGACCTGGTCTCCAACTCGGGCAGGGCCAGTGTACTGGCGCACGAAAACGTGCTGACGAGAATGACGGCCGCAACAGGTTCTGAAGCTGTCCCGTTCGCGCTATTTCCGACGAAGACATTCGCCTACAGGCTGTATTCGATGTACCTGAACGGCGAAGGCATTCAGGCCCTTCATATGCCGGAGGCGACCACCGATGGCGATCTGGTCGTGTTCTTCCGCCGCGGAGATGTGATTGCGACGGGCGACATCATCGACACGACGCGCTGGCCGTTCATCGACACAAAACGCGGCGGCACCGTTCAAGGCGAGCTCGACGCGTTAAACCGGCTGATGGACCTAGCCATCCTCAACGTTCCCATTCAGTGGAACCCGGACCGGACGCTCCTGGTGCCTGGCCACGGGTTCGTGTACGACAAGCTGGATCTGCTCGAGTATCGCGACGCCGTGACAGTCGTTCGCGACAGAGTTCAGGACTTGATCAAGCAGGGCAAGACGCTCGCGCAGGTCAAGGCGGCTGATCCCACGCTCGGATATAAAAGTCAGTACGGGACCGACAAAGGTCAGTGGACGACAGACATGTTCGTCGAAACTATCTTCAACGAGCTCGCGGCGACGAAGGGGACCTCGAAATGAGCCGCGCGCTGGTTGTTGTCGTCGCGTCGATGTTTCTCGCGTTCGGACTCGTGCGCCTCGATGCACAGCGCGGAAATCCACAACCGCCGCGCGCACCGAAGGCAGCCGCGCCGTTCGATTTGACTGGGTACTGGGTCTCGATCGTGACTCAGGACTGGCGCTGGCGAATGGTGACACCCAGGAAAGGCGACTACCAGGGCGTTCCTCTGACACTCGAGGCCGCAAAAGTTGCGGACACCTGGGATCCGGCCAAAGACGAAGCCGCCGGGCTGCAGTGCAAGTCCTACGGAGCGCCCGCGCTGATGAGCGTGCCAGGGCGTATTCACATCACCTGGCAGGACGACAACACGCTCAAGGTGGACACCGACGCCGGCATGCAGACACGAGTCTTGCGATTTGGTGCCGCACCAAAGGAGGCTAACACCACGCGGACGTGGCAGGGGGTCTCGCAAGCGGAGTGGCTGTTGCCGCGCCCGAACGTGCCGCTGCAGTTGAGACCCACAGAGCGCAGCGCGGACACGCCACCGATTCGTCCGAGCGGCGGAACGCTGCAGGTCGTGACCAAGAACCTTCGCGCGGGATACCTGCGCAAGAACGGCGTCCCCTACAGCGAGAACGCGCTCATGACTGAGTACTGGGATGTCTACACGCGGCCGAATGGCGAGCAGTGGCTCACGATCACGACACAGGTCGAAGACCCTCAGTATCTGCGCACGGCGAGGCTGGTGGCGCCGGTCTTCAAAAAGGAACCTGACGGCGCCAAATGGGATCCCACGCCGTGCTCTTCGACCTGGTAGACGCAGGTCAAAGGGCAAAGGTCAAAAGTCAGGGCAAGAGTACGAAGGCCAAGGTACTCGGTATAGGGACAAGGGTTAAAGGGATGACGTACCAGAAATCCGTCGGCGCTGCGTTGATAGTTGCCATGACGTTTGTGGCGGCGCCGGCCTACGCCCAGATCGATCTCACCGGCACCTGGCAGCGTGTCGGACAGAACGACAACGGTGCCTCGCGCGAACCGGTCGATCTCCTGGGCATGCCGTTCAGCGCTGACGGCCGGGCGAAGGCGCTGAGCTACGACATCGCGTCGCTCTCAGCGACCGAGCGCCAGTGCCAGATGTATCCGCCGATCTACGCCATCGTCGGCCCGTTCCCGCTGCAGTTCACCATGGTGCCGGATCCGGTTACCCAGAAGCTGCTCGCGTGGAAGATCGCGGGGTGGGGTGATCGCGACGAGACGGTGATCTGGATGGACGGCCGGCCGCATCCGTCGAAGAATGCGCCACACACGCATGGCGGCTTCACCACCGGCGAGTGGGAGGGCGACACGCTGACCGCCGTCACCACGCACTTCAAGCTCGGCGACATCAAGCGCCACCGCGGTTTCAATAGCGATCGAGCGACGATGACCTATCGTTTCAACCGGCACGGCGACGTGCTGACCGTCACCGGCCTGCTCGAGGACCCTGTGTATCTGGCGGAGCCGTACGCGCTGACCGAGATCTACCGCCTCACGACCAATCCAAATAACTTTCCGCTGACTGCGTGTGAGCCGATCGAGGAGCTACCGATTCTTCACGAGAATCCCGCGCTCGTCCCGCACTACCTGCCGGGCAAACATCCCGCGATGAACGAAATGACGGAGCACTACAACATCCCGCTCGAGGCGGTGGTTGGCGGACCGGAGACGATGTATCCGGAGTACCGGAAGAAGCTCAAGGACAAGTACGTGATGCCTCCGCCGTGCAAGGATGGATGCGGTCGTCCGCCTGCACCAGGCCAAGGCCGGGGACAGGGTCAGGGCCAGGGCCTGGATCAGCAGGGCGCACCACCAGCCGGTGGTAGAGGCGCGGCGCCTCCCGCTGGCCGCGGCGGTGGCCGCGGCGCGGCGCCTCAATAGAACCCGATTCCTCGGCCCATGATGCCGACCCCCGACCAGAGCAGCACCGATACGACAGCTACAGCTTTTGCCAATCGCGAGTTCGCGAGCACATCGTCGCCCATCGCGATGCGCTGGCGAACGAGGAATGTGAAGAGGAGCGCGGCAGCCAGGAAGTACATCTTCAGGCGGAACGCCTCATTGAAGTAGTACTTCGATAACGCGAGCGACGCCATGAGCGGAACACCCGTCAGGAACATGGCGATGATGCTGCCGATCAGCCACGGTCTCGCTTCGCCGGCCACTTCGGCCACCCGCTGACGGGGAAACACCCAGCCAAGCGTCCGCAAATCAACCACCAGCACTGCGCCGCCGATCACGGCAAGCGCCAGCAGATGCACCGCTTCGAACGCGGCAAAGGCCCAGAGCGAATTGTTCACCGACGTACCGAGCCACGAATGTTCGATCCATTGAAAGAACGCGGACATGACGACTCCTAGACGAGCGGGGGAAACCAGTTGTAGGCAACGAAGCGTCCGGTGACGACGATGGCCGCCCAGAGCGCGATGGACACACCACCAGCCCATTTGGCGGCACGGGGCGTCACCGCCGACGTATCCCACTCGACGATCCGCCGTTCGATGCCGAAGTGAAACGCCAGCGCGTTGAGCAGCGCCAGCACGAGACCGACGGCTTTGACTCGGAAGAAGATGTTGCCGAAGAAGCGAACCGGATCGGAGGCGAAGAGCAGCAGGCCGCTGATCACCATGAGGACAGCGCCGAACGTGATCCAGGGGATGAGCCGCGCCCAGACTTCCGATACCGCGATGCGAGGAAGCGTGATGCCGAGGAGTCGCAGATCCCACAGGAGCAGCAGACCTACGAAGAGGCAGAGACTGAGAACATGGACCGATTCAATGACTGGATAGATGTAGGTGGACTCACGGATACCGGTGCTGAACGGCGTGTCCGCGAGCCACTGACAGAACGAGAGCATTGTCGACATATATGTCGAGCGTAGGGCGCCCACGGCGCGATGTACCTGAAGTCTTCTTAAATTCTTCTTCAGGGGGACTGAGGCGCAGCCAAAGGCCGCGCTCTACGGGCGGAGAAGAGACGATCTGATGATCGCTGTCTGACGAGAAACTGAAAAACGCGTCAGGAAAGCAACAGGCGCTGATCGAAAACTGGACGCTTGCTGCCGACGAGCACATCCCACCATTCGAAGTGCATGGCCATGAGGTGGTCGAGCTCGCGCGTCTCGGCAGTGGGCTCGCCTTGATCGAGAGTCGGCATGCAGTACGCCGCGTGCGGTGATGCCTCGAGCATGTGCAGCACACCGTCGGAAAAGCCACCGCCGGCGTAGGCGATGCACCCAGCCATCGGAAATGCCTTGAGATCGTCGAGGGCGTACGGGATCTTCTCGTCGACGGTGCCGATGCTCTCCTGGAACTTGCATTCGATGGCGAACGCACGGTTGCTGCGTTCGCAGACGCAGAAGATGTCCACGTGCCGGTTCTTGCCGATGATCGTTTTGCCGATCTGAATCTCGCGGTACACCTTGAGACCGCGATCTTCGAATCGCCTGGATACATAGAACGCGACCAGATCGGCGTAGGCAGCGCCGGTCATCGCCTGCCGCCCATGAGAGCGAACAAGTCGGTCTCGCCGGTTGCCGCAACATCGTCGGGTTGATTGCCGTTGCCGAACTTGCGCAGCCGTTCGGCCGACCAGCGGACCGCCTCGGGATTGAGATCGGTGCCGATGAACCTGCGACCGAGCTTCAGGGCCGCAACGCCGACGCTGCCCGATCCCATGAATGGATCGGCCACGACGTCGCCCGGTTGCGAGCTCTGCGCAATGACGACTTCCGAAACCTTCACCGGCTTTTCGGCCGGATATCCGCGGTGGATCCGAGGGACCGTGATGATGTCGGCGATGCCGAGGTCGTTCAGACGGCGCTTTCCCTTCTCGAAGAACAAGATGAACTCGTAGCGCGCGCGATAGTGATATCCCATCCCGATGGTGCGCTTGTCCCACACGAGCGGCTTCCAGAACTTGAAGCCTGCGCGCTCTGCCTCCGGCTTCGCGACGAACATCGTCTCGGAGTCGCAGAACAGATAGAAATGCGTGTCGCGCTTGAGCACTCGAAACACTTCGGTGAACAGCTCGCCGAACCGCGAGTTGGGGAATACGCGAAACCAGTCGTTGCTCGACGACTTGCTGTGCTTCAGCCTCGTTGTCGTACCGACGGCGCGATGCTTTTCGAGCGATTCGTACGCCGGGTCGGTGACCAACAGGTCGACGGATTCGGTTGCCTGTTCACGCAACCAGTTAACGGCATCGAGCGCGGCGAGCTCGAAGAGTGGTTTCACGACGGGCATTATACGGCTCTCTGAATCGGGACTCGAGGCTCGGGATCTCAAATGAGTATCACTTCATCGAGTGACAGGGCAGGTCACAGGCGAGCACCGGCGTGTTCGTCGAGCAGCACCAGCGATCGCGCGGAGTGTTGCAGGACCAGGGACACAGGCAATACGGAATCCTCTTGCGTGAGGGCTTCGTGCATCACGGCGGCCTTTGACTCGCCAAGTGCCATCACGATGACGCGGTCAGCGCTCGTAAGGATGGGAAGCGTCAACGTCAAGCGATGAGGCGGCGGTTTGGGTGCGTCGACGATCGGGAGCACCAGCTTGCGTTTCTCGGTTAGCGCCGAGTGGCCGGGAAACAGTGACGCAACGTGACCGTCGGGACCGACACCGAGCAACACCATGTCGAGACGCGGATCGGGACCCAGCACGCGGGTGATCTCGTCGCTGTATGCATCGGCTGCGGCGCCCAGGTCAGGTCCGTCGGCCGGCATGCGATGGACACTGGTTGGACGTGCGCCAGAGGCACGAAGCCAGAGGGAATCGGCGAGACCGAAGTTGGAATCCGGAGAAGAAGGCTCCACGGCCCGTTCGTCGACCCAGAAGACGTGCGTCGCGCGCCAATCGACGGGCAGTGTGGCCAGGGCCGGAAACCCGTGAACGCCTACTGACCCGCCCGGCAGTGCCATCGCGAACAGCCCGCGCCGGGCCGTGGCGCGCGCGGCCGCCTCACGCGCATCCGAGAGAAGCCTGGCGACCAGCGATGTCAGCGGGCCAACGAGGGTCTCCGGGCGCATTGCCTTGTCGTCGGTGCGGCCGTTCATTTCTCGTCAGTGCGATTGCCGATTCTTGTCGGTGCAGGCCGAACCTCGTCGGTACGATCACCGGCCCGCAGCAGAGAGATCCTATACTTGCTTTTTCTGAAAAAGGCATCGTGATGCGTGAACCGTCTGACGCCCTCGTGATCTTCGGTATCACCGGAGACCTCGCCTACAAAAAGATCTTTCCCGCGCTGCAGGCACTGGTCAGGCGCGGACGACTGACGGTCCCCATCATCGGCGTGGCGCGCGCGGGGACGCGCGAGGCGCTGATCGAGCGCGCCCGCAACAGCCTGAAAGAAGACGGGAGCTTCGATGCGGCCGCCTTCGATAAGTTCACCGCACTGCTTCGGTTCGTCTCGGGCGACTACAACGATGGCAGCATTTTCGAGAAGCTTCGTGAGGCACTCGGAGACGCGCACCGGCCGGTGCACTACCTTGCTATCCCCCCCACGGCCTTCCCCGTCGTCATCAAACACCTGGCGACATTCCACTGCTGCCCGTCAGGCGCGCGCGTGATCGTCGAGAAACCGTTCGGTCGTGACCTGCGGTCGGCACGTGAGCTCAACGCCACGCTGCGAGCCGCCTTTGCCGAGGAGTCGATCTTCCGCATCGATCACTACCTCGGAAAAGAGCCGGTGCAGAACATGCTGTACTTCAGGTTTGCCAACGCATTCCTCGAACCGATCTGGAACCGTTATCACGTTGACCACGTGCAGATCACGATGGCCGAGCACATCGGAGTCGCCGGAAGAGGCGCCTTCTACGAAGAGACCGGCGTCATTCGAGACGTGATCCAGAATCACCTGCTGCAGATGGCGAGCTACCTCGCCATGGAGGCGCCATCATCCACCTATCCCGAAGCCGTGCGCGACGAACAAGCAAAGGTGCTGCGAACGGTGAGGCCATTGGCGACTGACGATCTCGTGCTCGGTCAGTTTCGCGGCTATCGCAATGAACCTCAGGTTGCATCTGATTCCAGGGTTCCGACCTTCGCAGCGATGCGGCTCTTCATCGATTCATGGCGATGGGAAGGCGTGCCCTTTTACGTGCGCGCGGGGAAGTGCCTGCACGCGACCTCGACGGAGATCATCGTCAACCTGAAAGAGGCGCCGCCGGTTGTCTTCAACGAGACGTCGCATGGCGACAACTACGTCAGGTTCACGCTGGCGCCGAACGTGGCTATCGATATCGGCGCCTCAGCCAAGCGTCCTGGTGAAGGCATGAACGGCGAGGCGGTGACGCTTTCGGTGGTGGCGACGGAGATGCAGGGGCAGGGGACGCGCCTCGGACCTTACGAGCGCCTACTGGGCGACGCCATGATCGGCGATGCCACACTCTTCGCGCGGCAGGATGTCGTCGAAGCGGCGTGGGCCATCGTCGATCCGATTTTGAATGCACCGGTCACGCCGGCCCCGTACGAGTGTGGCAGTTGGGGTCCGCCCGAGGCTGATCGGCTTGTCGCACACATCGGCGGCTGGATGCCGACCGGCGCGATGGCGCCACAGGCCGTCGCCGACTAGGCTCTAGAGGCTTACTTCTGGAGGAGGTGCGCGTCGGCGTAGCCGGGAAGTTCGTGGATGCGCGCAAGGTCGTGTTCCGCGTCCTGGACGTTTGAATAGCCGTCGATGCGGACCTGCAGGACGATGCCACGTGGGGCGCCGAGGTTGAACTCGACTGCCCGTGCGCGGAATCCGGCTTGCGCGAGCTCTTCGACGAGGCGGTCGGCGCGTTCCCGGCTCTCGAACGTTGCGACCTGAATCGCATAGCTGCCATCGTTCGCCTGGCGCACTGAATTGGGCGATGAGGCGGAGGATGCGCTGCCGCGTCGGGGACGCACGAGCCAGGGAGATGCGGGCGGTGGAACGCTGGCCGTCCACTGTGGGCGCGCTGGCAGCGACAGGGCCTCTACCTCGATGGCGCCGGCCGCGAAGAACAAGAGGTACGCCGCGACCGCTGCTCCGCCAAGCATGCCGGCGATCACCAGCACGATCGCAATCCGTCGAGAGTGGCCGTCGCTCATCGGCTCGCTGAGATCCGCTTCGGCCGCGAACTCGGGCAGGACCGGCGGTGGCACCGGATTCAGTGCGACTGGAACGGCGGCCTGCTGGGCTCTTACGACCGTCGCATCGGTCGGCGGCGCCGCTGGCGTCTTCGCCGCCGGCATCTCGATCCCGAGAGGGACGACAGGTGCCGCCGGCGTCTCGATCCCGAGCAGGGCGACGGCTTCGTGGATGAGAGCCGGCTCGATGATGGTCACCCGCGCCAGGTGTCCGCGCTGCAGGGCGCGGTCGCAGATCAGATTGATGACTCTGGGCGTGCCGCGGGACGCCTTGAAGACGGCCTCGATTGCGCCCTCGGAGAACTGCACATGATTGCCGTTCTCACTCGCGACGGAAAGACGATGACGCACGTACTTGCCGACTTCGTTCGCCGCGAGCGGACCCAACTCGCAACGCACCGACACACGCTGATCGACCTGGCGCATCTGCGGCATCTTGAGATGCGACTTGAGCTCGGGCTGACCGACGAGGACGACTTGCAGCAACTTCTCACGCTGCTCGAGCTCGGACAGGATGCGGATTTCCTCGAGCAAGCCAAGCGGCAGGTTCTGCGCTTCGTCGATGATGAGGAGGGCGAACGCCTGCAGGGGAACCAGCGAATCGAGGAACTCGTAGAGCGGGTAACTCAGATCGGGACGAGACGCGCCTGCCAGGCTGCCGCGCTTCAGATCCGTGAGCGACACAACGCCGAAATCAACGAGCAGCATCTTGAGCAGGTCTTCACGCGAGACGAACGGATCGGGTACGAATGCCGTGAACGTTCGTCGATCGAGATGCTGGAGCACCGATCGAATCAGTGTCGTCTTGCCGGTGCCGATTTCGCCCGTGAGGACGATCAGTCCTTCGCGGCGTCGAATGCCGGTGAGCAGTTCTTCGAAGGCTGGCGCGTGCGCGGGGCTGCGATACAGAAATCGCGGATCGGCAGAGAGGCTGAAGGGCTTCTCTTTCAGGCCGAAGTGCGGCTCATAGGTCAGCGAAGGCGACGGGTTAGACGGCAGCGGCGTGAACGCAAACGATCCCGGGTTGGATCGGGTCGCTGACCAATCGCCGAATGGCGTTACTGGCAACTGTTGACTCACGACTTGCCCCTTGCTTCACCGACGGCTCTCGCCCCGCGGTTGCTAAAGGTATCGGCGGCAAGTGCGTAGTGCTGCACGCCGGGACTCGGGGCTCGGCACCCGGATCCCGGATCGCGGCTCATCGTCCAAAGATGATGTGTTCGCTTCGAAACAGTCCGGTCGTGATCCGAATCAGGATCGCGCTCGCCAGGAGACACGTGCCTGCGGATGTCAGGAACGCGCTCGGGTCCGGGAATCGTCCGCCGAGCACGCCTGTCAGCAGCGTGTAGGGGCCGAGCATCGGAATTCCGTACAGCCACGCCGAGTTTCCCAGCGGATAGAGCGAGGAGATCACGCCCGGTAACATCGGCGCAAGAACGAGCACGCCCATGTAAGTCTGTGCTTCCTTGAACGAGCGGGCGAGTGTCGCGACGGCCGCTTGCAGCGCCGCGGTGAACAGGCACATCGGGCCCACGGCCAGCAGAATGGGGCCGACGTGTTGCGGGCCGATCTCGAGACGAATGCCCATGTCTTCGAGGCTCAACAGTCGTGTCAGCTGTGCACACAGGACGGTCGTCAGGCACACGCTCAGGATGGCGGCAAGCGCGGCTGCCATCCATTTGCCCGTCACGAACGCGCCGCGCGGAGTGGGATTCACCAGCAGCGGCTCGAGCGATCCGCGCTCGCGCTCGCCAGCCGTCGAGTCCGTAGCGATCTGCATCCCGCCCACGAAGCCCGCGACCATGATGAACATCGGGATGAAGGTCAGAATCTGCGCCGCACGTTGCTGCGCCGTCGAGACTTCGATCTGTTCGATCGCGAGCGGCCGCACCGCCGCCGGACTGATGCCGCGGATGATGAGCCGCAAGCTGCTGATCTCAGCGGCGTATTGCTGCAGCAGGAGCTGTACGCGTTGCACCGACGCCCGCACGTCGTTACGCGAGCTGTCGGAGATGAGTTGCAGGGGCGCCGGCCGTGACTCGCGAAATCGATCCGCGAAATCGTCGGGTACGATCACGACTACCGACTCGCGTTGCTCGCGCACCGCCTTTTCGGCGTCGGACGGCCCTTCGACCACCTGCACGCCCGCCTGCTGATTCAACCAGTTCACCAGTGTGGGAGCTCGATTGAGGCCGACGATCGGGATGCGGACGCTGTCGGCATCGCGTTGCCGATCCGCCAGTCTGTTCATCATGAACCCGATGAGCACCGGACCGATGACGACGCTGAAGATGATCGACCAGAGCGCGCGCCGATCGCGAAGGGAGTCCTTCAGCTCCTTTCGGCACACGATGAGCGCCTGACGCGCCGTGCGCGGCGGCGTCATGCCTGCTCTCCGTGATCGAGGCCCGCCAGCGCAACGAATGCGTCCTCCAGGTTGTCAGAACCTGTCTGATGACGGAGCTCGTTGGCCGTGCCGTGGGCCACGACGCGGCCGGATGCGATGACGACGATTGAATCGCAGAGCGCAGAGACTTCCTGCATCACGTGACTCGAGAAGAGCACGCAGCGTCCTTCATCGCGCAGGCGCCGGACGATGGCGCGCACGGCGCGCGTGCTCATGACGTCGAGTCCGTTGGTCGGCTCGTCGAGCAGAACGTTTTGCGGGTCGTGGACGAGCGCGCGCGCCAGTCCGACCTTCGTGCGCTCCCCGTGCGAGAACCCTCCGGTGCGACGATCGGCGATCGCGCGCATGTCGAGCAGATCGATCAGCTCCTCCGTCCGTCGCGCGAGCCGCTCGCCGTCGATCCCCTGCAACGCGCCGAAGTAGTCGAGGTGCTCACGTGCGGTGAGCCGTGGGTACAGCCCGAATCCGTCGGGCAGCACGCCGAGTCGGGCTTGCGCCGCCTGCGGCGCCGCTACGGCATCCACATCGTCGACGCGCACGCTGCCGCTGTCGGGTTTCATCACCGCGTACAGCATCCGCAGCGTGGTGGTCTTGCCGGCGCCGTTGGGGCCGAGCAGCCCGGTGATCCCACCGTCCTTCGCGACGAAGCTCACGCCGTCGACGGCGGTCACGCTTCCAAATCGCTTGCGTGCGTCCGTGATCTCAATCATTTGGCGGCGTGTCCGTCCGACGGATCGGGTCCGGCCGGTGTGACGAAGAAGGGAGGGCGGCGAACGGATGGGACGCAGTCCGTGTCGAGGCCTTCCGCCGACCCCCGTTCGATGAAGTCGCTGACGATGTGATTGCCGCACGGAGTCGAAACCACGCCGTGGCCCGTGGCAGGCACGACGATGTGCGTGCCGTGCGAGAGATGCTTGACGACGGATGCGCCCCAGACTGGCGGTGTGACCGGATCGACTTCACCCGACAGCACCAGCACCGGCACGTCCGACTCGACCGGCTTGTAATAGTCGGTCTTCACGTGCCCTTTCGGCCAGATGGCGCAGGCATCGAGTTGACTGCCAATGAGGTGCGAGCCGAACACCGACTGCGATGTCTCCTTCGCGAGCTCGTCCGCTGATACACGAGACGAATCTTCGCTGCACAACACCGAGAGCTGCATCCCGATGCTGATGCTCTGGCCGGAGTCCTCGCCGGCCAGCGCCAGCGCGAACAGACCCTGGAAATCATTCCGCTCGGCTCGATCGACCAGTGCCGGGACGATGGATGCCGTGAGCGGAGAGTAAAGCGCGCTGAACATCACGCTCGAGACGAGCCGCGCGTCGACGTCGATCTCCTCGGCGATTCCGGTTCGCGGATGCACGATGCGCACGCGCCGTGGATGTTGATCGAGACTAGTAATGAGATTGCGGATTCGATGTGCCATGCCGGGAAAGGTCTCAGAGCAGGCAGACTCGGCATCGCAATCGGCCAACGCCTTGTCGAGCGAGCGCTGCGCGTCACGCGCCGTGAAGAGGGGGAGACGCATGTCGGTCGGGGCGACTCCGTCGAGCACGATCGACCGCACATGCGCGCCATGCTGCCGCAGGTAAACCAGCGCAGCGCGAGTGCCGTATGACCCGCCGTAGAGGTTGATGCGGTCGTACCCCAGGAAAGCCCGGACGTCGTCCAGGTCGTCCATCGCTATATCTGTTGTGTACTGCCGCACGTCAGCGTCATAGCCATCAAGACACCGACGTAGCCTGGTGAGGGCTGACTTACTTCCTTCGGTGAGCTCTCGCAGCGAGCTGGCACTCGACCGGCAGTTCAGCGGATTGGACTTTCCGGTTCCACGCTGATCGACCAGGACGATGTCCCTGGTGCGCTGAACCTGCCGGAAGACTGCCCGAACCTGGCTGGCGAGTTGGGCCGCTGCCTGGCCGGGGCCGCCGGCCAGAAAGAAGAGGGGGTCGTCGCTTGGTGTGGTTGATAGTGATGGCAACACGACAACCCAGAGACGGATTTGCCGTCCAATAGCGTTGTGGCGGTTCTCGAAGACCGTCACCGTGCCGCACAGCGCATCGGTCGGACCCTCGCTGCTCAGGCAGGGGTGGAGGCGGTCGAGGGACGGCCGGGACGGCGCGCTGTTACATCCGGCAGCGAACCACGTTGAGACCAATAACGTAATAACCCGGCAGAGGATGCGCGATTGTTGCGCGCGATGTTTCCGGAGAGCGACTTTATTGCCGCCGACGTCTAAACGACGAGGTTTCACACTAGAATCCAAACCTTACGGGTTTTCGGTCTGAGAACGGAAAGACAGAAGGGCTGCGAACATGAGTGACGCTGCACAACAGTCCAGTCTGGCCTCGGAAGCGTATGCCGTCGTCCGCCAGCGGATCCTGACGGGCACAATTGGTCTGGGACAGGTGATCTCGCGCCGGAAGCTTGCCGCCGAGCTTCGCATGAGTTTCCTTCCCGTATCGGAAGCCTTGTTGCGACTCGAGGTGGAAGGGCTCCTCGAAAGCCGGCCTCGTGCCGGGACGCGGGTCCGAATTCCTTCCGCCGAGGATGTGCAGGGGCACTACGTCGTGCGGGAAGCGCTCGAAGTGCAGGCCGCCTTGCGGTTTGCCGCCTTCGCCACGCCGCGTGAGCGCTTCGAGCTGAAAAAGCTCGCTGGTCGCGTCGATGTGCTCGGGACGCAGTCCGATCGCATGCTGTACCAGGCCATGCACCTGAAGCTGCACTCGCGGATTGCGCAGAATGCCCGTTGTCCGGCGCTTCTCGAGGCGATCGAAAAGACGCACGCGCTGGCCTCGATCTGGTATTGCGTCTTGCGGCAGCCGAGCCCGACCGACTCAACGACCAGGCATGCGGAACTGGCCGAGGCGCTGTGTGAGGGCGCTCCCCACGAGGTGGCCGATGCCGTTCGGCAGCATCTTGCCGTGGCGATGTCCAAGTCGCTTGAAGTGCTTCAGCCGTACTTCAAGCTTCGAAAACTGACCGGAACGACCTTCTATCGCAGCGATCGCCGCCCGGGCACTGCGGTCCCCCTCGTCGCGCACTAGGGCGGTTTTCCCCATCCCGTAGAGGCGGGTCTTCCCTGGCCTGAGCCATGTCGAAGGCAGACCCGCCTTGATCGATCCGCCAGTCTGACGGCGAGTCTGAGGACTCGCCGCTTCGCTATCGCTAAACTGCTGAAAAATTCGCGGTCCAGGTCTCTCACGAGCCGTTGACAGGACAGGATTGGACGGGGAGAATAAACGTCCACAGTTCCGGGGCCGTAGCGCGTGTGGATACGCTGTCAACGTCCGGGAGAGCTCCGCAGTATTGAAATGTCAGAGAGTCGTGACGCGAGTCGCCGTCAAGAAATTCGCGTGGAGGATTGTTCGATGCGAACCAAGTGTGCAGTCGTAGTTGCTGGAATCGCACTGCTCGTCAGCGTGGTCGGTGTGAGTGCGCACCATTCATTCTCAGCCGAGTTCGACGCCAGCAAGCCGTTCAAGATGACCGGCACGGTGACCAAGGTTGAGTGGATGAATCCACACACCTTCTTCTACATCGACGTCACCGATGAGAAGACCGGTAAGGTCACCAACTGGGCCATGGAAATGGGTAGCCCGAACGGCCTGATGCGCGCCGGCTGGACGAGGAACACGATGAAGGTCGGTGACAAGGTGGCGGTCGAAGGCAGCCTCGCGAAGGACGGCAGCCCCACCGGCAACGCGCGATCAGTGACGATGGCGGCGACTGGTCAGAAGCTGTTCGCGGCTTCTAGCCAGGGCAACACACAGTAAGTAAGGAGCGCCGCTTGAGCAGAGTTCTACGGACCGCGCTGACGGGCGCGGCTGCGGTGATCGTGTTTTCAGGCACCGCATGGATCGTCGCCGCACAGTCTCGCCCAGGCGATGCGCCAACGCTCCAGGCACAGGGCAGAGGGGGAGGTCGGGGCCGCGACGCGGGCCCGGCTCTCCCAACTCCACGACTGCCCGATGGAACAGTCAACTTCGGCCGCATTCCCGGCGAGAAGGGTGTCTGGGCTGTTCCCTACATCACCAACATGGCAATGCGTGTCGTCGGCGACGATGGTCAGTTGTTGCCCGCGATCCAGCAAACGCAGAATGCGGCACGAGGCGCTGGCGCAGGTGGTCGCGGTGCGGGCGGCGGTGGTGGCGGGCGAGGTGGATCGAAGTCCGAACCGTGGATGCCGTGGATGCCGTGGTCGGCAGCCGTCTACGACTACAACTCGAAGAACGAGTCGAAGTACGACCCTGAGGGTTACTGTCTGCCTCCCGGCGGGCCGCGCATGATGGCGACGCCGTACCAGATGGAGATCATCCAGCAGCCCGAACACAAGCGGATCATGATGATCTTCGAGGGCGCGACGCACATCTGGCGTGAGATCTACATGGATGGCCGTTCGTTCCCCGAGGGTGATGCCCTCAACCCGACTTACCTCGGATACTCAGTCGGCAAGTGGGACGGCGACACGCTCGTCGTCGAGAACAAGGGCTTCAACGAGAACAGCTGGCTTGATTACTTCGGACATCCGCACACCGATCAGATGCAGGTCATTGAGCGGTGGACGCGTCCGAACAAGTCCACGCTCCACTATCAGGCGACCGTCACCGATCCAGGCGCGTACACGCGGCCGTTCACGATCGCATGGGACATTCCGTGGAGAGAGGACGGCGAGTTACCCGAGTACATCTGCCAGGAGAACAACCGGTACCTGCATCGACTTGAAGACGATTTCGGTCAGCCGATCTTTGGTCCCCGTCCGCAACCCGGACAGAAGCCGTCGACCGGTACACGGTAGGAGGAAGAGTGAATCGGTCACGGGTTCTGTACGTTCTGGTACTCACGATCATGCTCCTCGCACCCAGCGGTGCATGGGCGCAGTTTGGACATCCTCTCAAGGGACAGTGGAGCGGACAGTGGGGTCCGTCCGACAATCCGAAGCGGCTGCTTCTCGATCTCCACTGGGACGGCAAGGACATTACCGGCGTCGTCAATCCAGGAGAAGAGGCCGCGGCAGTAAAGTCAGTGACCTTTGATTACTCGAATCCCTCGGCGTGGAAGGTCAAGTTCACTGCAGAGGGGAAAGACAAGTCAGGGAAGCCTGTCGCTATCTCGGTTGATGGGACGCTCGAGAACATCGGCGCCTACAACAAGCTGTTTCATGGAACCTGGGTAGAAGGTGGACAGAAGGGTGACTTTACTCTGACGCGAAATTGATCAAATTGTGGCGGGTCCACAGAAGAGGACCCGCCCTACACTACAGTGTAGGTAGTCGGCGACTTCGTAGGCCGGGTCTTGTTCGGCAAGACCCGGCTTTTTTTGTGCCTTCTCCTTGACAGGCCTGTTCTCCCCCGATTGAATAGTGCGGCTCGCATGTGGGCGCGAGCTGTGCAGAACGTTCGGCAAAGTACGTCAAAGGAGGAGGTCAGTTAATGCGTTCATTTGCTCGGATCGTACCTGTCGTCGCGCTGGCGGTGTTCGCACCGGCCATCGCATTCGCGCAGGCATCGATCACCGGGACGGTCAAGGACACATCAGGCGCGGTTCTTCCGGGTGTAACTGTCGAAGCATCCAGCCCTGCTCTCATTGAAAAGGTACGCACCGTCGTCAGCGATGGCACCGGTCAGTACCGCATCGTCGACCTTCGGCCCGGCACCTACACGGTGACGTTTACCCTCCCCGGTTTCAACACGTTCAAACGCGACGGCATCGAGTTAACGGGCGCGCTCACCGCGACGGTCAACGCAGACATGAAAGTCGGCGCGCTCGAGGAAACAGTCACGGTCACCGGCGAAACGCCCATCGTCGACGTGCAGAGCGTACGACGGCAGACGGTCATCAGCGGTGAAGTGATGAAAGATCTGCCCGCGGCTCGTTCCTATGCGGGTGTCATGATGCTCATCCCCGCCACGATCACCCAGGCGGGCGCGAATCTCGATATCCAGGTCACGCCCGGCATGCTCGTCTTCGGCGGCGCCGGCGGACGCAACAACGAAGCGCGCATTCAGGTCGATGGATTGAATACCGGTGCGGCGTTCAACGGCGCGGGCGTGTCGAGCTACATGGTCGACATCAGCAACGCACAGGAAGTGGCGACGACGACGTCGGGTGGTCTCGGCGAAGCGGAAGTTGGCGGCCCGTCATTCAGCATCGTGCCGAAGACCGGAGGCAATCTGTTCACTGGCAGCTTCTATCAGTCGAACGTCACCAAAGGAATGGTCGGCAACAACTACAGCGACGAACTGCGCAACAGCGGGCTCACGACGCCAGGCAAGCTGTTCAAGCTGTGGGACTCGAATCTCGGTATCGGCGGACCGATCAAGAAGGACACGGTCTGGTTCTTCTTCCAGTTCCGCGATCAGGGTAGCCACCGGACGATTCCGGGCATGTTCGCGAACAAGAACATGGGCGATCCGACGAAGTGGAACTACGAGGCCGATACGACGCGTCCGGCGGTCGCGGCCGGCAGTTGGCGCAACGCATCAATTCGACTCACGGCGCAGCCGACGTCGAAGCACAAGTTCAACATCTTCTGGGATCAGCAGCAGCCGTGTCAGGGCGCGGGCGTCCTCGGGTCCGACGAGGGCTGCCGCCAGTCGGGAGACAACGAAATCATTTGCGGCGCCGCGGGCGCTTCAAATCCGCCGTGCAGTGCGACGGCGGCTCCCGAGAACGGCACGTACCTCAGTGGCTACGGTCAGCGTGTGCAACAGGCCACGTGGACCTCGCCGATGACCAACAAACTCTTGCTCGAAGCCGGCTTCGGCACCTACTGGAGCCAGTGGGGCGGCACACCGCATCCGGGCAGCAACTTTACTCAGCTGGTTGGCATGACGGAGCAGTGCACCGCGGGCTGTCCGACCAACGGCAGCATCGCAAACCTGAACTATCGGTCGGGCACGTACCGTCAGAACTTCCAGGGCACGATCGGGTGGCGCGGGTCCGCATCTTACGTCACCGGCGCGCACAGCATGAAGTTTGGATATCAGGGTGGTCACCTGATCGACAACCAGTTCACGTACACCAACGATCAATTTGTGACCTACCGCGTCAACAACCTGGTTCCGAACCTCATCACGGAAAACATCAACCAGATTCCGGCGCAGCAGCGCGTGCGCTATGCGGCGTTCTACGGACAGGAATCGTGGACGCTCGGCCGGATGACGTTCCAGGGTGCGCTGCGGTACGACCGCGCCTGGAGCTACTACCCCGAGGTGACGATCGGACCAGTCCGTTTCCTGACGACACCAATTCACTACCCGAAGACGGACGGCGTCACGGGTTACAACGACATCACGCCGCGCCTCGGCCTGGCGTGGGATCTGTTCGGCACGGGTAGGACGTCGCTGAAACTCAACGCCGGCAAGTATCTGCAGGCCGCCCAGAACGGCCTGGCGTACGCGGCGCTGCGCCCAAGCGGCCGTCTGGCGACGACGGTCACTCGCGCGTGGACGGATACCGACCGTGACTTCGTGCCTGACTGCGATCTGTCGAATCCGCTGGCCAACAACGGCGGCGACGCGTGCGCGCAGATCAGCGATCTCGGATTCGGCACGGAGCGTTTCACAAGCGACCTCGACGACAAGCTCGTGAGCGGCTGGGGCGTGCGGCCAGGTGACTGGCAGATTGGCGCCTCGGTGCAGCAGCAACTGCTGCCGCGCGTTTCCGCGGAGATCGGGTACACGCGCCGATGGCTGACGAACTTCACCTGGGACAACAATGTGCTCCAGGCGACCAATCAGTTCGACGTCTTCAGCATCAC